>Ga0102962_1000351_pt1 | contig 23493 bp, 21 predicted proteins | sample SalPonF2_C_D2_MG_FD_84519 | JGI IMG/M metagenome (GOLD analysis project Ga0102962, IMG submission 84519) | Salt pond soil microbial communities from South San Francisco under conditions of wetland restoration - Salt Pond MetaG SF2_C_D2_MG ...
CCTGCTCTCCTCAATGTGGCTCTGTGTATGGATGGATGCTCATCCCAGCATAATCCACGCATGCTTGAGGATGAGCAGGCCCTCCTGTCTCAGGAGAACCGCAGACCAAAACATCATGTCTAAACGACGCCGTATGCATCGGTTCAAGGCGCGCCGCGGTGTCGCGCCTGCGTTGAACCGTGCACGCTTTCCTGGTTGCATGGTCAGGCAACGGAACCGGGATGCCCGGGTCGACAGGAGCGCACCGAAGGGGGAGGGAGCATGGCGGATCACCGGGTCGATGCAGAAACAGCGGGCCAGGGTCTTCGCAGGCGCGATGTGCTCAAGCTTGCCGGGTGCGGGCTGGCGGCGGCGGCAACGGCGGGCAGCGGGGTTGCCATCGGCGCGGACCGGACCCTGACCATCGGCAACATCGGCTGGGACGAGGACGTGGCCCTTGCCTACCTGAGCAAGGTCCTGCTCGAGCAGGAGCTCGGCTACCGGCGCGTCATCATCAACAAGCGCGGTGTCGAAGCGCTGTTCCGGGGCGTGGCCAACGGCGGGCTCGACACCTTCCAGGATGTGTGGCTGCCCGACACCCACCGCCAATACTGGCAGCAGTACGGGCAGCACATGGAGAGGCTGGACTCCTGGTACCTCGGCACGGCCAGCCTGGGTCTGACGGTGCCCGACTATGTGAGCGCGCACAGCATAGACGATCTGAACAAATACCCCGACCGCTTCCGCCGCAGGATCGTGGGCATCGAGCCGGGCGCCGGCGAGATGCGCATCGTCAGCAACCGGGTGATGCCGGGCTACCAGCTAAACGCGTACCGGTTGGTCGCCTCCAGCACGCCGCACATGCTCGCAGAACTGGAAAGTGCGCTGCACCACAAGGCGCCCATTGTGGTCACCTTGTACAAGCCGCACTGGGCCTTCACGGTCTACCGCATCCGCTATCTGGATGATCCCAAGGGCCTGATCAGCCGCAGTAAGGAGCAGCTCTACACCGTGGTGCGGCGCGGACTGCAGCAGGACCGCCCGGATGCCTACGCATTCCTCAACGCGATGAGGCTGAGCCCGGATCAGCTCGGGCGCCTGGAGCTCGCAATCAACCTGGCGGGCGACCCGGAAGAAGGAGTGAAGAACTGGCTCAATGCCGATCGTCCGTTCGGGGCGCGCCGGGGCTTGAACCGGGATGCCGTCCAGCCTTGGATCGATGCCGCACTCAGGGCGCGAGCCAACGCTCAATAGGGCTGTCGCCCGTGCCGCGGCAGACAGACGCAGCGGCGCTGTGCGCCGTTACTGATCCTCGGGCGCCTCGATGTCGATGCTGTGCAGCTTGGAGGCGGCGCCGCCTTTGACGACGATCTCCAGCAGGCCGTTGCTGAACGTGGCGCTGATGTCCTTGTCGCTCACGTTCTCGGGCAGGATCATGCTGCGCCGGAACGCGCCGTAGGTGCGCTCGCGTGTGTAATAGGAGATATGGCGCGCGTCGAGATCGTTGTCGCGAAAGCCGGAGATGGTGAGCACCCCGCTGGCGACGGTGACATCCACATTCTCCCGGCTCAGTCCCGGCAATTCGCAGCGGATCACCAGGTCGCCGGACTTGGCGTAGATATCCGCGGCCGGCACCCAGGCCGTGGCGTGAGAGCGCCCCTGGCCCGCCGCCTGCGGTTCCCCCTTTTGTAGCCACTGGTGCTGCATCCGGTTCATCTCGCTCATCACGTCGAGAAACCCCCGGAACGGGTTATGCGGCGTCCTGTTCGCCATGTCCTTGTTCCCCTTGTTGCGCGTGCTGCCCGGTCCGTTCAGCGCCTGTCCACCGGCTCAGCGGCCGGCGTGCGCGCCACCCCCGGCACACGCTCCTGGCTGAGCGAGCGGTAAAGCGTGTAGCACATGAGCAGGAGCACGATGCAGAAGGGCAGCCCCGAGGTGACGGCGCTGGTCTGCAGGGCGCCCAGCGCATCGCCACCGGTTGCAGTACCGGCGATCAACAGCACCGCCGCGACCAGCCCTTCCATCACCGCCCAGAACAGGCGCTGCTGCCATATCGGATTGGGGTCGCCGCCGTTGGTGAGAATATCCACCACCAGCGACCCGGAGTCGGACGAGGTGGCAAAGAACAGGGTGACCACGATGATGGCGAGCATCGACGTGGCGGCGGCGATGATCCCCGCGATGGGCAGTTGCTGCAGCAGCACGAAAATGGCGTGCGGGGCGCTGGCGCCGAACAAGGCCTTGTTGCCGCCGTTGAGCAGGCTGTACAGCGCCGTGCGCCCGAACACCACGAACCACACGATCGAGGCCCCCGTGGGTATGAGCAGGGTGCCCAGGATGAACTTGCGGATGCTGTAGCCGTAAGAGATGCGCGCGATGAACATGCCCACGAACGGCGACCAGGAAATCCACCACCCCCAATAGAACAGCGTCCACGCGGCCTGGAAGTCGGCGCCCTTGCCGCTGGTGAACATGGTCAGGCTGGTCTGGGGCAGGTGCTGGATGTAGTAGCCGGTGTCGGTCATCAGTGTGTTCAGCAGGTACAGCGTGGGACCCACCGCGAAGACGAAAGCGCACAGCGCGATGGCGAGCCACATATTGATCACCGATAAGCGCCGGATGCCCGCGTCCACGCCCAGCATCACGCTGGTGATGGCAACGCCTTCCACTGCGGCGATGATCAGAAGCTGCACCAGCAGGTCATCCGGTACGCCGAACAGCTCGCTCAGGCCGGCGGCGATCTGCGTGGCGCCGAAACCGATGGACGTCGCCAACCCAAACAGGGTGCCGAACACCGCCAGGATGTCGATCAGGTGGCCCACAGGGCCGTAGATGCCGTCGCCGATGAGCGGGTAGAAGGCGGCCGCCGGCTTGAGCGGCAACCCCTTGCGATAGGAAAAATAGCCCAGGGCCAAACCCAGGACGATGTAGATCGCCCACGGGTGCAGGCCCCAGTGGAAAAACGTGTAGTTCATCGCCGTCTCCGCGGCGTGCGGCGTGGCGGCGGCGCCCACGGGCGGGTTCTTGAAATGCGCGATGGGCTCGGAGACGCCGTAGTAGACCAGACCGATGCCCATGCCCGCGGTGAACATCATGGAGACCCACGACCAGGTGTCGTACTCCGGCTCGGCATCGTCCGGTCCCAGCTTCAGGTTGCCCCAGCGGCTGAATGCGAGCAGCACCACGAACACCAGGAAGAATGTTGAACTGAGCATGTACAGCCAGCCGAAATAGTGCGTGATAAAGCTTTCCACGGTATCGGCGACGCGCCCGAAGCCGCTGGGAAAGGCCACCGCCAGTGCCACCAGTGCCGTCATCACAAGGCCGGAAGTGATGAACACGGGCGGATTGGTGTGCTTGTTCAGGTACGCACGGATGGCTTGTCGCATGGCACTCCCTTCGACGCTGGCTGCGGTCCCCCGCTCCGCTACCGTTGCGCAGCAGCCGGCGCGAGTCAACCCGGACACGGCCGCATGTGCGGCCGCCGGAGATGGGGCCGATAGGCGTAAAAACGGGTTGTGCCGCGGCCGGGCCAGCGGCGAGAGCCTAAGCGGTGCGTTTGGCGGCGATGGCGCGCCCGGCGCGCGAGACGGGCTCGCGGCCCAGCGCGTGTGAAATGAAAAGCCCGGCATCCACCAGCATGTCTAGATCCACGCCGGATTGGATGCCCATGCCGTCCAGCATGTAGACGACGTCCTCCGTCGCCACGTTGCCGGTGGCGCCCTTGGCATAGGGGCAGCCGCCGAGACCGGCCACCGAGCTGTCCACCGTGGCCACGCCCAACTGCAGCACGGCGAGCAGGTTGGCGAGGGCCTGTCCGTAGGTGTCGTGGAAGTGAGCGGCGATGCCCGCGAGCGGGACGTCGCTGGCGACCGCCTCGACCAGGCGAGCCGCCTTGAGGGGCGTGCCGGTGCCGATGGTGTCGCCGAGCGAGATTTCGTAGCAGCCCATGGCGTGGAGATCGCGGGCCACGGCCGCTACCGCCTCCGGGGAGACTTCGCCCTGGTAAGGGCAGCCCAGCACGCAGGAGATGTAGCCGCGCACGCGCAAGCCGCGCGCGCGGGCCGCCTCAGCCACCGGCGCGAAGCGCTCCAGGCTGTGCGCGATGGAGCAGTTGATGTTTTTCTGCGAAAACGGTTCCGAGGCGGCGGCAAAGATCGCCACTTCATCGGCGCCGGCGGCAAGCGCCGCCTCGAAGCCTTTCATGTTGGGGGTGAGCACCGGGTAGCGCACGCCGGCGCGGCGCTGCACGCCGGCGAGCACGTCGTGGCTGTCCGCCATCTGCGGCACCCACTTGGGCGAGACGAAGCTGCCTGCCTCGACCACCGGCACGCCGGCCGCGGCCAAGCGCTCGATGAGTTCGATCTTGACTGCCGTGGGCACCGTGCCCGCTTCGTTCTGGAGGCCGTCGCGCGGGGCGACATCGACGATTTTCACGCGTTGCGGTAACGCCATGACCGTGCTCCGGGTGGGCGGCTTTGAAACGTCATGTTAGGCGCTGGCGGGGGGCGATGCACGCGCCCGGCCGGGCGTTTCACGTGCCCTCGCCGGCGTTCTCTGCCCGCAGCGTGAGCAGCTCGGCGCCGTCCGCCACCTGCTCGCCCGGCTTCACCAGCACAGCATCCACCACGCCGTCGCCGGGGGCGGTGATGGTGTACTCCATCTTCATAGCTTCCATGATCACCAGCGTCTGGCCCGCGCTCACGGCATCCCCGGCGCGGGCGCGGATGTCGATTACCGTGCCCGGCATGGGGGCGGTCAGGCTGCCCTCGGCGGCCGCGTGCACCGCGTCGAAGGCGAGCGGGTCGATGCGGCTCAGTTGCCAGCGCTCATCGTCAACGAACACGGTGCGCTGCTCGGCGACCGCCACCACGGTCGCGGCGTAGGCCGCGCCGTCCAGCTCGATGCGCAGGTCGCGCACGCCTTCGGCGCGGGCCCGCGCAGCGTGCGCCTGTGCGTCGCCCAGACACAGCAGCCAGCCCCCGCCAGCGCGGCGGGCGGTGACGCCGGCTTCGCTGTCGCCTGCGCGGAAACGCAGGTCGAGCCCGCTGTCGGCGTTGGGTTCCCAGCCGTCCGTGGCCTGCCACGGCGAATAAGGGTCGGGCCCGCGGCGGGCATGCCCGGCCGCGCGGCGGCCCAGGGCGAGCAGCTCATGCAGGGAGGCGGCCGCCAACGCCCGGGCCGGCACCGCCGGTGCGGGGGCGAACAAACCCTCCGCGTGCTGGTCGATGAAGCCGGTGGTGATGCGGCCGGCGGCAAAGTCCGGGTGCGCCGCCACCCGCGCCAGAAAGCCCAGATTGGTCGTCGGCCCGACCAACTGGTAGCCGCTCAGCAGTTGCTGCAGGCGGCGCAGCGCCGTGGCGCGGTCGGGGCCCCAGGCGACCAGCTTGGCGATCATGGGATCGTAGTGCAGGCCGACCGTATCGCCTTCGCGCACCCCGCCGTCGATGCGCAGCCCCTCGCCCTGCGGCTCGCGCAGGTGGCGGATGGTGCCGGCGGCGGGCAGGAAACCGCGCGCCGGATCCTCCGCGTAGACGCGCGCCTCGAAAGCGTGGCCGTCCAGCGCCAGATCCGATTGCCCGCAGGGCAGCGGTTCGCCGGCGGCGACGCGCAGCTGCCATTCGACCAGGTCCTGACCGGTCACCATCTCGGTCACCGGGTGCTCCACCTGCAGGCGCGTGTTCATCTCCATGAAGTAAAACGCCCCGTCCGGCGCGGCGATGAACTCCACCGTGCCGGCGCTGTGGTAGCCAATGGCGCGTGCGGCGTCCACGGCGGCCTGGCCCATGCGCGCGCGGCGTTCGGGACCGACGCCCGGCGCCGGCGCTTCCTCCAGGATTTTCTGATGCCGGCGCTGCACCGAGCAGTCGCGCTCGAACAGGTGCACCGCGTTGCCGTGGTCATCGGCGAAGACCTGGATCTCGATGTGGCGCGGGTGCTCGACGAACTTCTCCACCAGCACGCGCTCGTCGCCGAAGGCCGCCGCGGCTTCGCGGCGCGCACCCTGCAGCGCCTCCTCGAAATCCCGAGCCGCGTCGACGCGTCGCATGCCTTTGCCGCCGCCGCCGCTCACCGCCTTGATGAGCACGGGATAGCCGATGCGCCCGGCTTCGCGCGCCAGCAGGGCATCGTCCTGGTCATCGCCGTGGTAGCCGGGGACCAGCGGCACGCCGGCGTGCTCCATGATGGCTTTCGCCGCGCTCTTCGAGCCCATGGCGCGGATGGCCTCGGCGGGCGGGCCGATGAAAGTGAGTCCGGCGCGCTCGCAGGCTTCGGCGAATGCTGCGTTTTCCGACAGAAAGCCGTAGCCCGGATGCACGGCCTCGGCGCCGGCGCGCCGTGCCGCCTCCAGCACAGCCTCCATGTTCAGGTAACTCTCGCGCGCCGGCGCCGGGCCCAGCCGCACCGCTTCATCCGCCAGCGCGGCGTGCAGGGCGTCGCGGTCGGCATCCGAATAGACGGCCACGGTGCGCACGCCGAGCCGGCGGCAGGTGCGCACGATGCGGCAGGCGATCTCGCCGCGGTTGGCGATGAGGACTTTGCCGAACATCAGCCGTCGGCCCAGCGTGGGCGGCGCTTCTCCAGAAAGGCGCTGACGCCCTCCCGGCCTTCGTCGCCGGCGCGGATGTCGGCGATGCGCCGCGCGGTCTCCTCGCGCAGGGCGGCATCGATGCGCGCTGCGCTCACGTCGCGGGTAAGCTCTTTGGCCGCGCGCATGGCCTGCGGGCCGTTGCGCAGCATGGCCTGCACAAGCTCGTCGATCCGCCCGGTGAGCGCTGCCGCCGGAACGACCTCATGCACCAGCCCCAGTTGCAGCGCCTTCTGGACATCGAAGCGCTCCGCGCTCACGAAGTAGCGCCGCGCCTGGCGCTCGCCGATGGCGCGCACCACGTAAGGGCTGATCACCGCCGGCGTGAGCCCCAGGCGCACCTCGGAGAGCGCGAACACGGCGCTGTCCGAGGCAACGGCGATATCGCTGCACGCCACCAGGCCCACGCCGCCGCCGATGGCCGCCCCCTGCACGCGCGCGATCACCGGCTGCGCCAGCGTGTCCAGCGTATGCATGAGCCCGGCCAGACCGAGCGAGTCGCGGTAGTTGTCCTCGCGGCTGAAGCCGGCCATGCGCTTCATCCAGTTGAGGTCCGCGCCGGCGGAGAAGCTCTTGCCTTCGGCCGCCAGCACCACCAGGCGCACGGACGGGTCCGCACCCAGCGCCTGAAGCGTCTCGGTGAGCGTGCCGATCAGGGCGTCGTCGAAGGCGTTGTGCACATCGGGCCGGTTGAGCGTGACGGTGGCGACGCCGCGCTCGTCACGGGTGACGCGGATGGATTGCTCGCTCACTTCGATCTGTCTCCTTGGGTCACGGGCGCGGTGTCGCGGCGATGGGCCGACAACTGCGCCTCACATACGGAACACGCCGAGGCGGGTGGCTTCGGCGGGCGCGTTGAGCGCCGCCGACAGGCCCAGGCCCAGCACGCGGCGCGTGTCCGCCGGGTCGATGACGCCGTCGTCCCACAGCCGGGCGCTGGCGTAGTAGGGATGGCCCTGGCGCTCGTACTGTTCGCGAATGGGGGCCTTGAAGGCGGCCTCGTCCTCTTCGCTCCAGGTCTGGCCGCGCCGCTCCAGGCTGTCGCGGCGCACCTGGGCCAGCACGTTGGCGGCCTGCTCGCCGCCCATGACCGAGATGCGCGCGTTGGGCCACATCCACAGAAAGCGCGGCGAATAGGCGCGCCCGCACATGCCGTAGTTGCCGGCGCCGAAGCTGCCGCCGATGATCACCGTCAGCTTGGGCACGCGCGTGGTCGCCACCGCGGTCACCAGTTTGGCGCCGTCCTTGGCGATACCGCCGGCCTCGTACTTGCGGCCCACCATGAAGCCGGTGATGTTTTGGAGAAAGACGAGCGGGATGCCGCGCTGGCTGCATAGCTCGACGAAGTGCGCGCCCTTGAGCGCGGACTCGGAGAACAACACGCCGTTATTGGCGATGATGCCGACCGGATAGCCGAAAATACGCGCAAAACCGCACACCAGGGTGGTCCCGTAGAGCGCCTTGAACTCGTCCAGCTCGGAGCCGTCGACGACGCGCGCAATGACCTCGCGCACCTCGTAGGGCTTGCGTGCGTCGCCGGGTATGACGCCGTAGAGCTCGGCGGGGTCGAAGCGCGGCGGACGCGGCTCGCACAGATCCAGCGCCACGCGCCGGCGCGCGCCCAGGTTGGCCGCCAGACGCCGCGTGATGGCCAGCGCGTGCGCGTCGTCGACGGCGAGGTGGTCGGCCACGCCGGAGGTGCGCGCGTGCACGTCGGCCCCGCCCAGTTCCTCCGCGCTGACCACCTCGCCGGTGGCGGCCTTTACCAGCGGCGGACCGCCCAAAAAGATGGTGCCTTGACCTTGGACGATCACGGCCTCGTCGGCCATGGCCGGCACGTAGGCGCCGCCGGCGGTGCACGAGCCCATCACCACGGCGATCTGAGCGATGCCTTGCGCCGACATGTTGGCCTGGTTGTAGAAGATACGGCCGAAGTGGTCGCGGTCGGGGAAGACCTCATCCTGGTTCGGCAGATTGGCACCGCCCGAGTCCACCAGGTAGATGCACGGCAGGTAGTTCTGCAGGGCGATCTCCTGGGCGCGCAAGTGCTTTTTGACTGTCAGCGGGTAGTAGGTGCCGCCCTTCACCGTGGCGTCGTTGGCGACGATCACGCACTCGCGCCCGCTCACGCGGCCGACGCCGGTGATAATGCCGGCGGCCGGTACGTCGTCGTCGTAGACGCCGTGGGCGGCGAGCTGGGACAGCTCCAAAAACGGCGAGCCGGTGTCCAGCAGCAGGCGTACCCGCTCGCGCGGCAGCAGTTTGCCGCGCCCGGTATGTCGGGTGCGTGCGTGCTCGCCGCCGCCGGCGCGGATGCGCGCCACGGTCTCGCGCAGGTCCGCGACCAGGGCGGTGAGGCGCTCGGCGTTGGCGCGGAACTCCTCCGAGCCGGTGTCGATGTGCGATTGGATGACGGGCATTCAAACGGTCTCGGCGAACAGCTCGCGGCCGATGAGCATGCGCCGGATCTCGCTGGTGCCGGCGCCGATCTCGTAGAGCTTGGCGTCGCGCAGCAGCCGCCCCGTGGGATATTCATTGATGTAGCCGTTGCCGCCCAGGATCTGAATCGCCTCCAGCGCCATCTGCGTCGCCTTCTCCGCGGCGTAGAGGATGGCCCCGGCGCAGTCCTTGCGCGAGGTGCGGCCGCGGTCCAATGCGTTGCCCACGGCGTAGACGTAGGCGCGGCAGGCGTTCCAGGTGGTGTACATATCGGCGATCTTGCCCTGAATGAGCTGGAACTCGCCGATGGGGCGCTCGAATTGCTTGCGCTCGTGGATGTAGGGCACCACCGCGTCCATGCACGCGGCCATGATGCCCAGCGGCCCCGCCGCGAGCACGGCGCGCTCGTAGTCGAGCCCGCTCATGAGCACGCGCACGCCTTCGTTTTCCCGGCCCAGCACGTTGTCCGCCGGCACCTCGCAGTCGCGGAAGACCAGCTCGCAGGTGTTGGAGCCGCGCATGCCCAGCTTGTCCAGCTTCTGGGCGGTGGAGAACCCGGCCATGCCCTTTTCCACCACAAAGGCGGTGATGCCCTTGGGGCCGGCGTCCGGGTCGGTCTTGGCGTAGACCACCAGCACATCGGCGTCCGGGCCGTTGGTAATCCACATCTTGTTGCCGTTGAGCACGAAACGGTCGCCCTCGCGCTCGGCGCGCAGGCGCATGGAGACCACGTCCGAGCCGGCGCCGGGCTCGCTCATGGCCAGCGCGCCGATGGATTCGCCGCTGATCAGGCCGGGCAGATATTTGCGTTTCTGGGCCTCGTTGCCGTTGCGCCGGATCTGGTTGACGCACAGGTTGGAGTGGGCGCCGTAGGACAGGCCCACCGAGGCGGAGGCGCGCGAGATCTCCTCCATGGCGATCATGTGCGCGAGATAGCCCATGCCGGCGCCGCCGTAAGCTTCCTCCACGGTGATGCCGAGCAGGCCCAAGTCGCCCATCTTGGGCCATAGCTCGTTGGGGAAGGCGTTGTCGCGGTCGATGTCTGCGGCGCGCGGCGCAAGCTCACGCTGCGCGAAGCCGCGCACGCTGTCGCGCAGCATGACGAGCGTGTCGTCGAGAGCGAAGTCCAGGGTGGGAAAATCCATAGCATGGCTCCTCGGGATGTTCCATGGCGAACGGCCCGGTCCGCGCTTCGCCGCCGGCAGCCGTTCAGCCACCGCTCACGGCGCGTCCTTCAAGGCGGTCCAACAGGTCACGGCAATGACCCTCGAAGCGGTCCAGTTCGGTCAGTGTCGCCTCCAAGTCGCGGCGTTGCTGCAGCAGTTTCTCGCGCTTTTGCGCCTGTATGTGCAGCGCCTGGCGCAGTTGTGCCGCTTCCCCCTGCACGCTGTCGTAGAGCTGGAACAGCTCCCGGATTTCGCCGAGCGTGAAGCCCAGCCGCTTGCCGCGAAGAATCAGCTTGAGCCGGGCCCGGTCGCGCACCGAGAACACGCGTCGCGCGCCCTGCCGGCGCGGCGCGATCAGCCCCTTGTCCTCGTAGAAGCGGATGGCGCGCGTGGTGATCCCGAACTCCTTTGCCAAGTCCCTGATGCTGAAGGTAGTCTTATCCATCAACTCCTTCACCTCTGGTGCCGGGATGGTTTCCGATACGGGGCGCGCACATGCCTCGGACCGAGCCCATGCAAATTGACGTTAACGTAAACCATAAATTAACCTTTTTGTTTTGCAAAGGCCTTGTCTTGATCTGGGAGCCAAGGCCTTTGCGGCGGGGAGGGTGAGCCGTTGGCCGAAGAGCGCGATGTAATGGAGTATGACGTGATCGTGGTGGGAGCCGGCCCCGCCGGTCTGGCCTGCGCGCTGCGGCTCAAGCAGTTGGATGCGGACAAAAACGTCTGTGTTCTGGAGAAAGGCTCGCAGCTCGGCGCGCATATCCTCGCCGGTGCCGTGATCGAGCCAGAGCCGCTGGACGAGCTGGTCCCGGGCTGGCGCGACGATCCGTTCCCGATCTGCGTGCCCGCCCGCAAGGACGAGCTTCTCATGCTCTCCAAGAGCGGCACCCGCAAGCTGCCGACGCCGCCGCAGATGCATAACGAGGGCAATTTCATCGTCTCCCTGGTCAACCTGGTCAAGTGGCTGGGCGAGAAGGCGGAAGAGCAGGGGGTGGAGATCTATCCCGGCTTTGCGGCGCAGGAGGCGCTGATCGAGGACGGGCGCGTGGCGGGCGTGCGCACCGGTGACATGGGTGTGGGCGGCGACGGCAACCCCAAGGACGGCTACACGCCCGGCATCGACATCCGCGCGCCGGTGACCGTGCTGTCCGAGGGTTGCCGGGGGTCTTTGAGCAAGCAGTTGATCAAACGCTTCCGCCTCGATGAGCACAGCGATCCGCAAACCTATGCCATCGGTTTGAAAGAGCTGTGGCAGGTGCCGGAGGGTCGGGTCGATTCCGGGACGGTGGTGCACACGGTGGGCTGGCCGCTGGATAACAGGACTTACGGCGGCGGCTTCATCTACCACTTGGACGACAACCGCATCGCCCTCGGGTTCGTCGTCGGCCTGGACTACGTCGATCCGCGCCTGGAGCCGTTCGAGTGTTTTCAGCAGTTCAAGCACCACCCCGCCGTCAAGCCGCTGCTCGAGGGCGGCGAGATCCTCTCCGCCGGCGCGCGTGCGCTGGTGGAGGGCGGCTGGCAGTCGCTGCCGCGGGTGGAAATGCCCGGCGCCGTGATCGTGGGCGATGCCGCCGGCACCCTCAACGTACCCAAGATCAAGGGCACCCACACGGCGATTCGAAGCGGCATGCTCGCCGCCGAGCACATCCGCGCGCAGGGCTCGGCGGAGGGGTTTGATGCCGCGTTGAGGGCCTCGCCCGTGGCCGCCGAGCTGAAACGGGTGCGAAATATCCGCCCCGGTTTCCAGCACGGGCTGTGGCGCGGGCTGGCCAACGCGGCGTGGGAGACGGCGACGGCAGGGCGTTCCCCGTGGACGCTGCGCAATCACGCCGACTGGCAGGCGCTCGCCAAGGTCGACGGCTACACTTCGCCGCAACGCGATTACGTCTCGCGCGATCTGCCGCCGCGCGACCGCCTGGCCTCGGTCTACTTCGCCTCCACCGAACACGACGAAGACCAGCCGGTGCATCTGCACGTGCACGACACCAGCATCTGCATCGAGCGCTGCACGCGCGAGTATGCCAACCCGTGCACCCGTTTCTGTCCCGCCAACGTGTACGAAATCGTCAGCGGCGACGACGGGCAGAGCCGGCTGCAGATCAACGCCGCGAATTGCGTGCACTGCAAGACCTGCGACATCAAGGATCCGTACCAGATCATCGACTGGGTGCCGCCGGAAGGCGGCTCCGGTCCCAATTATCAGAATCTCTGAGCGGCGCCGCGGCGGGGCGCCGGTCTCTGTTTTGACGAGGAGCGAGCCATGAAAATCCTGGTAAGCGTGAAGCGGGTGGTCGACTACAATGTGCGCATCCGCGTCAAGCCCGACGGCAGCGGGGTGGTCACCGACGGGGTCAAGATGAGCATGAACCCGTTCGACGAAATCGCCATGGAGCAGGCGATGCGCCTGAAAGAGGCGGGCACGGCCGAAGAGGTGGTGGCGGTGACCATCGGCAGCGACAAGAGTCAGGAGCAGTTGCGCACCGCGCTCGCCTTCGGCGCCGACCGCGCCGTTCACGTGCACACCGACGAAGAGGTGCAGCCGCTCTACGCCGCGCGCATTCTGGCCGCGCTCGCCCACAAGGAGCAGCCGCGCCTGTTCCTGATGGGCAAGCAGGCCATCGACGACGACAACAACCAGACCGGGCAGATGACCGCGGCGCTGCTCGGTTGGCCGCAGGCGACGTTCGCCTCCAAGCTTGAGCTCGACGGCGACAGCGCGCGCGTCACGCGCGAGATCGATGCCGGCCTGGAGACGCTGGAGGTGGACCTGCCCGCCGTGGTGACCACCGACCTGCGCCTCAATGAGCCGCGCTACCTCAAGCTCCCCAACATCATGAAGGCCAAGCGCAAGCCGGTGGAGACGCTGAGCCCGGGCGATCTGGGCGCCGAGCCGGCCGCCGCGCTCAAGGTCACGCATACGGCGCCGCCGCCCACGCGCGAAGCCGGGGTCATGGTCAAGAGCGTGGACGAGTTGGTGGGCAAGCTGAAGGAAAAGGGGTTGCTGTGATGAGCAAGGTACTGATCGTCGCCGAGCATCTGGAAGGCGAGCTCAACCCGAGCACCGCCAAGACCGTCACCTGCGCGCGCGCGCTGGAGCCCGAGTCCATCGATGTGCTGCTCGCCGCCGCCGAGGCCGGCGGCCTCGCCGAGCAAGTGGCCAAAATCGAGGGCGTGAGCCGCGTGCTCACGGCCGAGAACGCGGCCAACGAACACCTCGTGGCCGCTACGCTGGCGCCGCAGATAGCCGCCGCTGCCGGGCAGGGCGGCTATACGCATGTGCTTGGCCCCAACACCACGTTCGGCAAGGATCTCATGCCGCGCGTGGCGGCTTTGCTGGGCGTGCTGCAGGTGACCGACATCATGGCCGTGCACGGGCCCTACGAGTTCGAGCGCCCCATCTATGCCGGCAACGCCATCGTCACGGTCGAGGCGCCGCAGGATCAGGTGCTGGTCGGCACCGCGCGCGCCGCCTCGTTCGCGCCCGCGGGCGAACAGGCGGCGGCGCCGGTCGAGGCCCTGTCGCTGGATGCGGAGCTGCCCGGGCATACCCGCTTCGTCGGTCTCGAGACCGGCAGCAGCGACCGCCCCGATCTGCAGACGGCGCCCAAAGTGGTCTCGGGCGGCCGCGGCGTGGGCAGCAAGGAGAACTTCGACATCATCTACCGCCTGGCCGACAAGCTGGGCGCCGCCGTGGGCGCCTCGCGCGCGGCCGTGGACGCGGGCTTCGTGCCCAACGACATGCAGGTCGGCCAGACCGGCAAGATCATCGCCCCGGCGCTCTACGTGGCGGTGGGCATTTCCGGCGCCATCCAGCACCTGGCCGGCATCAAGGACGCCGGCACCATCGTCGCCATTAACTCCGACCCGGAGGCGCCCATCTTCGAGGTTGCCGACTTCGGTCTCGTGGGCGATCTGTTCGAGGTCTTGCCCGAGCTCGAAAAAGCGCTCTGACGCGCCAGCTTTGCGGCGCCGCTGCCCGGCCAGCGGCGCCGGCTGTCATCGTGCGATAGCCGCCGGGCTCGGCAACGCGGGCGCGAGTTCGTGCCCGGCAAGCCCTGTCCTGCGCGCGCACCGCGACCTTGGCGTATAGTGTCGGCTGCCTGTCCACACCTGCCGCAAGGAGAGATTCGAGAGTGTCGCTCGCTGCACTGGCGATGGTGCTGTTTTCGCTCACGCTGGCCGGCGGCCTCGGCGTCGCCGTCTACGCCGCGCGTCGGCACCGGGCGCCGTTGGTGGGCTACTTGCACGGAGCGCTCGCCTTGTCAGGCGTCGCCGTGCTGTTCGAGCGCATCGCCCGCGGGCCCGCCAACCTGGGTATGAACAGCGCGCTCTTTCTGTTCGTGATCGCGGTCGCGGGCGGTCTGTTCGTGGCGTTGTTCAAAATCAGGCGGGAGCCGCCGCCGCTTGCCTTCGTCCTCATCCACGCCAGTGTGGGTTGCGCCGCCTTCGTGGTTTTCGCGCTCGCTTTCTCCCGCGCCTGAGCAGCGCCGTTCGCGTTAAAATCGGGTTTTTGAGCTGAGGGGCGCTATGAGCAAGGCCCTTGTGGTTCTGTCGGGTGGGCAGGACTCGACCACTTGCCTGTACTGGGCGCTGGCGCGCTTCGGGCGCGACGGCGTGACGGCGCTGTCATTCGACTACGGCCAGCGTCACCGTATCGAGCTCGAGTGCGCCCGCGAAGTGGCGGCGATTGCCGGGGTGAGCCATGCTTGCCTGCCCATCGACACCTTCGCCGCGCTCGGGGGCAACGCGCTGACGGACAGGGCGGTGGATGTCCCGCACAGGGCGGCGGGCGAGGGTCTGCCGGTCACGTTCGTGCCCGGCCGCAATCTGATCTTTCTCACCTTTGCTGCGGCTTACGGCTATGGCCGCGGTCTGCGCCACATCGTCACCGGCGTGGCGCAGACCGACTACAGCGGTTATCCGGACTGTCGCGAGGAGACGCTCGCCGCGTTGCAGATCGCCATCAACCGCGGCATGGAGGCGGCGTTCGAACTGCATGCGCCGCTCATGCATCTGTCCAAAAAGCAGACCGTGGAGATGGCGGTGGAACTGGGCGCGATGGAGGCATTGGCGCATTCGCACACCTGCTATGAGGGGTGCCAGCCCCCGTGCGGCGAGTGCGCCGCCTGCCGTCTGCGCGCCAAGGGCTTCGCCGAGGCGGGCGTCGCCGATCCCCTGATCGAGCGTTTCGCCCACACGGCATGACGCGCCGCTTCGCCATCGCGCGCGCATCGTTCGACGCCGCGCGCCGCCCGGCAGGCGCCGGCCCGGAGCGCATCGATGGCCACGGGTTCGTGGCGCGCGCCTGGGCCCCGGCGCGGCATCCCGGTGCGGACGAGCAGCTGGAGGCTGCGCTGAACGCGGCCGTGGCGCCGCTGGATGGCGTGCTGCTCAATTCACTGCTTACCGACTCCGGGGACGTGGCCCTCGCGCGCTGGCTCGCACCGCGCATCCAAGGGCATGCGCCGTTGCGTATGGAAATAGCGCACGGCCCCGGCGCGGGCGCCAGCGTGGATACCGCCGGGCCGGCCTACCTGTGGCGCCGCTTGCGCTTCGAGGCGGCCCACCGGCTGCCGCATGTGCCCGCGGACCACAAATGCGCGCGCCTGCACGGGCACGGCTTCGAGGCGGCACTGCACGTGCGCGCGCAAGGCCGGGACGAGGACGGTGCCGGCCTGACGGCGGCCGGGCGGCGTATTGCCGAGCGCTTGCACGGGGTGTGCTTGAATGACGTTCCGGGGCTCGACAACCCCACCAGCGAGCGCCTGGCGCAGTGGATCTGGCGATCGCTGGCCGGGGAACTGGATCTGAGCAGCGTCTCGGTGTTCGAGACCTGCACTTCGGGTTGCCGCTTCGACGGCCGCGACACGCGCATCTGGAAGTCGAGCCGGTTCGAAGCCGCGTTGGCCACCCCGGACGGGTTGTCGGGCCACAGCTACCGGGTGCGCCTGCATGCCGGCGGCACGCTCGATCCGGTGCTCGGCTGGGTGCTGGACTACGGGGAGATGAAGGCGTTGTTCGAGCCGTTGTACCGCCGACTGGACCACCATCGCCTGGATGAAGTCCTGGGCGGCGCGGCCACGCCGGCGGCGGTGGCGCAGTGGATACTGGACGGGCTGACGCCATCGCTGCCGCGCCTCGCCGGCGTCGACGTGTGGCCCACGCCCAACCGCGGCATACTGGTGCGCCGCGAGCCAACCGCTTGAGCGCGATGGGCTACGCCGTCAAGGAAATCTTCTATACCCTGCAAGGCGAGGGCGCCCACAGCGGCAGGCCTGCCGTGTTCTGCCGCTTTGCCGGGTGCAACCTGTGGAGCGGGCGCGAAGTGCACCGGGAGCGGGCGGTGTGCACGTTTTGCGACACCGACTTCGTCGGCACCGACGGACCCGGCGGCGGGCGCTTTCGTGATGCTTGCTCTCTCGCCGAGGCCGTGCACTCTCGCTGGCCCGAGAGCCACGCCGGACAGCCGTTCGTGGTGTGCACGGGCGGCGAACCCTTGCTGCAGTTGGATGCCGCGCTCACCGCAGCGCTGCACGAGCGGGGATTCGAGATTGCCGTCGAAACCAACGGCACGCGTCCGGCACCGCCGGGCATCGATTGGCTGTGCGTGAGCCCCAAGGCGGACGCCGGGGTGGTGCTGCGCCGCGGCGACGAGCTCAAGCTGGTCTACCCGCAGCCGCTGGCGCCGCCCGAGCGCTTCGCCCGCTGGGAGTTCCGCCACTTCTTCCTTCAGCCCATGGACGGCCCGGATGTGGACAGGCACATGCGGGACGCCGTCGCCTATTGCCTGGCGCACCCGCGCTGGCGCCTGAGCCTGCAGACGCACAAATACCTGGGCATTGCGTAGCGTGTCAGCGCGCCGGCGCGCCGGCCGTGCTCAGGAGAAACAACCCGGTGCCGAGGCCCCATGCGGCATTGACCGACACCCCGGTGATCAGCGCAGTCGCGCTAAAGCCGCCGGCGATGGGAATCCCCTTGAGCGGGAAGACGACGAACCACGCGAAAAACGTGGGCCCGACGGCCCCGAACATCAGGGCGGCGACGAGATAGGCCGGCCCGAAGCGCGGAAACCATCGCTCGCAGGCGGCGAGCACCAGGCCCCAGACGCCGCCCCAAAACGCCAGCGACCAAATGGCGGGCACGCCAAAGGGGGCGGTCGCCTGCTGAGGGAACGGGGCATGGGGTTCGAAGTGGATGCCGTAAAGCAGGGCGAGAATGCCCTGATGAAACACCAGCACTGCCACGAAGCCGGCCGCGAACGCCAGCGGCCAGCGCAGTGCATTGCGCATTACCTGGGACATGGCTCCTCCTCCGCGTAGCTGCGTGCGCCTTCTCTCAGCATAGCGGGCCTGCGCGCAATTAGCCGCGCCGCCAGGCGTGCAGGCGGGCAAGCCACGCGAGCGTTCGCCGAGGTGCATGGGCGCGCTTCCATTCGCCGGCGGCGAACTTGTTGGCCTCCATCAGGGTGGGATAAACGTGGATGGTGGACAACAGCTTGTTCAACCCCAGGCCGTGGCGCATGGCGAGCACGAACTCGGCGATAAGCTCGCCTGCGCGTTCGCCCACGATGGTCGCGCCCAACAGCCTGTCTTTGCCGGGCTCGGTGAGCACTCTGACGGTACCGTGCGCGCAATCGTCGGCGATGGCGCGGTCGAGCTGATCAAGGCCGTACTCCGTGACCTCGTAATCGACCCCGTGCTCGCGCGCTTCGCTCTCGTTGAGACCCACGCGCGCGACTTCCGGGTCGGTGAAGACGGCCCACGGCACGACCGAGTAATCCACCTGGAAACGCTTGAGCCCTGAAAAAAGCGCGTTCACGGCGGCATACCAGGCCTGGTGCGCCGCCATGTGGGTGAACTGATAGGGGCCGGTCACGTCACCGCAGGCATAGATGGTGGGGATGCGCGTCTGCAGGAACTCGTTGACTTCCAGCCGGCGATCGTTCGTGAGTGCCACCCCCAGCTCCTCCAGGCCGTAGCCTTCGACACGGGCACGGCGCCCGAGCGCGACGAGCAGGCGGTCGAAGGGGATTTCCGCCAGGCCGTGTTCGCTCTCGCAGGCGAGCACGCCGCCGCCCGCGCTTTGGCCGCGCACGGACCGCGCGGTATGGTTCAGGCGCAGGTCAATGCCCTCCGCCCGGAATTGGCGCGCCAACGCTTCGGCGACTGCCGAGTCCTCGCGGGTGAGCAGGCGCGGCGCCTGTTCCACCAGCGTGACCCGGCTGCCCAGGCGCGAAAACGCCTGCGCCAGCTCACAGCCGACCGGACCGCCGCCCAGCACGGCGAGGCGGCGGGGGCGCTCGCGCAGTCCCCAGACCGTGTCCGACGTCAGGTAGTCGACCGCTTCCAGCCCCGGCAGGGGCGGCACCAGCGGGCGCGCGCCGGCGGCGACGACGATGGCGCGCGTGCTGATCTCATGCCCGCCAACGGCCACCGTCCAGGGCGACGTGACGCGTGCTTCGCCGCGTATGACCTCCACGCCCAGCGACCGGTAGCGCTGCTCGGAGTCGTGCGGTGCGACCGTGCGGATAACGCGCTGCACCCGCGCCATGATCTCGGCAAAATCGAACTCCGCGTCGATCGAGCGGAATCCCAGCTCAGCGGCGCGCTGCCGCAGATGGGCCACGCGCGCCGACCGGATCAAGGCCTTGGAGGGGACACAACCCGTATTGAGGCAGTCCCCGCCCATCTCGCCCTTCTCGATCAGGGTGACGCGCGCCTTGACCGCAGCCGCTATATAAGCCGCCACCAAGCCGGCCGAGCCGCCCCCGATCACGACCAGGTTGCGCTCGAAGCGGGGCGGCTTTCGATACCGGCGCAGGGCGCGGCGCCTCTGCAGCGCAGCGAGTGCCTTGCGTGCCGCAAGCGGGAACAGGCCCAGCAGCACAAAGGCGCCCACCAGACCGGGCGAGGCGATTCCCGAGAGCGAATGGATGCGCGCGATCTGGGTGCCCGCATTGACGTAGACCAGGGTGCCGGGGAGCATGCCGAGCTGGCTCACCCAGTAAAAGGTCAGCGCCCGCATGGGGGTGAGCGCCATCACCAGGTTGATCACAAAAAAGGGGAACGCGGGCACCAGGCGCAGGGTGAATAGATAGAAAGCGCCGTCGCGCTCGACACCGCGGTTGATGGCGGCGAGCCGTTTGCCGAAGCGCTTCTGCACTGCGTCGAAGAGCACGAAACGCGCGACCAGGAAAGCGAGCGTCGCACCGACGCTGGATGCGAACGAGACCAGCAGCAGCCCCCAACCCAGCCCGAACAGGGCGCCGCCCACCAGCGTCATCAATGTGGCCCCCGGCAGCGATAGCGCCGCGACCGCCACATACGCCAGAAAATACGCGCCCGCAGCGGCCAGGGGGTGCGCGCTCAGCAGCGCGCGGATCTCGTCCTGGCGCGACTTGAAGTAGGCGAGGCTCAGATAGTGCTGCAGCCCGAGCGCGAAAAACGCGGCCACCAGGGCCGCCATCAGGGCGAGCAACGCCAGTTTTCTCTTGTTCATTGCGCGCGACTCATAAGCGGCACAAGGCAGGCTCCGAACGCGGAAATGGGGCCCCGCTGCAATCGCCGCCACCATCCGCGATTAAGGCCGCGGCGTCCAGCCCGGGTGGCGGGCGGGCATGACGGCCCATCTTCGCTTACTTCTACGCGGTTGTGCGTCGGGCGGATGCGTCGGGCGCGGCGGCTCGGTATCGGCGCTATTGGCCGAAGCGCCGGTTCCGGGCTTCGAGGAAGGCCTGCTCGGCGGGTGAGCTGGTGCGCCCGAGCGCGCGGTTGCGGTGCGGAAAGCGCCCGAAACGGGCCACGATATCGCGGTGCTCACGGGCCGATTTCAGCGCGCTCCGGGCGATCGGGGCGAAGGCGCCGGCCTCGCGCAGCAGGCGCCGGTGCAGGCGCAGGGACTGCGCCTGCAGGACGCGGCTTTCGGCATGCTGCAACGGCATGATGAAAAACAGCCGCTCCACCGGGCTCAGCGGGCGGTCCAGCAAACGCCGCAGCCCGTCGCGCGCCAACGCCTGGGCGCGGGCATCGCCGGCAAAGGCCTGTGCGCAGCCGCGCCAGATGTTTCGCGGCAGTTGGTCCAGCAACAGGATCAGCGCCAGGCGCGAGCGGGGTTCCCGCGCCCAGGAACGCAAGCCGCCTGCGAGCGCGCCCTCCACGGTGGCGGTAAAGCGTTTCCTGCACGAGCGGTCGAAATCGGCGCTCGCTTTGAACCACACTGTCTGCCGCCTGCGCGCCAGGCGCGGACTGGTCGCGCTGCCCGCAAACCAGAATGCCAGCACGTCTTCCGGGCCGGCCACGGTGCGCGCGTCTGGCTCATGCCTAAGCATATCGCCACGCGGCAGACAAGCCGGTAGCAAAATTACATAAAAACCGGCCGCGATTCATCGCTTCCGCCGCTGCTGCCGCCGCTGTGCACCTTTGCACGAAGTCTGCATGCCTGAAGCCCAAAGAGTACGTTAGAATACCCGTAGTTTAGCTACAAATTGCGTCGAGCTCCGGAGCTGCTCTTGGATCAAGCGATTGCACCCTTTGACTTGGTGATTTTCGGCGGCGGCGGCGATCTGGCGCAACGCAAGCTATTGCCCGCCCTCTATTATCGCCACCGCGCCGGGCAGCTACTCGGGTCGAGCCGCATCATCGGCGTGGGCCGGCGCGAGCTCACGCGCGCGGCCTACCGCGCCCAGGTGCGCGAGAGCTGCGGGCGCTACGTGGACCGGCAGGATTTGGATGAGCGCGCCTGGGACGGGTTCGTCGAGCGCCTCGACTACCTTCAGCTCGATGCGGCCGACGGCGCGGGCTATCAGGCGCTCGCCGAGCGACTGCGCGCCGAGCCCGATCATGTGAGGCTTTTCTACCTCGCCACGCTGCCGGAGCTGTTCGCCGCCATCTGCGAACACCTGGCCGGCGTCGGGCTGACCGGCGGCGAGGCGCGCGTGGTGGTGGAAAAGCCCTTGGGGCGGGACCTGGCCTCCGCCGAGCGCATCAACGACGAGATCGGGCGCGTGTTCCGCGAGGATCAGATATTTCGCATCGACCATTACCTGGGCAAGGAAACGGTGCAGAACCTGATGGCGCTGCGCTTCGGCAACGCGCTTTTCGAGCCGCTGTGGCGGCGCGAATGGGTGCGCGACGTCCAGATCACCCTGGCCGAGCAGATCGGCGTGGCCGGGCGCGGCGAGTTCTATGACCGTACCGGCGCGCTTCGGGACATGGTGCAGAATCACTTGCTGCAGTTGCTGTGCATCATCGCCATGGAGCCGCCCACCAGCATCGAGTCCGACGCTGTGCGCGACGAGAAACTCAAAGTGCTGCGCGCGCTCAAGCCGCTGGCCGGCGACACCGCCCTGGCGCGCACCGTGCGCGGCCAGTACCGGGCCGGGGCCATCGGCGGCCAGCCCGTCGCGGGCTACCTGGACGAGCCGGGGATTGCCCCCGACAGTCACACCGAGACCTTCGTCGCGCTCAAGGCGGAGCTCAACGACTGGCGCTGGGCCGGCGTGCCGTTCTACCTGCGCACGGGCAAGCGCCTGCAGGAAAAGGTTTCGGAGATCGTGCTCAATTTCCGCAGCGTCCCCCACTCTATCTTCGAGGCGGGCGCGCTGGGCGAGGTTGGCAACCGCCTGGTGATCCGGCTGCAGCCGGATGAAGGCGTGCAGTTGTTCATGATGGCCAAGGCGCCCGGCGACACCATGCGCCTGCGCCGGGTGCATCTGGATCTCGATTTCAGCGAGACGTACAAAGTGCGTCAGATGGAGGCTTACGAGCGGTTGCTGATGGACGCGGTGCGCGGCAAGCTGGCGCTGTTCATGCGCCGCGACGAGCAGGTGGCGGCATGGCGCTGGATCGACCCGATCCGCGAGGCGTGGGATGCCCAGGCCGTCGCCCCCAAGCCGTACACCGCCGGCACCTGGGGGCCTGCCGCCTCCTCGGCCCTGGTCGGGCGCGATGGCGGCTGCTGGTACGAGGAGTCGTGAGCGAATGCGGCGGATGCGCCCGCCGCGCGGAGCGTGCGCCGGTTTTGCGCTATGCTGCGCGCACGGCGCGGCCGTGGGCTGTTTCAGGGTTGGCTGTGTCCGGCCCTGGCGGCCGTCCAGGAGCAGGGCAGGGAGGTGAGCGAGATTGATGCACGATGATGCCGAGGCGGTGCGCCCGTCAGCGCAGGCGGCGGGCACCATGCTCGAGCGCATTCGCGCCGTGCGCGCCAGTCTGCGCAAGTCCGAGCAGAAAGTGGCCGACTTCGTGCTGGCGCGGCCCAACACCGCAGTGAGCTCGTCCATCGCCGTCCTGGCGCAAAAAGCCGGCGTGAGCGAACCCACAATCATCCGCTTCTGCCGCGCTATCGAGTGCACCGGGTTTCAGGATTTCAAGCTCAAGCTGGTGGGCAGTCTGGCCACCGGCGTGCCTTATGTATCGAGCGGCGTGGGCCCGGGCGACAGCGTTGCGGAGTTGTGCTCCAAAGTGTTCGACCGCGCCATCGCCACCCTGGTGCGGGTACGAAACCACATTAATCCGGAGGCCTTCGAGCGCGCCATTGAGCTCCTCGATGGCGCCGGCCGCATCGAATTCTACGGGCATGGGGCCTCTGGTATCGTGGCGGCGGATGCGCAGCATAAGTTCTTCCGTCTGGGCGTGCCCGCCGTCGCGTATTCGGACCCGCATGTGCACAGCATGTCCGCGGCCACACTGGGCCCGGGTGCGGTGGTGGTGGCCATCTCCCACACGGGCAGCAGCGCGGATCTGCTGCACAGCGTTGATCTGGCGCGCGAGTCGGGGGCCGGGGTCATCGGCATCACGGCGTGGGGTACGCCGCTTGCGCAACGGTGCACCGTGGCGCTGTTCGCCGAAGTTGCCGAGGATACGGATGTCTACACGCCGATGCTCTCGCGCAGCGCCCATTTGGTGATTCTCGACGTGCTCGCGGTGGGTGTGGCGCTCAGACGCGGTCCGGATCTGCGCGGGCAACTGGAGCGCTCCAAGCGCAACTTGCGCGAGCTGCGCGAGCAGCGGCTGGCGGGCGAGTTCACCGCCAAGCCCGCGCACAAAGTGCGCTGACGGGACTGCGGCCGCGCGGGCGGCGCACGAAAGGCCGATGGGACCAGGGCGCAACGCCTCACGGTGGAGATGCCACCGGCGGATCACGCCGCTGCGACTGACGCGGAAAGACGAGGAAAAGACGATGAAACCGATTACCGACATCGACCCCACCGAGACGCAGGAATGGCAGGCGTCGTTGGCGAGCGTTTTGGAGCGCGAGGGCCCGGAGCGCGCGCACTTTCTGCTGGAGCGCCTGATCGAGCAGGCGCGGCGCAACGGC
>Ga0102962_1000352_pt1 | contig 23483 bp, 24 predicted proteins | sample SalPonF2_C_D2_MG_FD_84519 | JGI IMG/M metagenome (GOLD analysis project Ga0102962, IMG submission 84519) | Salt pond soil microbial communities from South San Francisco under conditions of wetland restoration - Salt Pond MetaG SF2_C_D2_MG ...
GAAAAAGACCACGGCCCGCAAGAAGAAGGCCGGGGCACGCAAGAAAAAGACCACGGCCCGCAAGAAGAAGGCCGGGGCACGCAAGAAAAAGACCACGGCTCGTAAGAAGAAGGCCGGGGCACGCAAGAAAAAGACCACGGCTCGTAAGAAGAAGGCCGGGGGTCGCAAGAAGAAGACCACGGCCCGTAAGAAGAAGGCCGGGGGTCGCAAAAAGAAGGCCGGGACTCGCAAGAAGACCGCAGCCCGCAAAAAGACGGCTGCGCGCAAGAAGACCGCTTCTCGTAAAAAGACTGCAACTCGCAGGAAGAAGACCGCCGCGCGGACATAATCGCGCAGGTCTGATGCCCCCATCAGTTATGGTTGATGGGCAGAATCGGGGCACGTGCCGGATGCGGTACGTGCCCCTTTCGCACGAGTGGAGACACGATGGACTCGAATACTGTTGAAGCCGCCAAGGCCCGGGTTGCCGAGGCCGCGTTGGGATCCATTCGCGGCGTTGATGTGATTGGTGTGGGTACTGGTTCGACCGTGGCGCATTTCATCAAGGCCCTGGAGCCGGTCAAGCATCAATTGGATGGCGCCGTTGCAAGCTCCGAGGACACGGCCGACAAGCTGCGGGCGGCGGGAATTCAAGTCCTCGATCTGAATTCAGTAGGAACCGTGGCCGTTTATGTCGACGGTGCGGACGAGGCCACGCGGCATGGCGCCCTGATCAAGGGTGGCGGGGGCGCCTTGACCCGGGAAAAGATTCTGGCAGCGGCCAGCCGTCAGTTCGTGTGCATGATTCATCGGGCGAAACTGGTCGACGTGCTGGGCGACTTTGGCCTGCCCATCGAGGTCATTCCAATGGCGCGAAGCTACGTGGCCCGCGAACTGGGCCGCCGAGGAGGGGACGCACGCTGGCGCGAAGGATTCGTTACGGATAACGGCAACCATATTCTCGATGTACAGGGTCTGCGGATCATGGATCCGCACGCGCTGGAAGCGGAGTTGAATTGCATTGCCGGCGTGGTAACGGTCGGGCTTTTTGCCCAACGGGGTGCGGATCTTCTTCTGGTAGCCGACGATGAAACTGTAGAACGTATCAGGCCCTGACGGGAGTCGTTCTCCGCACAAGGAGCATGCGATATGCGAGACGCACAGGCAGTGGCGCGATTCGTGCGCCATCACTACCGTCATTTCAATGCGGCCAGCGTAGTGGACGCTGCGGATGCCTATATCCGCCATCTCGCTGCCGGTGGCAAGATGATGATCACGCTTGCCGGTGCCATGAGCACCGCGGAACTGGGTCTCTCACTGGCCGAGATGATTCGCGCAGGGAAGGTGCATGCCATCACTTGCACCGGAGCCAACCTGGAAGAAGACCTTTTCAACCTGGTTGCCCATGACCATTACGTGCGTGTGCCGCATTACCGTGAAATGGGTCCAACCGACGAAAAGGCGCTTTTGGACCGCCATCTCAACCGGGTAACCGATACTTGTATCCCCGAGGCAGAAGCCATCCGCCGGGTGGAAGTTGCCGTGCTGCAACGCTGGAAGACTGCCGACCAGGCCGGCGAAAGTTATTTCCCGCACGAGTTTCTCTACCAACTCGTACGTTCCGGTGAATTGGCCGGGCATTACCAGATTGACCCGGCCGATTCGTGGCTGGTCGCGGCCTGCGAGAAAGATCTTCCCATCATCGTGCCGGGTTGGGAGGATTCCACGCTGGGCAATATTTATGCCGCTCATTGTCTCAAGGGCGATATCCGCTCCGTGCATACCGTGCGCAGCGGCATCGAATACATGACATTCCTGGCCGACTGGTACGGTCGTGAATCCCGCGAGTCTTCCATCGGTTTTTTCCAGGTCGGCGGAGGCATTGCCGGGGATTTTCCGATCTGCGTGGTGCCGATGCTCGAGCAGGACATGGAGATTGAAACTCCCTTGTGGGCTTATTTCTGCCAGATATCCGATTCGACCACGAGTTACGGGTCCTACTCGGGTGCCGTGCCCAATGAAAAGATCACCTGGGGCAAACTCGGGGTAGATACGCCCCGGTTTATCATCGAGTCCGACGCCACGATCGTGGCGCCCCTTCTATTCGCCTGCATCCTGGCCGCGGATTGAAGAATGCCAACCCGGCATCCGCAGGTTTGTCTGTTAAACTGACTGCCTGTAAACCCGGCATCCGCAGGGTTCAGCTATAGCGGTTCCGGCCGCATCATCAAACAAAGACTAGCCGGCGCTCCAGTCATACAGCTTCTGGGCCGCCCTCCCAGGAGAATTTCATGTCTTTCCAAACTCTCGGCCTGTCGGCCGCGGTACTGCGCGCGCTTGACGAACAGGCCTATAACGAACCTACGCCCATCCAGAGGGCGGCCATTCCCATCGTCCTCGAAGGACGTGACCTCATGGCCGGGGCACAGACCGGTACCGGCAAGACGGCGGGCTTCGCCTTGCCCATTCTTGAACTCTTGAATAGCCAACCGGTCAAGGGGCGGCGCCCTGTGCGGGCGCTGGTTCTGGTGCCGACGCGAGAGCTGGCGGCGCAGGTGGAACAAAGCTTCCGCGATTATGGGAAATATTTGTCCCTGCGTACTTACGCGATATTTGGCGGCGTCGGTATCAATCCGCAAATCCACAAACTGGAGCGTGGTGTAGATGTCCTGGTGGCCACGCCCGGCCGGCTTCTCGACCATGTGGCGCAAGGCACAGTGGACCTCTCCCGGGTTCAGGCGCTGGTGCTGGACGAGGCCGACCGGATGCTCGACATGGGGTTTGTCCATGACGTCCGCCGGCTGCTTCGCGCTTTGCCCAGCGAGCGGCAGACATTGCTCTTTTCGGCGACTTTTTCGCCGGCCATCAAGCAGCTTGCCCGGGAGTTCATGTCCAATCCCGAAATGATCCAGATGGCACGCAGCAACACGACGGCGGAGCAGGTAACGCAGCGCATACACCCCGTGGACAAGACGCAAAAGCGGGCTGCCCTCTCCTGGCTGATCGGATCCAACAATTGGCGCCAGGTCCTCGTCTTTACCCGCACCAAGCGCGGAGCCGATCGATTGGCCCGCCAGCTGGAACAGGATGGCCTGAAGTCGACCGCCATCCACGGCAACAAAAGTCAGGGAGCGCGTACTCGTGCCCTGGCGAGTTTCAAATCGGAGCGGGTTCGCGTTCTCGTGGCAACGGATATCGCGGCGCGTGGTCTGGATATTGATGAGTTGCCGCATGTCGTTAACTACGATCTGCCCAATGTGGCCGAGGATTATGTCCACCGGATCGGGCGCACGGGGCGAGCGGGACGTGCGGGCGAAGCGGTATCGCTGGTTTGCGGCGAAGAGCGGCAATACCTGGCCGACATAGAACGCCTTATCGGACGGAAACTGCACAGCGAGGTTCTGCCCGGCTATGAACCGGGTACCCCGGTCAATCGGCCGCAGACACCGCGACGGGGCCAAGCCCCCTCCAAGCCGTCGTCTGCGAGACGCCGTTCGCGGCACGACAGGCCACGCAAGTCCGGCCGGCGCGAAGGCGGACGGGCCGCGCGCGGCGAGTGAGACGGGCCGTGCTAGTCTGGTTGGACTGCCGGCAGCTGGAACAATCCGTCTAATGCAAGACAGCTATATGAACATGAATGGCAAGACCGTTCTGATTACGGGCGCTACCAGTGGTATCGGACTGGAGGCCGCGGTCATGCTGGCCCGCCAAGGGGCGCATACGGTAATCGTGGGGCGCAATCCGGCCAAGACTGAGGCGTGCCTTGCCGAGATCCGCAAGCGTGCGCAGTCGGAGACGGTCGAATCGCTGCTATGTGATTTCTCTTCTCAGGATTCGATCCGCCAGATGGCCGAGGAGTTCGGCAAACGCTACTCGCGCCTGGATGTGCTGATCAACAACGCCGGCACGGTGTTTGCCGAACGGACACTGAGCGAAGACGGCATCGAAGCGACTTTCGCTGTCAACCACCTGGGCTATTTCCTGCTGACCCAGTTGCTCCTAGAGACGATCCTGGAAAACGCGCCGGCCCGCATCGTCAACGTGGCTTCGGCCGCGCATTACCAGGGCAGGCTCGATTTCGAGGACCTGGGCATGGAAAAGGATTACGGCATACTTCGTGCCTATGCCCGCTCCAAGTTGTGCAATGTCTTGTTTACGCGGGAACTGGCCAGGCGGCTTGAGGGAACGAACGTCACGGTAAACGCGTTGCACCCCGGCACGGTCGCCACGCATATCTGGGATGGCGCACCGGGTTGGGCGCGGCCCATACTCGAGCTGTCCAAGTGGTTGTTCATGATTTCGCCGGCGCGGGGCGGCAAGCGGATTGCCTATCTGGCCATGAGCGATGATGTGGCCGGCGTGACCGGTCAGTATTTTGAAAAGAACCGGACCAAGAAGCCCTCGCGCCTGGCGCGCGACGAGGCTTTGGCCAAGCGCCTTTGGGACGAGAGCCTGCGGTTGACCGGGTTGGCGAAGGACTGAGGTTCAGGTATTGTCCGCGTCGTTTTCAGGGCCTTCCTTGTTTGCGGTTTCGGAGCGGTAACTGCGCCGGACGAGCATCCAGCATCCCCCGTAAATCACGAACAGCGGCCACCACCGGTCCCAATGCAAATGCAGCAGGAAGATCAGTCCCACGGTCAGGATCGCGGCGGCCGAGGTCAGGTAATAGACCATGTTGGCATCCCACTTCCGCGTTTCCCGGTAGTGGCGGTATGCCATGCTTAACGGTGCCAGGGAGAAAATCAGTATCACTATGGCCCACCAATTGTGATACTCGAAAAATACCAGCCGGACGCCGAAATTGTGCAGCAGGAACAATACGCCGATCGCGATGACGACCACCCCTGCAAGCCATCCGCTTTGCGAACGCCATTCCCGTCTTACGGTCGTGTTTGTGGGAGTATCCATTGCCCGGTCCAGTGTAAGTTGACGGCTTTATGGTGCCGTCATCCCGGAAACGTTGCAAGCGATCCGTATACCGGGTTGGTGTTGCGGCCCGCACATGTCGTATGATACGCATGCCACTCTGCGATCTCGTGCCGTCGGTCGCTCTGTCGGTTTTCTCTATCTGACGGCATTGTTAGTGAGGTCGTAGACCAAGATGAAGTTATATGTCGGAAATCTCCCCTACTCGACGAATGGGGAGGAGCTTACCGGTACTTTTGCCGCTTTTGGTGAAGTTGTGTCGGCCAATGTGATTCAGGATCGCGACACGGGTCGTTCACGGGGTTTCGGTTTTGTCGAAATGCCTAACGACGCGGAAGCGAATGCTGCTATCGAAGCCTTGCATGGCAAGGATTTCAATGGCCGCAACCTGATCGTTAACGAAGCGCGTCCCCGTCCCGAGGGCGGCCCGCGTGGAGGTGGTTTCCGCCGTCGTTGATCAGGACTTGATGTCTTGCAGGGAAGGCCGCCTCCGGGCGGCCTTTCTTTTTATAGGTGGCCGGACTTCTTAATGTTCGGATCTCATGGCCCGACCCATGAGGCCCTCGACGGCCTCGCGTGGCGTGGACTCGCCTGCGAGTACCGAACGCACATGAGCGCAGATCGGCATTTCCACGTCCACGTCCCCGGCCAGGTGCGCGATGGCGCGTGCCGCCGGTATGCCCTCGACCGCGCCGCCTATCGTCTGTCGGGCGGCCTCGACCGAAGCGCCACGTCCCAGTGCCAGGCCGAAGCGCCGGTTGCGGGATTGGTCGTCGGTTGCGGTGAGCACCAGGTCCCCCAGTCCGGACAGGCCGGTCATGGTGGCCGAGCGTGCACCCATCGCCTTGCCCAGCCGCCTTAGTTCCGCCAGCCCGCGGGTAATGAGCCCGGCCCGGGCATTGGCGCCGAAGCCCAGCCCGTCGCTGATCCCGGCGGCGATGGCAATCACGTTTTTCGCGGCGCCACCGAGCTCCACCCCGACCAGATCGGTGCTGACGTAGGCGCGGAAAGTTTTCCCGTGGACCAGTGTGGCGAAGCGCCTCGCCAGTGGCATGTCGGTCGCCGCCACGGTAACTGCCGTGGGCAGGCCAATGGCCACTTCGCGCGCAAAGCTCGGGCCGGACAGTACGCCGAGGCCGCGTTCGTTTCCCAGGATGGAGCGGGCCGGCTCATGCAGGGGGCGCCCCGTGTCCGGATCGAGCCCTTTCGTGGCCCAGAAGACAGGCGCATCGGTGAGGGGCGCCAGGGCTTCGAGGGTCTTGCGAAAGGCCTTGCTGGGGACGACGACGAGTACGTACGGTGTTGTGTCCAGCGCGCGTTTCAGGTCTGTTTCGAGCCGCAAATTCCCGGGCAGTGGAATATCGGGCAGGTAGCGTTCGTTTACGCGCGACCTCTCCAGGGCTTCCATGTGTTCGCTGCGGTGTCCCCACAGGCAGGTATCAGCGCCCCGGCGTGCAAGCTGCATGGCCAGCGCGGTGCCCCAGGCACCCGCCCCCAGTACGGTGACCTGTGCCGTCATACCCATCCGGATGTTGCGTGTACGGACTCCATGTTAAATCATGGAATAGCGGCTCGCGGATCAGCTGTCGAGCATGACCTCGCCACTGTTGGAGCGCTGCTCGTAAATCGCATGGAAGTCGATCGGCTGCAGCAGCATGGGCATGAAGCCGCCGCGCATCACGAGATCGGCGACTCCCTGGCGGACGTAAGGGAAAAGGGTTTCAGGCACATGTATTCCCAGGAGCCGGTTAAGGGTGTCTTCAGTGTCGGCGAAGAGTGTAACCAGTGCAGCCATGTGGACTTCGCACATGAAGATACTGCGTTCGTCGCTCACGGCTTCGACGGTGACGGACAGCACGACTTCTCTGGCGTCCTCACGGCCCTCGAGGGCGTTGATCTGGGTCTGGATGTTGACCGAGGCTTCAGGAGGCTCCATTTGCGACGTGAAAACACCGGGGGACAAGGGGGACTCGAACGAACAATCCTTGAGATAGATATGTTCGATCGTGAAGCTTGGTTGCCCCTGGGGGGCGTTTGTGTCGTCGGCCATGATACGAGACTCCTGAATATGCGGATCGATTAAGACTTCTTTTCCAGTGGCAAATGCTGCTTGGTCCAGGCGGGAAGGCCGCCCTTGATCGTGAATACGGATTCAAACCCGGCCCGGCGGAGTATGTTCGCGGCCTGCGACGCTTCACGCGCGGTGGCGCCGATGGCCAGCACCGGCTTGGGCTTTTTGCGTTTGAGTTCCCCGCTCCGTTCCATCAGCTCCGCAAGCGGGATGTGGCGTGAACCGGTGATGTGCCCCGCTGCATGCTCTTGCTCCTTGCGGCAATCGACCACAAGGGCGCCACGGTTGATCAGTGAAACCGCTGCGCTGGGCTCGATTTCCATGGCACCGCGGATACGGCGATGGAATTCATCGGCCGCGATCAGCACCAATATGATTATCAGAGCTGTGACCAGCGGCCAGTTGCGGGCGGCGAATTGCAGATACTCGTGCACGATCGGGTTCAGCGCAGATGCGAACTCTCTATTTTATCGCAGTTTTTGCTTATCTCCGCTCCGGCGTGCGTAGCGCCGGAGCGGAGATAAGGGCGATCACTTGCCTTGTTGCGAACCCTGGCCTTGTTGCGCCATGCGGTAGAGGATCGTATTGGCAGCCATGACCCCGGAAGCCGAGCAAACATCATCCGGATCGCCTCCGTCGAGGCTGCAGACCGCGGCGGTCAGGGCGTTGATCTGGGGCATCACGGACTGGAACAGATTGCTTTGCGGGTTGTTGAGGCTGGCCACGATCTGTTCCCAATCCATGCCGGACAGGTCGTTGGGGGAAACCATGGGGCGAGTGACCAGATACTGTCCGTCGACGTAGACGAACGGGATACTGCCGTAACCCGGGGAATACGGTGGCGCATCGAACTTGCTGAAGATCGCATTCTGCGCCTTGTCCATGCTTTCCAGCTTATGCCCCATGCGATCCGCGGTTTCCACGGCCTCGAATTTTACGTATTTGCTCGTATAGGTAGAGTGCAGGAAAGAAAAGGTCGGGGTATTGGAGTACACGTCAGTCGGGGAAGAGGCCATGTACTCCACTCCCTTGAAGTGGCCGAACCGCAGCAAGGTCATAACCAGGGCCCAGCGCTGTCCGGCGCAATAGGGGCAGAAATCAGCACCCACGTAAAGTATGCCGACCTTGTTGCCCTTGGCGACCCGGGGGCCGTTGATGGCCTTCATATACACCTGCATGCCGGGGGGTGGTGACAGGGACAGGCCCGATTGGCTCGCCTTGGCGAGATCCTTGAGCAGGGCCTGCGGCACGGTGTGGTTGATTTTCGCAGCGATCTTGGGCGGCGTGGACGATTTCTTGGAGCCGAACAGGCTGCCGGCATGGGCCGTCGGTATGCCTAGTGCGAGGGCCAGCGCGGCTAAGGGAATGATGCGGGACATGGGCGTTTCCATAAGAACCTCACGGGTATTATCCGAAATTATGCTCAGGGAACCAAGGCGGGTCGCTGATATCCTTGATCTTCGACTTTCAATCGTGCGAAGCGTTCCATGTGCCTGATTGCCTGGTCCTGGCGCCAGCATCCCGATTACCCCCTGGTGGTTCTCGCCAATCGTGACGAAGCCCATGCCCGGCCGAGCGTCCCGGCTCACTGGTGGCAGCAGGCCGACCCCCCGATCCTGGCGGGCCGCGACCTCGAAGCGGGGGGCACCTGGTTGGGCCTGACGCCGACAGGGCGTTTTGCCGCGTTGACCAATCGGCCGGGGCCGAAGCCGGCCGGCACGGATACGCCATCGCGCGGCGGCTTGACCGTTCAATGCCTGCTCCCCCCGGCCAGTACGGCCCGGATCCAGGAGGAACTGGAACCGGTTGCCCGGGATTACGCCGGTTTCAACCTTTTGTTCGGCGATGGCAGGTCTCTAGCGTTCCTGTCCAACCGCGAGCCGGCGCACATGTTGGACCCCGGGGTGCATGCCATGGCTAACGGAGCGCTGGATGAGCCTATTCCCAAGGTCGAGCGGCTTGCCGGCCGGTTGCGCGATTGGGCCGATTCGCACGCGCCCCCGGCGTTCGATGAGTGGCTGGACACGCTTGCCGATCCACGCCCGATGGAAGATGGGCTGGCGCACAGCGCCGTGTTCGTCAAGGGAGAGCGCTACGGGACCCGGGCCAGCACCATCGTGGTGATGGGCGCCGACCGACGGGTGCATTTCATGGAGCGAACCTATGCCGCCGGCGGCATGCCGGGCGATGTCGCGCACTTCGAGTTCGAGCTGTCCGCATGAAGCATATTCTCCGGGCATCCCCTTTTTCGCCGCGCGATGTTGCCGGAGGAGCTTGTTCGCTGGGCGAACCCCGGGCCGGCGAGACGGCGTTCTACTGGTTGCAGAGCGTGCCCGAGGAAGGCGGGCGGAATACGGTCATGCGCCTGGATCCCGGCGGCACGCCGCAATCCTTGGTGCCCGCCGGTTGCAGCGTGCGCAGCCGGGTCAATGAATATGGCGGCGGGGCATGGACGCTGGCGGGCGAAGAGGTGTGGTTCGTCAACGATAGCGACCAGGGGCTTTTTCGCGCCGGTTCCGGTGGCGTGGAAAAGATTTTCGGCGCCAGTGGGCTCGCGCTGGCCGACCTGGAGTGGGATTCCCGCAGGCGCTGCGTGTATGTCGTCGCGGAAGAGCAGGGCGATCGCCCGCGCCAGGGCATCGCGGGCATCGGCGAGGACGGGCGCCTGACCTGGCTGGCGCAGGGCGCGGATTTTTATGCCGCGCCGCGTCTCTCGCCGGACGGCGATCGGCTGGTCTGGCTGGAATGGTCGGAACCCGACATGCCCTGGGACTCCACCCGCCTGATGCAGATCGTTCTGGGCGAATCCGGTGCCCGTGGCGACCCGGTTCAGCTGGCGGGAGCGCCGGGCGAATCGCTGGCGCAACCCGAATGGTCCCCCCGCGGGGTACTGTACGTGGCTTCGGATCGCGAGGGCGGATACTGGAACCTGCATCGCCTGGCCGGTACGGGGCTGGTCCCCGTGCGCCGGGCACGCGCCGAATGTGCCCGCCCCGCCTTCGTCTTCGCCCAGCGCCTGTATGCGCTGACCGGCGCGGACGGCTGGATTCTGGCGGAAGTCGAGGATGGTTTGTGGCGTTGCCTGGAAGAAGAAGCGCCGGGAGAGCCGCCGCGACCGCTCTTGCCCGGGCTCACCGATGTCCAGGGCGTGGCTGCCGGGCCCGCGGGCACGATGATCGTCGCGGGCGGGTCGGAGCGGGCGCCTACCGTCTTCGTGCGTGCTCACGGCGAGAGCGACTTCCGTCCGGTAGCCCGCAGCCTGGAACTGGAGCTCGATCCCGGCTTCGTATCCCGGCCGCGGCCATTGCATTTTCCGACCGGTGACGGAGCCACCGCGCATGCCCTGTATTTCCCGCCCGCACACCCGGATCTGCGGGATCCCGGGCCGGTGCCGGTTCGCGTGCGCTGCCACGGCGGTCCGACTTCGGCCGCTTCCAGTGCCCTCGAGCCCAAGACCCTGTACTGGACGAGCCGCGGTTTCGGGGTGGTGGAACTCAATTACCGCGGCTCAACGGGGTATGGCCGTGCTTACCGCGAAGCGCTTTACGGCCAGTGGGGCGTGGCCGATGTCGAGGATGCACGCGCGCTGGGCCGCGCGCTCCTGGAACAGGACGTGGCCGAGGCGGGGCGGCTGGTCATCGCCGGCGGCAGCGCGGGCGGCCTGACTGTGCTCGGCGCGCTGGCAGGGAAGAGCGACTATGCCGCGGGCGCCAGTTTTTACGGCGTGGCGGACCTGACCTCCCTGACCGAATCGACACTGCGCTTTGAAGCGCATTACGGCGAGAAGCTGGTAGGGCCCTGGCCCGGGGCGCGGGACGTTTATGAGCAACGCTCGCCCATCAACCATGCCGACAGGATCGGTTGCCCCGTCATTTTTTTCCAGGGGCTCGACGATCCGGTCGTGCCGCCTCAGCAAAGCCAGCGCATGGCGGGGGTGCTGGCCTCGCGCGGGCTGCCGGTGGTCCTCGAGACTTTTGCCGGCGAGCGCCATGGTTTCCGGCGGCCGGAGACCGTGGCGCGTACGCTGGCCGCGGAACTCGCTTTCTACTGCCGCCTGCTCGGACTGGAAAGTGCCGAGCCGCTCGCCTCTCTCGAATGGCTGGGTGAGACGCCGAACTAGCTCGTAACGGCGCAACTGCCGTTATGATGAGTGCCATGGGAGGCGCGTCCTCAACGAGTGCGCTGCGCCTGCAGCGCAAGGCGGAGGCCCTGCTGGCCACGGCCGACATCCGGCTCAACGGTGATCGGCCCTGGGACCTGCAGGTCCATGACTCGCGCGTGTTCGCCCGGGTGTTCGCGCACGGATCGCTCGGTTTCGGCGAAGCCTACATGGACGGTTGGTGGGATGCGGAGCGTCTCGACGAACTGCTCTTCCGCATACTCCAGGCCCGGCTCGACCGTCGCCTGGCCTGGGGGCAGAAGATCGCGCGTTGGGCCCTCGGCCACCTGGTCAACCTGCAAAGCGGCCGTCGGGCCTACCAGGTTGGCGAAAAACACTATGACCGTGGCAACGACCTGTTCGAGCGCATGCTCGACGCGCGCATGATCTACAGCTGCGGCTACTGGAAGGAGGCGGAGGATCTCGACGCCGCGCAGGAAGCCAAGCTCGACCTCGCCTGCCGCAAGCTCGGGCTCGAGCCCGGGATGCACCTGCTCGATATCGGTTGCGGCTGGGGCGGCATGGCCCGCTTTGCCGCCGAGCGCTACGGTGTGTCGGTGGTCGGGATCACGGTATCCCGGGAGCAGGCCGATTATGCCCGCCGCATCTGCGAGGGCCTGCCGGTCGAGATCCGTGTGGAGGATTACCGGGCCCACCAGGGGGAATACGACCGCATCGTCTCCATCGGCATGTTCGAGCACGTGGGACACCACAATTACCGCACCTACATGCGGACCGCGCGGCGCCTCCTCAAGCCCGACGGGCTGTTCCTGCTGCACAGCATCGGCGGTAACGAGTCGCTGACGCGCACCGACCCCTGGATCGAGAAATACATTTTCCCCAACGGGATGATCCCTTCGCCGTACCAGATCGGGCGGGCCGTCGAGCGTCTGTTCGTCATCGAGGACTGGCACAACTTCGGCGCCGACTACGATCGCACCCTCATGGCCTGGCACGGAAATTTCGAGCGTGCCTGGCCGGACTTGAAGGATAAATACGGCGAACGTTTCCGGCGTATGTGGCGCTTCTACCTGATGTGCTCCGCCGCCACGTTCCGCGCGCGCCAGGATCAATTGTTCCAGGTCCTGCTCTCGCCCACGGGCGTCCCGGGCGGCTTGCGCGTCCCGCGCTAACTCCGACCCCCTGTCCAGGTGCATCCATGGATGCGCCTTCGTGCGTATCTGCCCACAGGCGCAGGCGTTGAGTCTGTGCCGAAAACCTGTATAGTATCTATTCAAAAGTTGTACAAAACATGTACAACGCCCTGCGGGCAGGAGAAGGCTTGAACACGACTGCGATGACGGAGAGGGGCTGGCTCATGGCCGTTCGGCGCTGGATCGACACGTCGCACGGCTACGGCAGCGATCCCGAGGACCGGCGTATCGACTGGATTCGCCTGATCCCGTTTGCGGGTCTGCATCTGGCTTGCCTGGGCGTGATCTGGGTGGGCTGGAGCCCGGTAGCCGTTGGGGTTGCCGCGGGCCTGTATGCCATACGCATGTTCGCCTTGACGGCCTTTTACCATCGCTATTTCTCGCACCGCGCCTTCCGCACGCACCGGTTCACGCAGTTCCTGTTCGCCCTGCTCGGCAACAGCGCCGTGCAACGCGGTCCGCTCTGGTGGGCCGCGCATCATCGCCATCATCATCGCCATTCGGATACCGATCAGGATTGGCACTCCCCGGTCCAGCATGGTTTTCTGCGCAGCCACATGGGCTGGTTCCTGAGCCGCGGCGGCTTCGCAACGCGCACGGAGCAGATTCCCGACCTCATGGCCTATCCCGAGCTGCGTTGGCTCGATCGTTTCAACAACCTGGTTCCCTTACTACTGGCCGTCGCCCTCTATGCCCTCGGCGACTGGCTGGGGCATGCCTGGCCGCAATCCGGCACCAGCGGCCCGCAGATGCTGGTCTGGGGGTTCTTTGTTTCCACCATCGCGCTCTTCCACGGTTCGGTGACCATCAATTCCCTGGCCCACCGGTTCGGTACCCGCCGCTATGCCACCCGGGACAACAGCCGCAACAACTGGTTGCTTGCGCTGCTGACTTTTGGCGAGGGTTGGCACAACAACCATCATCACTTCCCCGGTGCCGCGCGCCAGGGCGTGCGCTGGTGGGAGCTGGATCTGACCTGGTGCGGACTGAAGTTGATGCAGGCCTGCGGCCTGGTCTGGGACCTCAAGAAAGCGCCTATTGAAAGGATGGTTCACAAGCGTCCGACTGGTGATGAACAATGAGAATCGCCGTGGTCGGGGCCGGGGTGTCCGGGCTGATGGCTGCCTGGCTGCTGCAGAAAGAACACGACGTGACGGTCTTCGAGGCCGCCGGCCGTGCGGGCGGGCATGCCCATACGGTGTGTCCGTTGGGAGCCGATGGGCCGGCACTCGATACCGGTTTCATCGTTTTCAATCGCGAGGACTATCCCCTTTTCTGGAGCCTGCTCAACTCGCTGGGTGTCGCCAGCCAACCCAGCCGCATGAGTTTTTCGGTGCACAGCGAAAGCAGCGGTTTCGAGTATTGCGCTTCACCCAACCCGATGAGCCTCTTCGCCCAGCGGCGCAATGCCGTCCGGCCGGGTTTCTATCGGATGCTGCGTGATGTCGTGCGGTTCTATCAAGCGGCCCCCGATCTGGCGTTTTCGGGCGTGGAGCTTGGCACCGCGGACTACCTGGATCGCGAGGGGTATTCACCGGCGTTTGCAGACCTGCACCTGCTGCCGATGATCAGTGCGCTGTGGTCGTCATCGCTCGCCCAGGCCCGCCGGTTTCCCGTGCGCAACCTGACTGAATTCATGCACGGCCACGGCATGCTGCGTCTGCGAGGCCGTCCGCAGTGGCTGTGCGTGCGGGGCGGTTCGACGGTTTACGTGGATGCGTTGTGCCGGCAATTGCGCAACCGGCCTGTGTTGAACAGCCCGGTGAGGCAGGTGGCGCCGGAGGGAGAAGGCGTCCGGGTGCGTACCGATGCCCTCGAGGAGACTTTTGATCACGTGGTGATCGCCTGCCACGCGGACCAGGCCCTGCGGATGCGGAACAACCCGGGAAACATCGAGCGTGAAGTGCTTGACTCGATCAGCTACCGCAGCAACACGGTTACCCTGCACACCGATGTCAGCCTCTTGCCCAGGCGCCGGCGTGCATGGGGTTGCTGGAATTATCGTGTAACCCGTGAATCCGGGGCGCCGCCGCTGGTCACCTACAACCTCAATCTTCTGCAGGGATTGGCTGACAAGCGGACCTATTGCGTAACGCTCAACGGGGATGACCGCATCGATCAGAATACGGTTCTCGGCCGTTACGCCTATGCCCATCCCCAGTTCGACCGGGCGTCGTTCGCGGCGCAAAAGCAGTGGGACGCGCTGCAGGGCAAGGATCGCGTCTGGTACTGCGGCGCATGGTGGGGGTACGGATTCCACGAAGATGGCGTGCGCAGCGCCGTGCGGGTCGCCCGTGCGTTGGGGGTGGCATGGTAAGCGCCCTCTACGTCGGCAAAATACGGCATCGGCGGCACCGGCCGGTGGCGCACGAGTTTTCCATGCCGCTGCGCATGTTCTATCTCGATCTCGATGAACTCGAGGACGTGTTCACCGGCCGTTGGTTGTGGTCGGCGCGGGGTCCGAACATCGAATGGTTCCGCCGCCGCGACTACTTCTCCCCCGAACAAACGGACCTCGCAGGGGCGGTCCGCGAACATGTCGCAGCGGAAACCGGCCGTTTGCCGTCGGGGCCGGTGAGGGTACTCACGCAATTGCGCAGCTGGGGTTACTGTTTCAACCCCGTTTCCTTCTACTACTGCCATGACGGCAACGGCGAGCTCGATGCGATTCTGACCGAAATTACCAATACACCCTGGGGCGAGCGCTACAGCTATGTGCTGGACGCGCGTCAGGGCGAACGCCACGGGGAGTGGCTGGAGTTTCGTTTCGACAAGCGCTTTCACGTCTCGCCCTTCATGCCGATGACGCTTGGATACGATTGGCGTTTCCGGACGTCTGCGGAGACGCTGACGGTGCATATGAATGTACTCGACGGAAGCAATCCCATGTTCGATGCCACGCTTTCGCTCGAACACAGGGAAATCAGCACCGGCTCACTGGCCCACGCATTGTGGCGTTACCCGGCCATGAGCCTGCAGGTCAGCGCCCGCATCTACTGGGAGGCGTTTCGCCTCTGGCGCAAACGGGTGCCCTTTTACTCCCATCCCGACAAAAGGAATACGGCATGAGCGAATCAGACCTCATGGAGGCCGATCCCTTTGCACCGCGTGCGTCGGATGCCTGGCTGCGCCGGCAGGTCATGGGCACGCTCGCCGGATTGCGTCATGGCGGATTGCGCCTGCACGAAGGCAAAGCCGTCACCTGTTTAGGTGAAGAGTCCGGTGTAGAGGCAATCGATGTGCTGGTGAATAACCCGCGGTTCTGGTGGCGCACCGTCCTGGGCGGGGCGACTGGAGTCGGCGAGGCCTATATCGACGGCGACTGGGACTGTTCGGACCTGGTTGGCTTGATGCGTTTGCTGTTACGCAATCAGTCTCTATTGAGCGGCCTGGAATCGGGCCCCGCGCGACTGGGGGCCTGGGTGCTGCGCCGCTGGCATGGGCGCAACCGCAATTCGCGCAATGGCAGTGCGCGCAACATCGCCGCGCATTATGACCTCGGCAATGCCCTGTTCCGGTTGTTTCTGGATGAGGACCTGCAGTATTCCAGCGCCGTGTTCACGCGGGCAGACCAGAGCCTGGAGTCCGCGCAGCGGGAGAAGCTCGAACGCATAGGCCGCAAGCTCGATCTGGGCCCGCATCACCACCTGCTTGAAATCGGCACCGGCTGGGGCGGGTTGGCCATTTACATGGCACGCGAATACGGATGCAGGGTGACGACCACGACCCTCTCGCGGGAGCAGCATGAACTGGCTTCGAGACGGGTCAGCGAGGCCGGGCTTGCCGACCGGATCACCCTGCTGCGTTCCGATTACCGCGACTTGGAAGGACAATACGACCGGATCGTGTCGGTGGAAATGGTCGAAGCCGTCGGCCACGAGTATCTTGACGCGTTTTTCGAGAGTTGTGCGTCGCTGCTGAAAGAAGACGGCGCGCTGCTTCTGCAGGCGATCACCATCGAGGATCACCGCTACCGGGACGCGCTCAGGCGCGTGGACTTCATCAAGCGCTTCGTCTTCCCGGGAAGCTTCATCCCGTGCGTGAGCGAACTGACCGCGGCGGCGTCCCGCGTGAGCGACTTGCGCCTCACGCACCTCGAGGACATCGGCCCCAGCTATGCCCGCACGCTGGCGGAGTGGCGGCGGCGTTTCGAGCGTCAGTGCGCAGCGGTGCGTAAACTGGGTTATCCCATGGCTTTCATACGCCTGTGGCGTTATTACCTGTGCTATTGCGAGGCCGGTTTCCGCGAACGCAGCATCGGCGATGCCCAATTCCTGTTCGCCCGGCGCGGCAACCGCAGGCCGCAGCTGCTGGGTGACTTGACCGATTCGGAGGAACCCGGCAATGGTTGAGGCCTTGCGCCTGTATGGCTGGATGCTGCTTGGGCTGGTCGTTCTGATGACCGTTGTGTGGTGGATCCAGAAACGGACACGCAACGCCGGTTGGGTCGATGTGGCCTGGAGCGCGAGCCTCGGCGGGCTGGCCGTGTGGCATGCGCTTGCCGCGCACGGTGGTGCGCCGGCTCGCTGGCTAGTGGCCCTGCTCGGGGCCGGCTGGTCTTTGCGCCTGGCCTGGCACCTCGCCCGGCGCGTCGCCGGCGAGCCCGAAGACGGGCGTTACCATGCGATGCGCGAATACTGGGGGCCGAAGGCGCAGCGCGGCCTGTTCTGGTTCTTCCAGGCGCAAACCGTGGTGGCCTTGCTGTTTTCGGTGCCCTTCCAGGCCGCGGCCGACAATCCGGCGCCCGGCTTCAACGCCTGGATGCTGGCCGGGGTCCTGGTGTGGGTCGTTGCCATTGGCGGCGAGGCCCTGGCCGATCGCCAGTTGCGCCGCTTCCGCGCCGATCCGGGTAACCGGGGCCGGACGTGCCGAAGCGGCCTCTGGGGCTGGTCGCGCCACCCGAACTATTTCTTCGAATGGGTGCACTGGTTCGCCTACGTGCTCGTCGGTGTCGGGTCGCCGCTCTGGTGGCTGACCTGGATCGGGCCCTTGGCGATGCTGCTGTTCCTTTATCGCGTTACCGGCATCCCGTACACGGAGCAGCAGGCCTTGCGCAGCCGCGGCGACGATTACCGCCGCTACCAGCGTGAAGTGAGTGCCTTTTTCCCGCTTCCCCCGCACAAGGAAACACCATGAGCGAGTACCTGATCGATGCCTGCGAACGGCGCCGGGTACCCGATGCGCTGATTCGCATGGGAATGCGGCGCCTTCTGGCCCGGCGGCTGTACCGCGAGTCCCACGGCCATCCGCAGGCACGCAACGAACACGAGCGCGCCCTGATGCGGGCACTCTCGCGCGGCCCGATCGCCGTCAGCACCCGGGCCGCGAACGAGCAGCACTACGAGTTGCCCGCAGCGTTTTTCGAACTCGTGCTGGGCCGCCATTGCAAGTACAGTTCCGCTTACTGGCCGCCTTCCGTCTCCAGCCTGGACGAAGCGGAAGCCATCATGCTCGCCCTGTCCTGCGAGCGCGCCGAACTGGAAAACGGTCAACAGGTTCTGGAGTTGGGGTGCGGATGGGGCGCCCTGACCCTGTGGATGGCCGAGCATTATCCCGGGAGCACTATCACGGCGGTGTCCAATTCGGCCCCGCAGCGGCAGTTCATCGAAGCGCGCGCCCGCGAACGCGGACTGCGGAATGTGCGCGTCATTACCGCCGACATCAACGAATTCGATATCGATCCCGGCTTTGACCGGGTGGTCTCGCTGGAGATGTTCGAGCACATGCGCAACTACGCGTGCCTGATGCAGCGAATCGGCGGCTGGTTGCGGCCCGGCGGCAAACTCTTCGTCCATATCTTTTGCCACCGGGAATACCTGTATCCTTTCGAGGACGAAAGCAACTACGATTGGATCGCCCGGCATTTCTTTACCGGGGGTGTCATGCCCTCGGCGGCTACCCTGCTGTATTTCCAGCAGGCGCTCCAGGTGGAAGAGCACTGGTTGCTGTCCGGCACGCATTACGAAAGGACGGCCAATGCCTGGCTGGCCAATCTCGACGCCTCCGCTGATGGGGCACGGGAAATTCTGGCCGGCACTTATGGCGAGGATGCGTCACGCCTGTGGTTACAGCGATGGAGGATGTTTTTCATGGCCTGTGCAGAATTGTTCGGCTACCGCGACGGCAGCGAATGGATGGTTGCGCATTACCGGTTTTACCGTTCCTGAATAATGATCAACGAACCCGCCAACCCCTGTTATTCGATCAGTGCCGTCAGTGAGATGACCGGAGTGAACCCGTCCACCCTGCGTGCCTGGGAGCGGCGTTACGGCCTGCTGCAGCCGCAGCGCAGCGAAGGCGGCCAGCGGCTCTACACGACGCATGACGTGGACCGGGTGCGGCGTATCCTCGCCTGCCTGGATGAAGGCGTCATGCTGAGCCAGGTCGAGGCCGTGCTGAACGAGATGCCGAGGCGTCCTGATGAATCCGGGCAGGAAGAATGGCATCGCCTGCGGTCGGACATGATTGCTGCGATAAAGGCATTCAATGAGACGGGTATCGATGCCGTGTACGGCGAGGCCCTGGCGTTGCATCCCTTTGCCGAGGTGACGGAGATGCTCACGGTGCCGGTATTGGAATATCTGGGCCGATGCTGGGAAAACGGTGAGGGCCTGGTGGCCGAGGAGCATTTTTTCCAGATGTATGTGCGCAACGTGCTCGGTGCCCGTTTTTTCCATCGCCACCGGGCCACGCACGGCCGTCTCCTGGTGGCCGCGTGCGTGCCCGGGGAACAGCATGACCTGGGCCTGCTGCTGTTCTGCCTGGCCGCGGAGGCGGAAGGATTCCGCACGATCAACCTGGGCGCCAACACGCCCCTGGAAGAACTGCCGCAGGTGGCCGGCCGGGCCGGGGCGAGCGCGATCGTGCTTGCGGCCGGGTATGGCGGCATCGGAGCGGATCTGGCAGGCAGGCTGCGGACGCTCGTGACTTCGGAGGCCGGTCCGGTCGTTCTCGTCGGCGGCAGGCGGGTAGAGGCGGAACGGCAGGTCATCGAGGACACGGGCGCGCACATACTCGGCGCGGATATCCGCGATGGAATACGCCGTTTGTGGCAGATGCTCGGTTGACCGGGCGCTTCAGCCGCCGATAAGGCGGCCGACAACGAACGTAATCGCTCCCGCCCCGGACCCGATAATCAGCATGCGTACCGCGGAGTAGGTAGCGGAGCGGCCCGTGAACAGGCTGGTCGTGAGGCCGGCACCCGCCAGGGCGACGGCGGCCAATGACAGCATCGCAATCAATGCCGGGTGCCCGTCTCCGAAGAAATAGGGCAGGACCGGCAGGATGGCGCCGACACCGAAGGCGGTGAACGAAGCCCAGGCTGCACGCCAGGGCGAGCCCAGGGCGTCCGGGTCGAGGCCCAGTTCTTCGCGGGCCAGGGCATCGAGTGCCTGTTCGGGCCGGGCGATGGTGTCGTCGGCAAGTTGCTTGGCGGCTTCGGGATCCATGCCGCGTGCACTGTAGATCAGCGCCAGCTCGGCGGCTTCTTCCTCCGGGTAGAATTCCAGCTCCTCGCGCTCCAGGCCGATCTGGTATTCGAACATTTCGCGCTGCGAGCGCATCGACACATACTCGCCGGCCGCCATCGAGGCGGCGCCGGCGATCAGTCCGGCGATGCCGGTCAGCACAAGTACCTTGCGCTCCATGCCCGCGCCGATCAGCCCCAGCAGCAGGCAGGTGTTGGACACGAGACCGTCGTTGATGCCGAAGATCGCCGCCCTCAGGCCGCCCCCGCGCTCCAGCCGCCGGTGGAAATGCTCGGGTGCGCCCGCCCGGGCCGGCTGGGGATGGCTGGAGGGCGCGCCCGCGTTGCTGTAGACCGACAGGCCGCGCAGTTTCATGGCGGCCAGCATGCCCTTCAGTTGGGCGGGCGGCAGGCGCCGGATCAGTGCGGCCACGATGCGCGCGCGCAGCGTCGGGTGGAAATCGGGCAGGACCTGTCCGGTGGCTTCGATCCGCCGGACCCAGGCCCCGGCCTGATGCTCGGCTGCGTCGGCGAGGTCGCGAAAGAGTTGGGCCCTGCGCGGGTGGTCGGCTTCACGCTCGGCGAGGATCCTGTACAGCCAGGCCGACTGGCGTTCCTCGTGCCAGCCGGTCAGTTCGCTGGTTTTTTTCATTCGTTTGCGACTCCATGGGGTACGTGGCCTGTGGCGACCAGCCCCGAGGCGCCTTCACAGTGGCGGCGCTGGTCGTCGAAAAAGATGTCGGCCCCGAATGTCTTGAGGAACGGGGCCTTGTCGAGACCGCCCAGGAACAGCGCTTCGTCGATGCGGATATTCCATGCGCGCAAGGTTCGGATGGCGCGTTCGTGGGCCGGCGCCGAGCGGGCAGTGACCAGGGCGGTGCGGATCGGGGAATCCTGGATAGGGTAATCAGCCTGGATGCGGTGCAGGGCGGTCAGGAAATTCTTGAACGGGCCGCCGGCGAGCGGTTCGTGTGCGGATTGCCGCTCGCTTTCCGTGAAAGCGTCCAGTCCGCCCTCGCGGAACACGCGTTCGGCCTCGTCGGAAAACAGGACCGCGTCACCGTCGAAAGCGATGCGCAACTGTTCGCCCGGTGCGGGGTCGATGCGCCGCGGAATGATCGTGGCGGCGGCGGTATTTTCCTCCAGCGCGCGCGCCACATCCACCGGGTCCGCGGACAGGAACAGGTCGGCCGCGAAGGGGCTCACATAATGGTAGGGCGAACGCCCGTTGGTAAACGCGGCCTGGGTAATATCGAGTTGGTGGTGCTCGATCGCACGGAAGATGCGCAGACCCGTGTCGGCACTGTTGTGGGAGAGCAGGATGACGTTGACGCGCCGGCGTTCGCCTTCATTGAGCCGCAGGAGTTTTTTAACCAGGTTGAAGGCGACACCCGGCTCGAGCAGGTCGTCCTCGTGTTCGATCTGGTAGCGGGCGTAAGCCTCGAGCCCCTCCTCGACAAAAATGCGGTGGCTGTCCTCGAGGTCGAACAGCGCGCGCGAGGAAATCGCCACCGTCAGCGGTTTGGCGGCGTGCGGTTCCTGTGCGTCATGTGTTGCTGTGGTGTTCATGGGGTGATTCAGGACTTGTAAAGTTCGACAACGAATCCGGTTATCGAGTTGGACATGCCCATGTATAGGTATGTCCCGGATTGGTTTTGGAACAAGTTGTTCAGGTCTTTCGTATCGGTGAATCCGATTCCGCTGACGGAGCCGGGGCACACCGAGTTGCCGGAAATCGTGGCGTTGACCTGAAGCAGGTCGTAATTCTGCACGATACTCAGGTTGCCCAGGCCCGAGCACCCGAAGCTGTCGTTGAAGCTGATGGCGCCGGTGTTGGATATCGTTACGGTGACCGAGGTGGAATTGCCCCAGTAGTAACCCTGGTAGGTGCCGGCCAGGGCGGACAGCGATGGAGCATTCGCCGACAGGTTCTCGTAACTGAGGTCGAGCTTGCCGCCGCCCGTATCGCCGCTCAAGGTCCCGTTGATGTTGTCGACGATGCTGCTGTTGTCGCTACCCTGGCCGTCGAACGTGAAGTTGCGGATGGTCTGCCCGTTGCCGAATGCCTGGCCGAGCGGCGGGAACCCCGTCACGCTGTCGGTAAAGGAGTTGTTCCGGATCGTGTCCGGCAGCACGTACAGGTTGCCGTTGGTGGCGCCGGCATAGGCGTATTGTCCGGCGAGAATGGCGCCGTAAACAGGCACGGACGAGGTGCTCCCGCTCGGGGTGAAAGAGCCGAAATAAACGCCTTGCGCGGTATAGGTCTTGTGGAAAAACTTGCAGCCGCCCAGCAGGCCTGCGCCCAACAGGAAAATGCAGGCCACGCGTGTCATGGCTCGGAAGGACATCGATTCCAGTTCCCGATCGGATAACGCCAGCATAGCCCAGGAAGGGTGAACCTTGCAGCCGAAAACGGGTCATAATGGCAACCCGATTTTGATTCCCTGGAGAACCGATGAATCCGATTCGCCCCCGCAGCAGCAATCCCGCCCTGCGCGCGCTGTCGTCGCGCGGTATCCCGCAGGCCGCAGCGGGAGAAGGTGCAATGACTGTGAGCGGCACCGTCAACAAGACCATCGCGATGGTCGCGCTGGTCGTGATAGGCGCGGCCTGGGTCTGGAGCCGTTACTCGGCAGCGTTGCCCGCGGGGGCGGGTGCAGCCGCAAGCGCGGTATCGGGCTACTTGCTGGCCGGAGTGATCGGCGGGTTGGTGCTCGCCCTGGTTACCGCGTTCAAGCCCACCTGGGCCAGGGTGACCGGTCCCGCCTACGCGATACTCGAAGGCTTCGCCGTCGGCGGTATTTCGGCGTTCCTCGATACGCGTTACCCCGGCATCGTGATCCAGGCGGTCGGCCTGACCTTCGCGGTGATGGTCGGCATGCTGCTGATCTACCGTACCGGCCTGATCAAGGTGACCCCGGCGTTCCAGAAAGGCGTGATTGCGGCCACCTTCGGCATCTTCCTGTTCTATGGCGTGGCCTGGCTGTTGTCCATGTTCCATGTCGACACGGCCATGCTCTTCGGCCATTCCAAGCTGGCGATCGGCATCAGCCTGGTGATCGTGGCCGTTGCCGCCCTCAACCTCGTGCTGGATTTCCACTTTATCGACCAGGGTGCCAAGGCCGGCCTGCCGCGCTACATGGAGTGGTACCTCGCCTGGGGACTGACGGTGACGCTGGTGTGGCTGTATCTGGAGATCCTGCGCCTCCTCGCCACTTCCCGCAGCAACTAGCAGCCAGACCACAAGCTGCTCCTGGATAAAACGGCTGCATTCGTGCGGCCGTTTCCGTATCCGGGTGCAGGAGCGGCTTCAGCCGCAATGCTTTTGATGCACGCCATCCATGGCGCGCACCCTTCGGGCGTGCTGCGCACGTCCTATTTCGCTGTCCTGCGAAATGGTGGCTACTTTTGGCGAAACAAAAGTGGGCCCGCCGGGAGGGCCAATAAACCATTCCTCGCGGCGGGGACCGCGCTCCTACTTAGGTGGACTCTGCGAGGGCCGCTTGGAAGCGCTCGAGGGCTTCGTCGAGCGTTGCGCGCGAACAGGCGAAGTTCATGCGCACGAATCCGGGCGCGCCGAAGTCGGCGCCGTCGGAGAGGCCGACACCGTGCTTTTCAAGGTGCGCCGCCGGGTCTTCGATACCGGTCTTGCGCATGTCGATCCAGTAGAGGTAGGTGCCTTCCGGAACGGCGGCACGCACGCCGGGCAGTTCCTTCATGACTTCGGTA
>Ga0102962_1000353_pt1 | contig 23479 bp, 19 predicted proteins | sample SalPonF2_C_D2_MG_FD_84519 | JGI IMG/M metagenome (GOLD analysis project Ga0102962, IMG submission 84519) | Salt pond soil microbial communities from South San Francisco under conditions of wetland restoration - Salt Pond MetaG SF2_C_D2_MG ...
ACGAACACCTCGACCCGGACCTCCAACGCGTCGACGCCGACGACCGTGGCGGAGAGTGCGTGGGCGAGCATCGACGCTAGGCTAGCGCCGTTCGCCGCCCCCGGCGCCCGCCGGCGTGGCGCATGCCCAGAGGGGGGAGGCAGGGTGCCGCACGTGAGCCCGGTTTCCGGGCGGCGCCCCGAAAGTTGCTACACTCGCGCGGTCGACTCGACGCCGATCGTTCAACCTTCGCCCCAACGAGGAGGCTGTCGCCTAATGAGAACCTTCCGTACCGTCGTCATCGTGGGAGCGCTCGGGTTGCTGGTGAGCGCGTGCAGCGCGCTCATCCCCGACCAGCCGCTCAACAATCCCCTCGGTCTGAACAAGCAGACCATCAACCTCAACACCGTGAGCACCGCCGGACTCGCCACGCAGGCCGCGAGCACGACGACCTTCTCGGGGAGCCTCGCGACCTCCTTCCCGGACCAGGACCTGAGCAAGAAGCCGAGCTGGGCCAACCCCAACGGGTTCACGTCCGATATCTCCGCCACCAGCGTCACGATCAAGCCCGGGGACGCGACGACCTTGCCCAAGACGCTGAACGTCACGCGGGTGAGCTTCGGGCTGGCGGTCAAGGACGGGTCGGGCGCACCGTCGTTCACCTGGAGCTACGATTCCGGCGCGACGCCGCAGCAGATCCTCGTCCTCACGCGCGGCACCTGCAGCACGGCGGTCGCCGACGGCTGCACCTACGATGTCGCTGCCGGCTCGGACCTGAGCGACGTCGGCAAGCTCATCGTGGTGAGCTTTTCGCAGTCGCAGGTCACGACGCTGATGGACATCATCGGCGGCGGCACCAGCCCCAACGAGGTCACCGCCAACGCCAGCGTGACGGTCGATCAGGCCCTGGCCGGGTTGACGAGCGGCGGCAGCATGGACATCACCCTGGGCAACGCCACGGGCACCTTGAAGTTCTGACTTAGCAGGCGTCGACGACCCCTACCGGCCCCTGTGGCCGGTGCATCGGGCTCCCCCGCGCGGCCGCGCGGGGGAGCCCGATGCCGTGGAGGCGCTCGGGGCGGCGCGGTCCTAGGCCGGCTCGCTGCGCGCGATCAGCCCGAAGGTGCCGGGCCCGACGTGGCTGGTGAGCACCGCCCCGATCTGGTAGATGCCGTTGAAGGTCGCGTCGACGCCGGCGGCCTCCACGGCGTCACGCAGGCGGTCCACCGCCGCCTCGTCCTCGATGTGGATGTAGTCGACGCTGATGCGTCCGTCGGGATGTTCCCGGGCGAAGCCGTGGAACCGCTCGACCATCTCCTGCAACGCCTTGCGCATGCCGCGAACGCGGGTCAGGGGCGCCAGGAGCCCCTCTTCCAGCGTGAGGATGGGCTTGATGTTGAGCAGGCTGCCCACCAGCGCGCTGGCGCGGCCGATGCGTCCGCCCTTCTGCAGGTAATCGAAGGATGCGACGGTGAAGACGATGAAGGTGTTGTCGCGCATGTGCTCGAGCCCCGCCAGGATCTCCTCGAGCGAAGCGCCGCGGTCGCGCAGTCGGGCGGCCGTGCGCGCCATGGCGCCGTGCCCGAGGCTGGCCACCCGGCTGTCGAACACCGTCACCTGCGCGTTCACGCTGTCGCTCGCCGCCACGGCCGACTGGTAGGTGCCGGACAGCTCGGAGCTCAGCGTGACGGCCAGGATGGTGTCGGCCCCCTTCTCGACGGCCGCACGGTAGGCGGCGGCGAAGTCCTCGGGGCTCGGCTGGCTGGTGCTGGGGAGGTCGGCGCCGTCGGCGACGCCGGCGATGATCGTCGAGGGCTCGATGTCGAGCCAGTCGCGGTAGGTCTCGCCCTTGAAGCTCACGTAGAGCGGCACGCGGAGGATGCCGAAGCGTTCCAGCTCGTCCTCGTGCAGATCGGCCGTCGAGTCGGTCACGATGGCAAGGTTCATGCGGCTCCCTCGTGCGCCCGCCCTACGGGCGGGCAGGTCACGGTGCGCGTGGTGGGCGTCGACCCAGTCTACCGCTCCGGTACCGGCCGGGCGGCGGGCGGCGCCGTCGCATGCCGTTGCCCGACGGAGGGCTCAGGCGGAGCGAAGCGCGTCGAGCGCGCCCTTGGCGATCAGGTGCTCGGCGATCTGCACGGCGTTGAGCGCCGCGCCCTTGCGGATCTGGTCGCCCGCCACGAACAGCGCCACCGCGCCGTCCAGGCTGGCGTCGGCGCGGATGCGGCCGACCAGGACCGCGTCGCCCCCCGAGGCGTCGAGGGGCATGGGGAAGGTGTTGCGGGCGCGGTCGTCCACCACCCGCACGCCGGGCGCAGCCGCCAGCGTCTCGCGCGCCTCGTCGGCCGAGACCGGCCGCCGGAACTCGGCGTGGATGGCCTCGCTGTGCGCGCGGAAGACCGGCACCCGCACGCAAGTGGCGCTGAGCCGAAGCTCCGGCGCCGCCAGGATCTTGCGCGTCTCCAGCACCAGCTTGCGCTCCTCGACGTTGTAGCCGTCCTCGCCCACGTCGCTGTCGTGGCTGAAGAGATTGAAGGCGATCCTGTGCTGGAACTTCCTGGGTCGCGGGTCGCTCCCGCCGAGCACCGCCCGGGTCTGCTCGCGCAGTTCCTCGATGCCGGCCGCCCCGGCGCCGGAGACGGCCTGGTAGGTGGCGATGGTCGCCCGTTCCAGCCCGAACGCGCGATGCAGCGGCGCCAGGGCCATCAGCGCGATGATGGTCGAGCAGTTGGGGTTGGCGATGATGCCGTGATGGCTCAGCGCCGCCTCGCCGTTGGCCTCCGGCACCACCAGCGGCACGCGCTCGTCCATCCGCCAGGCGCTGGTGTTGTCGATGACGACCGCGCCGTGCTCGGCCCAGCGCCAGGCGTGCTGCTTGGAGATCTGCCCACCCGCCGACGAGAAGACCACGTCGGCCTCGAGCTCGCCGTCCTCGGGCAGCGGCAGCACGGGGAGCTCCGCCCCGCGGAACGGAAGGCTCCGTCCCGCCGAACGGGGGGAGGCGTACAGCGTCAGCGACGTGAGGGGGAACCGCCGCTCGTCGAGGATCCCCAGGAACTCGGTCCCGACGGCGCCGGTGGCGCCCACGATCGCTACTCGCATGCTTCCTCCCATGCCCGGCCTCCGATGATCGACGATGCCCGGCGTCGATGCCGGCTGGCGCGTGCCCTTCCCGGGGCTTCAGGTGAAGGAGTCTAGCATGGCCCGCGCCGTCCCCCCGGGCCTCCACCGGCGCCGAACGGGCTCCAAGCCTTAGCATGGGGATCATGACGCCCACACCGTGCGCGCCCGTTCGAGGGGGGAAGGTGGACTGGCAGGCGCTGGAGAGTTGCATCCCGCTCGACGAGCTGCCCGCGTTCCACCGCGCCTTCCTGCAGAGGCTCGAGCCCGGGGAGGACTGGCAGAACGCCTTCCTCCGCCGGGTCCAGGGCAAGGTGCAGGCGTCGCTCAAGCGGCTCCTGCGCGAAGGCGCCGCAGGCTACGAGGAGGGGCGCTACTGGCTCGACGCCGCCCTGGTCCCCGAGGCGTTCAAGGTCTACCTCATGGAGGAGTGAGGGTGGAGAAGCGCCTCCGTCGCTTCGTCGTCAAGGTCGGAACGAGCTCGCTCACGGACCGCAGCGGCCGCATCGCGCCGCCGGCCATGTGGGCCATCGCGCGCGGCGCCAGCGTGCTGGCCGACGAGCACGGTGCGCGCTTCGTGCTGGTGTCGTCGGGCGCGGGCGCGGCGGGCCGCGAGCGGCTGGGGCTCGACCTGCCGCTGACGCTGCCCGACAAGCAGGCGGCCGCCGCCGTGGGGCAGACGCTGCTCATGCTCGACTGGTCGCGGGCGCTGGCGCCCCGGCCGGTGGCGCAGCTCCTGCTGTCGGCGGACGACGTGCGCGACCGGGAGCGCTACGTCAACGCCAAGCACGCGCTGGAGGCCTCCTTGCGGCTGGGGGCGGTGCCGGTGGTCAACGAGAACGACAGCGTCGCGACCAGCGAGCTGAAGCTCGGCGACAACGACACCCTCTCGGCCTGGGTCTCCTACCTGGTGGACGCCGACGCCTTGATCATCCTCACCGACGTGGACGGGCTCTACGAAGCGGACCCCCGCCGGCAGCCGGGCGCCCGCCGGATCGAGGTGGTGCGCGACGTTGCGGAGGTCGAGGCGCTGGCCGGGCGGAGCGGAGACCCGCGGGGAACGGGCGGCATGGCCACCAAGCTGCGGGCCGCGCGGGTCGCCACCGAAGCGGGGATCGAGACCCTGATCATCGGCGGCGGCGGCGCGGGGCTGGAGGCGCTGGCCGGCGGCACCGTGCGGGGCACCCGCTTCCTCGCCCGGCCGCGCACGCCGGCGCGCAAGGCGTGGATCGCGCAGCAGCCGGCACAGGGCACCGTCGAGGTGGACGACGGCGCGGCCGCGGCCCTGAGGCGCGGGCGCAGCCTGCTCCCGCGCGGCGTGGCGGCGGTCCGCGGCCGCTTCGATTTCGGCGACGCCGTCTCCGTGACCCACGGTGGCGGGTTGCTGGGGATCGGGCTCAGCAACTTCGCGAGCGACGCACTCGCGCGCATCCAGGGGCGCCACACCTCCGAGATCGCATCGATCCTGGGCGCCAAGGACTTCGACGAGGTGATCCATCGCGACAACCTGGCGCTGGTGGAGGGTGCGAGCGGCCGCTGAACGGCGTCGGTGGTAGCATGGCGGCGTCATGCGCGGCCGCAAGCAACTCGCCTTCATCTCCGCCGGGCTCACGTTGGCGTGGGGCCTGCTGGGCCTGCTGAACCCGCTGTTGCTGGTGCGCATCGTGGGGCTCGACGTGATCGACCCGCGCGGCCTCAGCGAGGCGCGCGCGCTGTTCGGTGCGCTCTTCGTCGTCATGGGCGCGGTCATGCTGTGGGCGGCTTCGGCGCGCTCGGCGCCGCGCGCCTATCTGCGCCTTCCGGGCTTCCTGATCACGGGGGAGGCCGTGGGGCGATTCGCCAGCATCGTGATCGACGGTGTCCTGTCGCCGTTGAACTTCGTGTTCCTGATCGTGGAGCTGCTCATCGGCGTCCTCGCCCTGCTGGCCAGCTTCCCCGGCGAAGGCGGGCGGGGCGCGCGCGGCGCGTCCGGGCCGGAGCCCGACGACGACCGGCCCGACCCGCTCCGTGCCTACCGCGGCTGAACCGCGAGGAACCTCGAGGAAGCGAGCCCCATGACCGGAGCCCCTCCCGACGGCACCCGTTTCGTACCTCCCGACCTGGCGGCGGCCCGCGCCCGCACGCTCGTGCGGCTTCACGACCTCTACCGCCGCTGGGGTTACCGGCGCGTCGAGGCGCCGTCGCTCGAGCGCTACGATCCGGCACATCCCCGCGCACAGCAGTCGTTCAAGCTCTCGGACCGCGACAGCGGGGTGCTCGCCCTGCGCTCGGACTTCACGCCGGCGCTGGCGCACCTGGTGCAGGCCACCTTCCCCGGCACCGCGGTGGGGCAGGGGCGCGCACTGCGCCTGCGCTACAGCGGCACCGTGTGGCAGGCCATCCATCCGGAGCTGGCGCGCACGCGAGAGTTCACCCAGATCGGCATCGAGCTGGTGGGCGTGAGCCACGCGCGGGCCGATGCGGAGCTCATCCACCTTGCGCGCGAGTCCGTGCGCGCCGTGGGGTTGGCGCCGCGTGTCGAGATCGGCAACCCGGGGTTCGTCCGCGCGCTGTTCGATGTGGCGGCGGTGCCCGAGCAGCGCCGGGAGCCCCTGGCCGACGCCATCGATCGCAAGGACCGGAGCGACATCCGTGCGCTGCTCGCCGAGCTCGCGCTCGACGGGCCGGCTGCCAATGCGCTCCTCGAGGTTCCCGACCTGTACGGCAGCGACGACGTGCTGGACGAGGCCCGGCGGCTGGCGCCGTGGCCCGAGGCGCGGGCCGAGATCGACCGGCTGGAGGGCGTGGTGGAGCAGTTCGAGGACGACAGCGAGCTGCTTCTCGATCTGGGGATGGCGCGCCGCCTCGCCTACTACACGGGCGTGACGTTCCGCGCCTACACCTTCGACTTCGGCCAGCCGCTGCTGGGCGGCGGTCGCTACGACGGCGCCCTGCTGCCGCACGCCGCCGGCTTCTCGATCGGCCTGGAGCGGCTGCTCAGCGCGCTCCCTGCGCCGGAGCCGGAGGTCCCGCCGCGGGTGCTGGGCACCGACGACGCCGCGGCGCGCCGGCTGCGCGCGGCGGGCGTGGTGGTGCTGCGCGCGTCGGCCGCTGCGTATGCCGAGGCGGCGGCCGAGGCTCGGGCCTTCGGCGTCCCCTATCTGCTGCACGACGGCGCCCTGGAGGCCGTGGGCGCGGCCGACGACGACGAGCTCGGCGCGCTCCGGCGCCTGCTGCAGGCGCCGGACGGGGAGGACCACGGTGGCTGAGGCCCCGTCGCTGACGCTGGCGCTTCCCAAGGGACGCGTGATGCAGGAGGCCCTCAACGTGCTCCGCGTCGCGGGTCTGCGCCTCGAGTTGCCGGCCGACGACCGTGCCCTGCGGTTCGACGCCGGCGACGCGGAGCTCATCGTGATGCGCAACGCCGACGTCCCCACCTACGTCGACCTGGGCGTGGCCGATGCCGGCGTGGTCGGGAAGGACGTCCTGGCCGAGGCCGGGAGCACGCTCTACGAGCCGGTGGACCTGCGGTTCGCGGGTTGCAGGCTGTCGTTGATCCGGCCGCGAGGCGCAACGGGAGCGGTCGCCAGGGTTGCCAGCAAGTACCCGCGCCTGACCGCCGAGTACCTGCGGCGCCTCGGGAGCTCGGCCGAGGTCGTGCGCCTGGCGGGCAACGTCGAGCTGGCGTGTCTCTCCGGTCTGGCCGACGCGGTCGTCGACGTGGTGCAGACCGGCGCCACCCTGGATGCCAACGACCTCGAGGAGGTCGACGTCATCCTCCGCTCGAGCGCCCGCTTCGTGGTGAACCGGGCGGCGCTCAAGCTCAAGGCGGAGCGCCTGCGCCCGCTGATCCTGGCGCTGCGCGACGTCAGCGGGGCGTGAGCGGGCGCCGCGCCCCGAACGCGGCCCCGGAACGTAGCCCCCGAACGCGGTCCTAGAACCAGCCGCGGCGCCGGAAGGTCGCCAGCATCCCGACGGCGATGGCGATCATCAGCCCCCACAGCGCGGGGTAGGCCCAGGGCCACGCCAGCTCCGGCATGTGATGGAAGTTCATGCCGTAGACGCCGACCAGGAAGCTGAGCGGGATGAAGATGGTGGCGATGATGGTCAGCACCTTCATCACGTCGTTCATGCGGTAGCTCAGCGCCGACAGGTACATGTCGTGCAGGTTGGTGAGCATGTCGCGCAGGCTCTCGACGGTGTCGATGACCTGGATGGCGTGGTCGTGGGCGTCGCGCAGATAGGTGATGGCGGTGGCCGACATGAGGTCGCCCTCCTCGCGCTCGAGCCCGGCGATCACCTCGCGCAGCGGCCACACCGCCTTGCGCACCATGAGCGTCTCGCGCTTCAGGTGGTTGACGCGCTGGAGGACCTCGGTGGTGGGGTTCGACAGGATCTCGGCCTCGAGGTCCTCGATGGCGTCCCCGTAGTCCTCGACGACGGCGAAGTAGCGGTCGATCACGATGTCGAGCAGCGCATAGGCGAGGTAATCCGCGCCGAGCCTGCGCAGCCGCCCCTTGCCCTGCCGCAGCCGCTCGCGCAGCGGCTCGAACACGTCGCCGGGGCGTTCCTGGAACGTCACCACGACCCCGTCCAGGAGGATCAGGCTGAGCTGCTCGTTGTCGAGCTCGCCCGGCCCGTCGTCGCCCGGCCCGTCCTCGCGCCCTCCGCCGCCGTAGGCGAGCATGCGCAGCGCGATGTAGAGGTAACGCTCGTAGTCCTCGATCTTGGGGCGCTGCCCGAGGCTGACGATGTCCTCCATGGTGAGCGGGTGCAGCTCGAGCGCGGCGCCGATCTGCTCGATGACCTCCGTGCGGTGGACGCCGTTGACGTTGAGCCAGCGCACCCCCGGGTCCTGGCGCAGGCGTTGCAGGGCCTGTTCCAGCGTGAGCTGCCCGAGCTCCTCGTAGCGCCCCTCGTCGTAGCTGATGACCTCGAACGTGACCGGCGCGTCGCGCGCCGGGCCGGTATAGATGACGCTTCCGGGCGAGCTGCCGATCGCGCCCGCCGGCGGCGTCAGGGGCCGTCGCGTGCCGCGCGGGCGCGTCGAGGCCCTCACGTCGAGGCCCTCACGTGGGGTTCGCGGGCGGGTTCGCTGGCGCGAGCGCGGGTCGCCCGGGAGCTCGCCCCGCCGGCCGGCGAGGGAAGGATGCAGCGTTCATGTCCCCTCCAGCTTACCCGTCGCGCACGGCGTGAGGCGCGCTCGGCCCCGGCAGGGCGCGAGCGGGCGCCGCTCTTGCAACCGTATTCACGAGCGCATCCGTGTCCGGACGCACTTGCGGCCCGTCATGGAGCCGGGTTATGTTCGCTGCACCCCCTGATGGAGGTGTATGTTCATGCGGAGACGCTCGTTGACAGCCTTCGTAGCCGTCGTGTTCGTCCTGTTCGCAGGCACGGCGCTCGCCCAGCAGACCTTCCGGATCGCCATCGGAGTCGACCCCGACTCCCTCGACCCGGCCCAGGGCACCACCACCACCGTGGACAACGTGCTCGACTACATGGTGCAGCCCCTCGTCACCATCGACGGGACGGGCAAGCTCGTGCCCGACCTGGCCACGAGCTGGAGCACCTCGGCCGACGGCAAGACCTTGACGTTCGACCTCCGGCAGGGCGTCACCTTCCAGGACGGCACCGCGTTCGACGCCAGCGCCGTGAAGTGGAACCTGGAGCGGTTGCTCGATCCCAAGGTCCGGGTCCCGCGCCGCGGCCAGCTCACGGTGATCGACTCGATCGACGTGGTGGACGCCAACACCGTCCGCCTCAACCTCAAGCAGCCCTCGCCGGCGCTGGTCGGCGCCCTGTCCCAGACGACGGTCGGCATGCTGTCGCCGGCGTCGGTCGACAAGGACGGCAACAGCTACGAGAACATCGTCCACCCCGTGGGCACCGGGCCCTACACCTACACCTCCCGCCAGAAGGGCACCAACGTCGTCGTGAGCCGCAACGACGCCTACTGGGGCGACAAGCCCTACTACGACAAGGTGGTCTTCCAGGTGGTCCCCGAGGCCACCACCCGCGAGAGTCTGCTGCTCGCCGGCCAGGTCGACCTCATCATCCTGCCGCCCACCTCCGACCTGCCCGCGCTCCAGAACAACCCCCGGGTGAAGGTGCTGTTCGGGCCCAGCGACCGCACCATCTTCATCGCCATCAACACCAGCAAGAAGGTGCTGGACAACAAGCTGGTGCGCGAGGCGCTCAACTACGCGGTCGACAAGCAGGCCATCATCAAGGGCGTGCTGTTCGGCGCCGCCGAGCCGATGGACGCCCCCATGGCGCCCAGCCTCTTCGGCTACAAGAAGATCGGCGCCTACCCCTACGACCCGGAGAAGGCCAAACAACTGCTCAAGCAGGCGGGCGTCGATCCCTCGCAGATCACGCTCCACATGATCTCGCCCACGGGCCGCTACGTGCAGGATTTCCCGGCCGCTCAGGCGATCGCCAACTACATCCGTGACATCGGCTTCAAGGTGGATGTGCGCACCATGGACTGGCCCACCTACGTCGGGACCATCACCAAGCCGCAGGCCGAGAACACCACCGAGCTCCACCTGCTGGGCTGGGCGCCCTCCTTCATGGACGCCTCGCAGCAGATGCAGCAGTTCGACTGCGGCCAGAGCCCGCCCAACGGCCTGGCGACCTCGTTCTACTGCAACCAGGACGTGCAGAAGCTGCTCGACCAGGCGAGCAGCGAGGTGGACGTGCAGAAGCGGGAACAGCTCTACCAGCAGGCGTCCCAGATCATCTGGAACGACGCCCCCTGGATCTTCCTGTGGGTGCAGAGCTTCCCGATGGCCTACCAGGCCAACCTGACGGGCATCTCGGGTCTGCCCAACGAGAAGTTCTACGCGCTCTACGCGCACCCCGCGAACTAGGGGAGGAGCCTCGGGCCCGCCGGTCCCGCGGCCTTCATGAGCGGATTCCTCGGCTACCTGCTGCAGCGTCTCATCGGGGTGATGGTCACGATCCTCTTCGTGGCCATCACCATCTTCCTGATGGTGCGCATCCTGCCGGGCGACCCGGCGCGCGTCATCGCCGGGGTGCTGGCGAGCGACCAGGACGTGGCGCGTATCCGCACGCAGCTCGGCCTCGACCAGCCGCTCTGGACGCAGGCCGGCATCTTCCTCAACGACCTCGCCCACGGCGACCTCGGCACCAGCGCCCGCACCTCGGACCCCGTCACCCAGGAGATCCTGGCGCGGCTGCCCTACACCGCGCTGCTGGCGGTGGTGAGCCTGGCGGTCGCCATCGCGGTGGGCCTGCCGCTGGGCGCGCTGGCCGCGGCCCGCGCCGGCAGCCTCGCCGACCTGGCGGTATCGGCGCTGGTGCTCTTCGGCATCAGCATGCCGGTGTACTGGCTGGGGCTGATGCTCATCATCCTGTTCTCGATCCAGCTCCGGTGGCTGCCGGCGGCGGGCGCGTCGGGCCCGCTCTCGATCATCCTGCCGGCGGTCACCCTGGCGGCCTTCTCGGTGGCGTTCATCGCCCGCATCACGCGCTCGAGCATGCTCGAGGTGCTCCGCCAGGACTACGTGCGTACCGCGCGCGCCAAGGGGACGCCCGCGCGCGGCGTGCTGTGGCGCCACGCCCTGCGCAACGCGCTGCCGCCGATCGTGACCATCATCGGGCTGCAGTTCGGCGAGCTGCTCGGCGGCGCCATCCTCACCGAGACGGTGTTCGGCTGGCCGGGGATGGGGCGGCTGCTGGTCGACTCCATCTTCTCCCGTGACTACCCCATGGTGCAGGGGCTGGTCATCGTCTTCGCGCTGATGTTCGCGCTGGTCAACCTCGCGGTGGACCTGCTGTACGAGCGCATCGACCCCCGGGTGCGCTATGGCTAGCCCGGCTCCGGCCCCGGCCGCGGCGGCGCGCTCGGGCGGCGCGCTGCGCCGCGCCTTCGGCGGCGAGACGCTCAAACGACTGCGCCGCAACCCGTCGGCCGTCACCGGCGTGGTCATCCTCCTGCTGCTCGTCCTCGCCGCGATCTTCGCGCCGTTGCTGACGCCCTACGACCCGGCCAAGCAGTCCCTGTCCGACGTGCTGCAGCACCCCTCCCGGGCGCACCTGCTGGGCACCGATCAGCTCGGCCGCGACCTGCTGGCGCGCATCCTCTACGGCGGCAGGCTGACGCTCTTCATCGGCGCCTTCGCGGTGGCGGTGGGCATCGTGGTAGGCGTGCCGCTCGGCGTCGTCTCCGGCTTCTACCGTGGCGCCACGGACATGATCATCCAGCGCGTGATGGACCTGATGCTGGCGTTCACCAGCTTCCTGCTCGCCCTCACCCTGGTGTCGCTGCTCGGGGTGGGCCTCACCAACGTCATCGTGGCGGTCGGCATCAGCACCATCCCGCGCTTCGCGAGGCTGGTGAGGAGCTCGGTGCTGACGATCCGCGAGATCAGCTACGTCGAGGCCAGCCGCGCCCTGGGTGCCGCCGACCAGCGGGTGCTGTGGCGGCACGTGCTTCCCAACGCCGTGGCGCCCGTCATCGTGCAGGCCACCCTGTCGATGGGGGGGACCATCCTCGCCGCCGCCGGTCTGGGCTTCCTGGGGCTGGGCGTGCAGCCGCCGACGCCGGAGTGGGGGGCCATGCTGGGACAGGGACGCAACTACATCTTCTCGAATCCGTCGGTGAGCACCTTCCCGGGGATCGCCATCTTCCTCGCCGTGATGGGCTTCAACCTGCTCGGTGACGGCCTGCGCGACGCGCTCGACCCCCAGCTCCGCGGCTCGCGCTGAGCCCCCGCGGAGCCCTCGCCCCTGAAAGGAAACCCATGCCCGGACCCCAGACCGTCGTGTTCCATGGCACCTTCGTCGACCCGCTCGAGGCCGCCGCCCGGGAGGGCTGGCTGCGCGTGGTGGACGGCCGGGTCGTCGCCCTCGAGGACCGAGCGCCCGCCGCCGGCGAGCCGGTCGAGCTCGACGGCTGGGTGGTCCCCGGCCTGGTCGACGCCCACATCCACCTGAGCCTCGATGGGGGACCCGACCCCAGCGCCCGGCTCCAGGCGGAACGTCCGGCCGATACCGTGATCCGGGCCCTGGAGCACCTGCGGGCGCACCTCCGCGCCGGCATCACCACGGTGCGGGACCTCGGTGGCCCGGGCGGCCTCGCCATCGACCTCGCGCGCGCCGTCGAGGACGGCCGCGTCGAGGGGCCGACGGTGGTGCCGTGCGGGCGCAACATCACCATGACGGGCGGGCACGCCCACGCCTTCGGCATCGAGGCCGACGGGCCCGACGCGGTCCGCCGGGCGGCGCGCAGCCAGCTCCAGGCCGGCGCCCGGGTGCTCAAGTTCATGGCCACCGGGGGCGTCCTCACCCCCGGCGTCACGGCGGGCGCCGAGGCGCTCACGGAGGCGGAGCTGCGCGCCGGCATCGAGGAGGCGCACAAGGCGGGCAAGCGCACCGCCACCCACGCCCAGGGTCTCGCGGGCATCAAGAACGCCCTGCGTGCCGGCATCGACACCCTCGAACACGGCGCCTTCGACGCCTGGGACGAGGAGGCCCTGGGCCTCATGACGGCGGGCCCGCGCCCGGTCTGGCTGGTGCCCACGCTGGCGGCGCCCGACGGCATCCTGGCGGGCGAGGGGCAGGTGCCGGCCTGGGCCGTCGCCAAGACCCGCCCCATCGCCGAGCGGCACCGCGCCAACGCGCTCGAGGCCTACCGCGCCGGCGTCCGGATCGCCGCGGGCACCGACGCCGGCACCCCGCTCAATCCGCACGGCAACCTGCCGCGCGAGCTGGAGCTGCTCGCCGAGATCGGCCTGCCGTTGGCGGCGGTGCTGCAGGCGGCGACCAGCCAGGCCGCGGCCGCGCTCGACCTCGCCGGCGAGGTCGGCTCGCTGCGGCCTGGCGCGCGCGCCGACCTGGTGGTTCTGGGTTCGGATCCGCTGCGCGACGCCGGGGCCTACCGGGCGGTGCTGGGCGTGTTCAAGGGAGGGCGCCGGCCGGCCTTCGGTTAGCCTGGGCCCACGGTGTCGCCGCTCCGCGGGAGCGGGCGCGCACCTTCCCTGGAGGCACGGATGGACGAAGCGCAGACCCCGCACTACCCCGTCGAGCCCTGGGCCGTCCGCGAGACCGCCTTCGACCCGGCCGCCAACGCCCGCAGCGAGACGGTGTTCGCGCTCGGCAACGGCTACCTGGGGATGCGGGGCGCCTTCGAGGAGGGGCTCGATCCCGCCGTCGGCAGCTCGGTCCGCGGGACCTACCTCAACGGCTTCCACGAGTCGGGGCCGATCCACTACCCGGAGGACGCCTACGGCCTGGCCCGCAAGCGGCAGACCCTGCTCAACGTCACGGACGCTCTCGGCATCGAGCTGCGCGTCGACGGCGAGCGCTTCTCCATGAGCGACGGGCGGCTGGAGGGCTACGAGCGCTCGCTCGACTTCCGCCGCGGCGTGCTCGAGCGCTCGCTCACGTGGGTCTCGCCGCGCGGGCAGCGCCTGTCGCTGACGATTCTGCGGCTGGTGTCGTTGTCGCGCCGGCCCGTCGCCGCCTTGTGTTACCGCGTGGTGCCCCTCGACGCCGACGTCGAGCTGGAGCTGCGCTCGAGCGTGGACGGGCGCGTCGAGAACGCCGTGGACGAGAGCGACCACCGCGTCGGCGGCATGGCCGGCCGCGTCCTGGCCAGCGTCGGCTCCGCGCTCGAGGGCGAGCTCCTGGCGCTGCGCCAGCGCGCGCCCGGCAGCGGCATGGAGCTGGCGTGCGCGGCCGACCATCGTGTGACCGGCGGGGAGACCCTCGAGCGCCGCGCGCTCGAGGAGGACCATAGGCTCACGCTGACCTACCGCGTCCGCGCGGGGCGGGGCGAGGCCGTCACGCTGGAGAAGGCCCTCGCCTACGCCGATGCCCGCGACCTCGAGCCCGACCGGCTGATCGAGCGATGCGCCGCGGCCGCGCGCGAGGCGCTGGCGGCCGGGTTCGGAGCCCTGGAGGAGGAGCAGCGCGAGGCGCTGGCGACGTTCTGGCGGGGCAGCGATATCGAGGTCGACGGCGACGACGCGCTGCAGCAGAGCCTGCGATTCGGTGCCCTGCAGTTGCTGCAGGGCACCGGCAGCGACGGCCACAGCTCGGTCGCGGCCAAGGGGCTGACCGGCCCCGGTTACGAGGGGCACCTCTTCTGGGACGCCGAGGTGTACGTGCTCCCCTTCTTCCTGTACACCCGGCCCCAGATGGCGCGTTCCATGCTCGAGCACCGCATCCGGGGCCTGGACGCGGCCCGCGCCCGCGCCCGCGAGCTCTCGCACGACGGCGCCCTCTACCCCTGGCGCACCATCGACGGCGAGGAGGCGTCCGCCTACTTCCCTGCCGGAACCGCCCAGCTCCACATCAACGCCGACATCGCCTACGCCGTGGAGCGCTACCTCGAGGCCACCGACGACGTCGACCTGCTGTGGCGTGGGGGGGCGGCGATGGTGTTCGAGACGGCCCGCTTCTGGCTGTCGCGCGGCAGCTTCGTGGCGCGCCGCGGCGGGCGTTTCTGCCTGCACACCGTCACCGGGCCCGACGAGTACACGGCCCTGGTGGACAACAACCTCTACACCAACCTGATGGCGCAGGGGCACCTCCGCTTCGCCGCGGAGGTCGCCGAGCGGCTCGAGCGCGAGTCGCCGTCGCGCTACGCGGAGCTCGTCGGCGCCCTGGCGCTCGACGCCGGCGAGCTCGAGCGCTGGCGGCTGGCGGCCGACCGCATGGAGCTGCCCTTCGACCGCGAGCTGGGCGTGCACCCCCAGGACGACGGCTTCCTGGACAAGCAGCCCTGGGACCCGTCGACCATCCCGGCCGAGAAGCGGCCGCTGCTGCTGCACTACCACCCGCTCGACATCTACCGCCGGCAGGTGCTGAAGCAGGCCGACGTGGTGCTCGCGCTCTTCCTGCGCGAGGAGCATTTCAGCCGGGCCGAGGCGCGCCGCGACTTCGCCTACTACGAGCCGCTCACCACCCACGACTCCTCGCTGTCGCCCTGCGTCCACGGGATCGTGGCCGCGCGGCTGGGAGAGGTCGAAAAGGCGTACGGGTACTTCGGGCGCACCGCCCGCATGGACCTCGACGACATCAACCGCAACGTCAAGGACGGCGTGCACACCGCCGCCATGGGGGGGACCTGGCTGGCCGTGGTGGCCGGCTTCGCGGGCATGCGCGTGGCGGGGGGCCGCCTGCGCTTCGAGCCGCGCCTGCCCGCCGCCTGGCAGGGGCTGCGCTTCAGGGTGGCGTTCCGCGGAGCCACGCTGGAGGTCGCGGTGCGGCGCGATTCTACGCACTACCACCTGGTCGAGGGCGGGCCCCTGAGCGTGGTGCACCGCGCCGACCCGCTGGAGCTCGGGCCCGGCGGGCAGGCGGCGCGGCCCAACACGCCCCGGCTCCAGGCGGTCCTGTTCGATCTGGACGGCGTCATCACCGACACCGCCGAATACCACTACCGCGCCTGGCAGGCGCTGGCCGACGACCTCGGCATCCCGTTCGACCGGGAGGCCAACGAGGCGCTGCGCGGCGTCGGGCGCATGGAGTCGCTCGAGCGGATCCTCGAGCGCGGCGAGAAGAGCTACGGCGACGAGGGGAAGGCCCGCCTGGCCGACGACAAGAACCGTCACTACCAGGAGCTCATCGAGGGGATCACCCCGGCCGACCTGTTGCCCGGCGTGGAGGCCCTCCTGCGCGAGCTCAGGGAAGCGGGGCTCAAGCTCGCGGTGGCGTCGGCGAGCCGCAATGCGCCGGCGGTCATCCGTAGCCTCGGCCTCGAGGAGGTCTTCGACGTGGTGGTCGACGCCGGCCGGGTCGTTCGCGGCAAGCCCGACCCGGAGGTGTTCCAGCGGGCGGCCGAAGCGCTTGGCGTGCCGGACGAGGACTGCCTGGGCATCGAGGACGCCGAGGCGGGCGTGGCCGCGCTCCGCGGCGCGTCGATGGTCGCGGTGGGCGTGGGCGACGCCACGCGCCTGTCCGCGGCGCACCGGGTGGTCGCGGGCACCGACGCGCTCGATCTAGCGCTGCTGCGCGAGGCCTTCGCGGCCGCCCACGGGGGCGTCGACCCGGTGGTGTGACCCGGTTGGTGTGACCCGGTTGGTGTGACCCGTGACCCGGTGGTGTGACCCGGTTGGCGTGACCCGGCCCCGACGGGGGCCGTGCCCCGCAGGGGCCGCGCCGGGTGGCCGCGCCGGGTGGGCCGCGCCGGGTGCGCTGCGCCGCGTGGGGCGCGCCCGGACGGGCGCCCGACGCGGCAGGCCGAAGCCCGGCGCTAGCATGGAGGGGTGAGCGTCGGCCCCGAATCCGGCCCCGAATCCGGCCCCGAGCCCGCCCCCGGCGGGGATCCCGGCAGCGGCAGCGACACCAAGGAGGGCGCGTTCCTGGTCTCGCTGCAACCCGGCGCCACCACCCTGAGTCGCAACCGGCGCGAGGTGGTGAGCTTCGACCTGGAGGGGCGGCCGCAGAGTTGGATGAGCGGCGGCCAGACCTTCAAGCGCTCGCTGGCCTCCGAGGTGTTCGGCCGCCGCACGGTCGGGGGCGTGCGGCGCCGCTGGCGCGTGGACCCGGACGACGCCGCCGCCCACTTCGTGCTGGCCGCCGAGGCGGCGGGGGCGGCGCACGAGACGCTCGCCGCCGGGGGGCTGCGGCGCTCGGACGGGGCGCAGCTGCGCGGCCTCGACGAGCCCGAGGCGCGTGAGCTCTCGGACCGTCTCGAGCGGATCCTCGCCTGGACGCCGGAGCGCCTGCTGGGCGAGCGTCGGCGCTTCCTGAGCGCCTACCGGCCCGTCAGCATCCTCCCGCCCGACCAGTACGGCTCGGTGGTGCTGCAGGCCACCTACGGCTGCTCGTGGAACCGCTGCACGTTCTGCACCTTCTACCAGGACCGTCCCTTCCAGGTCCGCGAGCCGGAGGCCTTCGCCGAGCACGTCGAGGCGGTGGGGGCGCTGCTGGGGCGCGCGGCCGAGGCCCGCCACAGCGTCTTCTTCGGCGACGGCAACGCCCTGGTGCTGTCCAACGCCCGCCTCGAGCCGCTCATGAGGATCGTGCGCAGCGCCTTCCCGGGGCGGCCGCTGAGCAGCTTCGTCGATGTCTTCGGGGGCGAGCGCAAGCCGCTCGGCGCCTGGCGCGACCTCGCCGCGCAGGGGCTCGAGCGCGTGGCGATCGGCCTCGAGACCGGGTCCGATGCGCTGCTCGGTTATCTCAACAAGCCGGGAGGCGCCGACGAGGCCGCCGCCTTCATCGCCACGCTCAAGCAGGCGGGGCTGGCGGTCTCGGTCATCGTCATGGTCGGCGCCGGAGGCGCGCGCTTCGCCGAGGCGCACGAGCGCGACACGGCGGCGCTGCTCGCGCGTCTGCCGCTCGGAGCCGGCGACCTGATCTACCTCTCGCCCTTCGTGGTGCAGCCCGGCTCGGCGTACGCGGCGCGCGCCGCTGCCGACGGGCTGCGGCCGCTGTCGGCCGGCGAGCGCGCCGGGCAGTACGAGCGCCTGCGGGCGGCGGCACGCCTCGCCGCGCCGGCGGCGCGCGTGGCGCTCTACCACATCGACGAGTTCGTGTATTGATGGGCGGGCGCACGCCGATCCGCTAGAGTGGGCGCACGACGAGAACATCGAGCCGGTGTTCCGCGGATGATGTCCACCGCCCGGCTCCGCGACGCGCGATCCCCCATCGATGTGAAGGCGCGAACCCCATGCACGAGGTGGACGTCGTGCTGGTCCGGGAGGGGGTGCGATCGGGCCGTGCAACGGCCGGAGCGGTGCGCTCCGGCAACGACGCCGCGCCGGGCTCCCTGGGTCCGGCATTGGGGAGTTCGATCATGGCAAGGTTCGAGGCGATGCACAAGGATGCGCTGAAGGAGGGCCCGTCGAGCGGTGCAGGGGTCCGGCGAGAGGTCGCCTTCTCGGCGGACGGCGTCCGGGTGCTGCGCTCGCGCGGCGCCCCCGGCGCGACGTCGAGCTGGCACACGCACGGCGACCACGACGTGTACGGCTACCTGGTCCGGGGCTCGGCGCGCTTCGAGAGCGGAGCCGGTGGCCGCGAGAGCATGGAGGTGGAGGCGGGCGACTTCTTCTGCGTTCCGGCGCGCTGGGTCCACCGGGACGTCAACCCGTCGCCGACCGAAGGGCAGGAGTTCGTGCTCTTCCTGCACGGAGACGGGCCTCTGGTGGTGAACGTCGACGGCCCCGCGGAGGGCTGACGCCCGCGCGCCGGGTGTGGGCGTGCGCCCCGTAGAGCGCGCGAGCTAGACTGGCCCATGGACTGGATCGACACGGCGCAGGCCGCCCTCCTGGAGGCCGGCCTGGACGCCTGGCTGCTCTACGACTTCCGTGGCGCCAACCCCATCGCCCGCGCCCGCATCGCGCCCTTGTTGGACGGCGGCGTCGCGTCCAGGCGGGTGTTCCTGATGGTGCCCGCGGAGGGACGGCCGGTGCTGCTGGTGCACGCCATCGAGCGCGGCTCCATCCCGCCGCTGCCCTTCGAGGTCCGCGCCTACAGCAGTCGCGACAGCCTGGAGCGCGCCCTGCGCGCGTTGCTGGCCGGGTACGCGCGGGTCGCGATGGAGTACTCTCCCGGCGGCGACAATCCCTACGTCGGTACCGTCGACGCCGGCACGGTGGAGATGGTGCGGTCGCTGGGCGTCGAGGTCCGCTCCTCGGGCGAGGTCGCGCAGGCCCTCGAGGTCTGGACGCCGCGCCAGATCGACGCCCACCTGGAGGCCGCCGAGGCCGTGCTGGCCGCCAAGGACCATGCTTTCGCCTTCCTCGGCGAGCGCCTGGCGCTCGGTGCCGAGATCCATGAGACCGAGGTCCAGCGGCTCATCGCGGCGTTCTTCGACGCGCGCGGCATGGTATTCGACCATCCGCCGAACGTGAGCTTCGGCGCCCACGCAGGTGACCCTCACTACGTGCCGCGCCCCGGCCAGGACGCCGTGGTGCGCGCAGGCGACGTGGTGCTCATCGACCTGTGGGCCAGGCTCGACGAGACGGACGCGCCCTACGCCGACGTCACCTGGATGGGCGTGTGCGGCGAGCCCGCGGCGGAGCTGACGAGGGCGTTCGCCGCCGTCATCGAGGCCCGCGACGCGGCCTTCCGCGCCATCGCCGAGGCCTACGGCGCGGGGCGCCCGCCCGAGGGGGGCGCCATCGACCGGGTGGCGCGTGACCTGCTGGCAGCGCGCGGCTACGGCGACGACGTCTTCATGCACCGCACCGGGCACAGCCTGGGGTCGCGGCACACCCACGGCGACGCGGCGCATCTCGACGACTTCGAGACGCGCGAGCGCCGGCGGCTGGTTCCCGGCCTGGGCATCACCATCGAGCCCGGCGTGTACTACCCACACTTCGGCGTCCGCAGCGAGATCGACGTCCTGCTCGAGGCCGACGGGCCGCGGGCCACGACCGACCTGCAGGGCGAGCTGGAGCGGTTGCCGGCGCCGCCGCGTTGAAGCCGGCCGGAGGGAGACAGCATGGGACGGGTCATCCACTTCGAGATCCCCGCGCGGGACATGGAGCGCGCGGGGCGGTTCTACCAGGAGGCTCTCGGTTGGACGGTCACGGGCTGGGAGGGCCCGGTGGAGTACCTGCTGGTGGGCACCGGTAGCGGGGAGACGCCGGGTATCGACGGCGGCATCCTGCGCGCCAACGATGTCGTCCGTGGGGTCGTCAACACCGCTTCCGTGGACGATCTGGACGCCGCGCTGGAACGCGTGGTTGCGGCCGGCGGTGCGGTGGAGCGGGGGCGCCAGCCGGTCCCCGGCGTGGGCACCATGGCGTACTGCCGCGACACGGAGGGCAACCTGTTCGGGCTGATGCAGGAGGACGCCGGGTCCGGCTGAGGTGGGCGTCCCCGGTGGGGGGACACGCGGCGACGGTCCGTGCGCCGGCTCCCGTGCGCCAGGATGGGGACGTGGTTCCGAGCGGGCGGCGAGACCCGCCGGCCGCGCGCGGAGGGGGTAGAGTGGGGCAATGTTTGTACCGAGTGCAAGAACGGTGGCGATCGTGGAGGGGAGCCGGATCCCCTTCCTGCGCGCCGGCGGGGGCTACGCAAGGCTGATCGCCTATGACCTGGCGCGCATGGCGATCGCCGGCATGATGGAGCGCGCCGCGCTCGACGCGACCGCGCTCGACGCCGTCATCCTGGGATCGGTGGTGCAGAACCCGGCCACCAGCAACGTGGCGCGCGACGCCGCGCTGGCGGCCGGGGTGAGCGAGCGCACGCCCGCCCACACCGTCACCGTGGCGTGCATCTCCGCCAACCGCGCCATCGCCGACGCCGGCGCGCTGATCGCCACCGGCCAGGCGGACGTCGTGATGGCGGGCGGCGTGGAGATGCTGGGGGACGTGCCCATCGGCTTCACGCGCGAGGTGCGCCGCCGCTTCTTCGAGACCCGCAGGTACCGCGGCCCCCTCGACTGGCGCCGCTTCTTCGCCGGGCTCAAGCTCTCCGAGCTGATGCCCCGGCCCCCCGCGATCGCCGAGTTCAGCACCGGCGAGACCATGGGGCGCAGCGCCGACCGCCTCGCCGCCGCCTTCGGGGTGACGCGCGAGGAGCAGGACGCCTACGCCCTGCGCTCCCACCAGGGTGCGGCCCGCGCTCGACGCGAGGGCTGGCTGGCCGCGGAGATCACGCCGGTCACAGCGCCCCCAGCTTTCGAGGCGCTGGAGCACGACGACGGGATCCGCGAGGACACCTCGGCCGAGCGCCTGGCCGCGTTGAGACCCGCCTTCGTCAAGCCGTTCGGCACGGTCACCGCGGGCAACAGCAGCCCGCTGACCGACGGCGCGGCGGTGACGCTCCTGATGAGCGAGGAGCGCGCGCGGGCCGAGGGGCGCCCGGTGCGCGCCCGCGTCCGAGACTTCGCCTTCGTCGCGCAGGATCCCGGCGACGAGCTGCTGCTGGGCCCGGCCTACGCCGTTCCCCGGCTGCTGGAGCGCAACGGGTTGAGCTGGGCCGATCTGGACGTCATCGAGATCCACGAGGCGTTCGCCGGCCAGGTGCTGGCGGTGCTGGCGGCGCTCGAATCCGACGCCTTCGCGCGGGACAGGCTCGGCCGCGCGTCGCGCGTGGCGAACGTCGATCTGGACCGCATCAACCCGTGGGGTGGCTCGGTCTCGCTGGGGCACCCCTTCGGCGCCACCGGCTCGCGGCTGGTCAACACCGCCGTGCACCGGCTCGAACGCGAGGACGGCCGCCTGGCCCTGGTGACCGCCTGCGCCGCCGGCGGGCAGGGCCACGCCATGCTGCTGGAGCGGGGGGACGCATGAGGGCGTTCATGCGCTCGAGGAGGACGTCGTGAGCCGCCTGCAGCTGGAACGCCGCGGCGACGTGGGGATCGTGTGGCTGGACCCCGACGGCGCATCCGTCAACACGCTGAGCGCCGCGCTGCTCGATCGCTTCGGGGAGCTGCTCGACGAGATCGAGCGCGACGACGAAGTGCGGGCGGCGGTGATCGCCAGCCGCGCGCCCCGCTCTTTCGTGGCCGGTGCCGACATCCGGGAGTTCCTCCACTTCGAAGGCCCCGACGAGGTGCGCGCCATCATCGATCGGGGGCATGCCCTGCTGGCACGCCTCGAGACCGCCCGCACGCCGGTGGTCGCGGCGGTCCACGGGGCCTGCATGGGGGGCGGCCTCGAGCTGGGGCTCGCCTGCCGCGCCATCGTCGCCAGCGATCACGCCGACACGCGCTTCGCGCTGCCGGAGGTGCGCCTGGGGCTGCTGCCGGGGCTGGGCGGCACGCAGCGTCTGCCGCGCCGCGTCGGCCTGCCGGCCGCCCTCGACATGGCGCTGACCGGCCGCAGCGTGTACGCGCGCCGCGCGCGCCGCATGGGGCTGGTGGACGCAACGGTGCCGCGCGAGGGCCTGCTCGCCGCCGCGCTCCAGGCGGCCCACGGGCTGGCCGCCGGCACGTGGACGCGCCCGACGCCGCGGCGGGGGCGGCTGCAGCGGCTCCAGGAGACGGCGCTGGCGCGCCCTCTGGTGTGGCGCAGCGCCGAGCGCAGCGTGGCGAAGGCGTCCGGCGGTCACTTCCCGGCGCCGTCGCGGATCCTGCGGGCGATCCGCGCCGGGGTCGAGCGCGGCGCCGCGGCGGGCTTCGAGGCCGAGGCCGGCGCGTTCTCCGCCTTGCTGTTCACGCCCGAGGCCCGGGCGCTCATCCACCTGTTCTTCGCGCAGTCGGCCGCCCGCAAGAACCCCTTCCGGGAGGTGGCCGCGCCGAGGCCGGTCGAGCGCCTGGCGGTGATCGGGGCCGGCCTGATGGGCTCGGGCATCGCCCAGGTCAGCGCGCGGCACGGGCTGCGCGTGCGCCTCAAGGACCGCGAGCTGGCCCTGGCTGCGAAGGGTAAGGGCAGCGTCTACCGAGGTCTGTCGCGGCGCGTGGGCAAGGGGGTCACGCCCTTCGAGCGCGACCGGGCGGTCGAACGGGTGACGCTGGTGGACGACGATGCCGCGCTTGCGGGCGTCCAGCTCACGATCGAAGCGGTCCTGGAGGACGTCGAGCTCAAGCGCGAGGTGCTCCGGGCGGTCGAGGCCGCCACGGTCGCCGAGGGCGCGGAACCCCCCGTTTACGCCAGCAACACCTCCGCGATCCCCATCGCGAGTCTGGCGGAGGCCGCGGCGCACCCGGAGGCCGTGGTGGGGATGCACTACTTCTCTCCGGTTCCGCGCATGCCGCTGCTGGAGGTCGTGGTCACCGAGGCCACCGCCGGCTGGGCGGCTGCCACGGCCGTGCAGGTCGGGCTCGAGCAGGGCAAGACGGTGATCACCGTCGGTGACGGACCGGGCTTCTACACCACGCGCGTCCTGGCGCGCTACATGGCCGAGGCCATGGCCTGCCTGCAGGAGGGCGCCGATGTCACGCTGATCGATGCCGCCATGCGCCGCTTCGGCTTCCCGATGGGCCCGTTCGAGCTGCTCGACGAGCTCGGTATCGACGTGGGCGCCAAGATCCAGGTCGTGCTGCAAGACGCTTTCGCCGGCCGCGAGGTGCCTGACGACGACACCCTGCAGCGACTCGTCGCCTCCGGCTACCGGGGGCGCAAGGTCGGCAAGGGCTTCTACCGCATCCGGCGCGGCAAGCGCACGCACGAGATCGACCGCGGCGTGTACGCGGCGGCGGGGCTCGGCGCGCGCCGAGCCGTGCCCGAGGCCGAGGTGGCGGAGCGGCTGTCGCTGGCGATGCTCGACGAGGCGGTTCGGTGCCTGGACGAGGGCGTGCTGCGCTCGCCGGTCGACGGCGACGTGGGCGCGGTCTTCGGCTTCGCCTACCCGCCGTTCCTGGGCGGCCCCTTCTTCCATGCCGACGCCGTGGGCGCAGTCGCGCTGGTCGAGCGCCTGGGCGCGCTCGAGAGCCGCTACGGGAAGCGCTTCGCGCCCGCGGACGGGCTCGTGCGGCGCGCACGCAGCGGCGAGCGCTTCCACGCGGGCGGTGGTGCGGGCGGTGACGCGGGCG
>Ga0102962_1000356_pt1 | contig 23303 bp, 21 predicted proteins | sample SalPonF2_C_D2_MG_FD_84519 | JGI IMG/M metagenome (GOLD analysis project Ga0102962, IMG submission 84519) | Salt pond soil microbial communities from South San Francisco under conditions of wetland restoration - Salt Pond MetaG SF2_C_D2_MG ...
TAATTCGCAATCATGAATCCCAGCGTAGAAGTTTTACCTGTACCGGGCGGCCCCCAGACATACAAAACTTCATTTTGTAACGACTTTACCAATGATTCATGTTGAGCCTCATTTCGTTTGCTGTCATCAAGCACACGAGTATCTTCATCCTCCGTGTGATGTTCTTTGGGATCAGGATAAAAAAGCCGCTTCATCTTTTTCCGGTCATCTTTCTCATCGGAATCAAGCAACTTTTCCAGCTCCATCCTGAGTTTTCGAAGCACAAAATCATTCTCCCACTCAACATGCACCTTCTGGAGATTATTCCCAAAATTATGAGGGAAATGCAAAACTACCTTCTTATCATTAACTTCTACGGGATATAGTTCGAGCTCTTTTTCATAATCCTCCATCTCACCTTTGATCACTTCTGCAAATCGAAGGGAAGTATTCTGGGATTCAAACTCATAATAAAAGCTATTCGGAGGATGGTTCTCCCGCCGTTCGCCATTAAATAACACATCTTGGGCCGGTTTTTCACGTACGGCTTCTATCTCGGCATTCACAGCCGCCAGCGCCCTTTCAATGATTTTTTTAATTTTTTTGTCGGACAAGGTACGGATTACGGATTACGGATTACGGATTACGGATTACGGATTACGGATTACGGATTACGGATTACGGATTACGGATTACGGATTACGGATTACGGATTACGGATTACGGATTACGGATTACAATCTCATTTTTCAACACTGATGTCAAATTTATATTCTCCATAATTCTTTTTTACTGGTAATCTCATCTTCCTTTAATCTTTTCACCATTCCAGTCTCTATCATTCATACAAATCCTCGATGTCAGCATTTGCCAACTCAATAAACAGTTGACTTACTTTCTTCGTAACGGCCTTAAAAAATGCTTCCCCTTTCTCAGCCGTGGCTTCCCGCGGATTGCCAACGCCCGTGTCCTCAGTCACTTTCGACCAACTCCGTTCGGCCCAGGCCCAATTCTGGTTGAGGGCCTCGATTTTAAACTTTTGGGACACGCCTTTTCCTGCTTCATCGAGCGGACGTACTAAATCGGGTCGGAGATGCATTATCAAACTGGTTTCCATTTCGTCAGCATGATCCCCATCCGGGTGATCGAAGAACTTACTTTTATCCAAAGCCTGAAACCAGTTACAAAAACTGATAAACATTTTCGGATACTTAACGCCGAGCTCTCGAATAATCGGTTTAAAATTATTACCTCCGTGACTGTTTAAAATCAGAAGTTTGTGTATCCCCTGCCGATCAAGTACTTCAATAATATCGTTTAGTACAGCCGCCTGAGTACTCGGATGCATATTAATATCCAACGCTATATCTGTTTGCCCTGTATTGACACCAAATGGAATAACAGGCAAAATTATAATCCCGGCACCAGCTTCCCAGGCCATTCGGCCGGCCTCTGCTGCAATTTTCTCCCCTTCAATGACATCTGTGGCATACGGTAAATGATAATTATGGGCTTCGGTCGCCCCCCACGGCAAAATAGCCAGTTCTACTTTTTGGTCTCTTATTGATTTCCAATTGCTTTCAGCCAGAATGTATGGTCGCATCACGCTCAATATTTTAAATTTTTCAATATTTCACTTTTTTAAAAGACGTCCAACGTGGGACGTGAAATAATACATCTACCGTCTCACCTTTGCCGTTTGCCTATTGGTCCCAGAGTTCAGCGCGAATGGTATTTGCACTGCGTTCTGAGATCTGGTACTCTAATTTAATCCGGCGGCGCTCGGGAATCTTTTGCTCAACCAGATTAGCACTTTCCGAGGTATAGAGAATCAGATCAGTTTCCCGAACAAATAACGGTAACGAACTTCCGTAGGTTGCACCCGCCACAAAAGATCCACCGAATTTGATACTCACTTTCAGTTCATCAATAATTTTTGGGATACTCTTATCCTCTGCCGTCACCAACCCGATCGTTTCAATAGCGGCACGATCTACAATCGAAAGTAATGTATCCGGATTGATACTATAAACGATAGGCAACAGGCGTCCTTTTTCAGCAAAATCGCGGAATTTATTCACCAGTTGAATAGGCACAAAAAGGGCATCGTACTTCACCGTTTCATTATACTGGTTAGCATTCAGCACTTTACTGCGGACCCCCACCTCTTTTTTGATGGCTTCAGAAATCATTTTGCCAAGCTCATCGGTCTCTCCGATACTTGCACAGGTTTCAATACGATCGGGCCAATCCATATAACTCAATTGCTCCTGAAATAGCTCATCAATTTCAGATTCATCAAGACCATATCCGATCAACTCCTCTAGTAGCTTCCGCATCTTGTCAGCACCTACTTCCAGCCGATCTTCTTTGTCCAAATTTGTATTCTGTCGCTCAACAATAAATCCTTTACCCTGTTCTCCACGAATTAAACCTTCATCGGCCAGGATGTGATAAGCCTTGCGTACGGTATGAAAACTAGATTCCAGCTGACGACCCAGCTCCCGGGTAGACGGCAATGTTTCTCCCACCTGAAATTGTTTGGTAGCAATCATCAGCCGAATACGGTCCGCAATATATTTGGCAGAATTTTTCAACTAATTAATTTCATAATTACGATTAAGTGCTCAAAAGATAGGTGTTTCAAGACTCATTCTCATTGTGAATTTGGGATAACAAAACCTGACCCAACAATAACAGGGGTGGAATACTTATTTAATTAAAATTGTTGGCAACATAGATTATCATAATTTTTTCGACAATATCATGACCAATAATATTTTAGTAACCACGGATATCAACAAGGATCAGCGGCAACTCATTAAGAGACTCATTAAAGGCGAGAAAACCATAGTCAATTTTTTAGGCTCTGTATCGGAAAAAAAACGAAGAAAAGTCCTAAAGGAGGCAGATATTCTCCTGACGCTGAACCCTATACATGATCTTAAAAATGAGGAGTTTGATTTGTTGAGGAATCTTCAATTTATACAATTGATTTCTGCCGGGGCGGATCATTTCCCCTATCCAAAAGTTCCAGAAGATATCACCATCGCCAGCAATACCGGTGCCTATGCCGAACCCATTGCCGAGCATGTGGTTGCCATGGCCTTATGTTTAGCAAAACGACTTAGAGAAGAACATCAAAAGATGCAGGAGGGAGATTTCAACCAGTTTCATTTTAATAAATCGATAAAAAAATCCACTATTGGTATCCTTGGTTTTGGTGGGATTGGCAAGGCAACGGCAAAGCTGTTTCGAGCTTTCGGTTCCCGGATATTTGCTATGAACACCAGCGGGAAGAGCGAGGCGCCCGCTGATTTTATCGGAACGACTGATGATCTGAAGCATATCCTGGAATCAAGTGATATCGTCGTTTTATCTCTCCCGCTGAATAAAAATACCCGACACTTAATAGTGAAGAAACAGCTGAAATGGATGAAATCAGATGCGATTCTTATTAATGTGGCACGAGGAGAACTAATCAGCCAAAAGGATTTATATGAACATCTACAGGCAAACCCGAACTTTAAAGCAGGCCTTGAATCATGGTGGATAGAACCCTTGAGACATGGTTCTTTTGAGCTGGAGTATCCTCTCCTGGAATTACCCAACCTGTTGGCTTCTCCTCATAATTCATCAATGGTTCCAGGCGTGATAGAGCATGGAATGAAAGAAGCAATCGAAAATATTAATCGATACCTGGATGGAAAACCCTTCAAAGGCAAAATCGAGCGAGCGAATTTCGTGTAACATTAGAGTTGGAGACTCCCCGACCTATACCTATTTAAATCTATTCGGTGCGAGGCTACCTTTTATCCACCAGTTTTTTGAGTTCCGAGACCAGCATCAGCGATTCGATGGGCGTCATCCGATTGGGATCGCAGGCTTCCAGCTTATCGATAAGCTGCTCCACATGGGGATCCAGCTGCGTCTGGAACAGCGACATCTGCTCGATCTCTTCCTGTTTCTCCATCTCTTGGGCCGCCTTCTTTACCGCAGCTTTCTTTTTCTTAGCCCCCTCTTCCAGTGTGCCGTTGCTGTCGGTAATATCCAGACTGTGATTTTCAAGATTGGATAGAATTTCCTTGGCGCGCTCAATCACGATAGAGGGCAAGCCGGCCATGTCCGCCACCTGAATACCATAACTGTGATCGGCTCCACCGCGGACCAGCTTGCGCAGGAAAATCACTTTGCCATCATGCTCCTTAACCGACACGTTATAGTTGACAATATGCTCGTACATATTTTGGAGCTCATTCAACTCGTGGTAGTGTGTCGCAAAAAGCGTCTTGGCCGCTACCGAAGGCTGGTTGTGCAGATATTCGGCCAACGCCCATGCGATACTGAGTCCGTCGAAGGTACTGGTGCCCCTTCCAACTTCATCCAGCAGAATCAGGGAATTGCGCGTAGCATTATTAAGAATATTGGCTGCCTCGTTCATCTCGACGAGAAACGTACTTTCTCCGGCCGCCAGATTATCAGAAGCCCCGACGCGAGTAAAAATCTTATCAACTAAACCAATATGTGCCTCCTCAGCAGGAACAAAACAACCTACCTGGGCAAGGAGCACAATCAGTCCCGTTTGACGCAGAATAATGCTTTTTCCGGCCATATTGGGACCAGTGATAATCAGGATCTGCTCGTCCTCATTTTCAAGGTGAATATCGTTCGGGATAAACGGATCACCCGGTGGCAGGGTCTTTTCCACAACTGGATGACGCCCTTTTTGGATATCGATCTTTTGATTGTCAGCAACAGCCGGCTTACAATAATTGTTGCGATACGCCACTTCAGCAAAACTTTGCAGGCAGTCCAGTTCGCCGACCGCTCGAGCAATTTGCTGAATTTCCTCGGCATAACCAGCGACCTCTACACGAAGCTCCTCAAAAAGATCATACTCAAGCGTTTTGCTTTGTTCTTCAGAAGAAAGAATTTTCTCCTCCACTTCTTTAAGCTCGGGGGTTATATAGCGCTCAGAGTTTACCAGCGTCTGTTTACGAATAAAATGATCCGGTACCTTATCGGCATGGGTATTTGTAACTTCGATATAATAACCATAGACCTTATTGTACCCGATCTTCAACGAGCTGATTCCGGTTTCACTGGCCAGCTCATCTTTGATATCAGCGATATAATCTTTCCCGTTTCGGGCAATATTTCGCAGCTCATCAAGCTCTTCATTATACCCATCCTTAAAAATACCTCCATCACGTACGCTGGCCGGCGGCTCCTCGGCAATTGCCTGTTCGATTCGTTCCTGAAGATCAATCAACAGTTTGAGCCGCTTGAGAATATCCTGTAACAAAGACTCTTCAAGCTGATTAAACTGCATTTTAAGTCGTGGAACCTGGGCAAGGGACTGCTTGAGCTGCACCAGATCGCGTGCATTTGCCCGTCCCACACAAATGCGGGATATCAAACGCTCCATATCTCCCACCTGATCTAATTCTTCACGCAGATTATCGCGCACTTCATGATTCACATTCAGCGCTTCAACGGCATTCAGTCGCTTACGAATCGGCTCCATCCGTTTAAGGGGTCGCATGATCCACTTTCGCAGCATTCGCCCCCCCATGGCCGTACAGGTGTCATCCAAAATAGAAATAAGCGTCCCCTCATTATCGTCTCCTTCCCGGATTGTGGTAACCAGTTCCAAATTCCGTTTGGTTGAACCATCCAACGACATAAATTCATTATTTTGGAATGAATGTAGTCGCTTGATATGCCCAAGTGAAGCCTTTTGGGTTTCCTGTATATAGTGCATCAGTGCACCGCCTGCTACCTGGGCCACGTTTTGATCCTCTACGCCAAAACCTTTCAGCGAATGCGTCTCAAAATGATCGGTCAACAAATTGTACCCGTAATCGCCTTCATACACCCACTCTTCGATGAAGGTGAGGTTATAATCCAACAAGTGCTCGGGCACATTATTTTTCAATTTCTGAGAAAGTAGTAATTCTGCCGGAGAAATAGACTGCAATAAATCATTCAACTTTTTTTTGGGCACCTGACTTAAGGCAAATTCTCCGGTCGAGACATCCGAAAAAGCAACGCCAGCTGTAGTTCCATCCCAATAAACCGCCGCAGCATAATTATTGCGTTTGTGCTCTAAGAGTTTTTCCGACATCGTAACTCCGGGAGTCGTGATCTCAGTCACTTCCCGCGATACAATTTTACGTCCCGCTTTCTTTGCTTCTGATGGATTCTCAACCTGCTCACAAACAGCCACACGATGGCCCTTTTTTACCAGTTTGGGCAGATAGGTATCCAGGGCGTGATAAGGGAATCCCGCCAATGGTGTTTGATCATTTCCATTATTCCGTTTGGTTAACGTAATCCCCAACTCTTCACTCACCAATTTAGCATCGTCAGCGAAGGTCTCATAAAAGTCGCCCACCCGAAACAATAAAATAGCCCCCTCATGCTCTTCTTTGATTTCATGATACTGGCGCATCAATGGGGTTAGCGATTTGGTCTTAGAACTCATTCAACGATGGTTATTTGGTCTTAGTAGTTAATTTCGTTAATAATAGAATAATGCTAATAATAATTAAGTTAGCATTAAAAATATGAACGAAGTAACTTAAGTTTACTTACTAATAATTATTCATTCATAGTGCAGAAGTATAAGAATTTCTGGCGGCGCATCGTAACGTTGGTGAAAAAGAAGGACATTTTTTTTAATGCTTCTGCTATCACCTTTAATCTATTCATCTGTGCCATTCCTTTCACTTTACTCTTAATCTCAATCATTGGATACGTTCTTTCCTATAATGAAGCTTTTAATGAAATCCTGCGTTATGGACGAGAGCTTTTTCCCAGTTTTACTTACCAATCCCGTACAGGAGATGTCTTTCGAGGTGCTGTAACACTTGAAAACTTACTTAGACCTCTGATAGGTGTACGACGCATTTTCGGTATTGTTGGTACCATTATTTTAATATTCTTCTCACAGGGTCTCTTTCACACCATCAAGCATGTTGTTTTTGATATTTTTGAAATAAAAGATCGCCGTCACCCCATATTGGAGTGGATATATAATTTTTTTACGTTTGGATTAGTTGGTGGGGTATTTATTTTTTTCAGCCTTGTTATTTCTATTGTGTCTCTCATCTCTTTTAATGAGTTTTCCCTGCCATTTACCAACCTGGTAGTGCAACTTAATTGGATTTATAATTTATTAAATGTATTGATCCCAACTGCTTTTACTCTGGCATTATTTTATATCATCTTCCGCTATATCAGTGAAAAACGTATGCAACGTCGTGTTGCCCTGCTTGCCAGCGTAGTTTATACGGTATTGTTTGATGTTGCCAAGTTTGCTGTTGGGCATTATCTCGAGTATGCCTTCAGGGCCTATCGTTATTTTTACCAAGGTTATGCCATCTTGGTAGTCATTGGTGTTTGGGGATTTTATTCGGCGCTGCTGTTTGTTGTTAGCACAATCGTTGCACGTGCCTATCAACAAACGTTCGTCAAAGAAAAGACCCTTCCCGAAAATCCTTATACCGTTATATCTTAAGCGACGTATGACCAATAAAAAGCTTTCCCAATCATTTTATCAACAAGACGATGTTGTTTCCGTTGCCCGGCAATTGGTAGGTAAAGTACTTTGTACCCAGGTTGATGATGGAACACTCACCAGTGGTATCATCACCGAAACGGAAGCATATTGTGGCCGCGATGATAAGGCATGCCATGCGAATGACGGTACCCGAACAGATCGCACTGAAATCATGTATCATACGGGCGGCGTAGCATACGTTTACTTATGTTACGGTATTCATCATTTATTTAATGTAGTAACCAATGTTGAAGATAAAGCGGATGCCGTACTTATTCGTGCGATTGAACCACTGGATGGGCAAGACGTTATGCAGCAACGTCGGAAATCTCAAAAAATCAGTCCGGCACTGACTGCGGGGCCCGGACGTCTTACGCAGGCCCTGGGCATTACAACTCATTTTGACGCCACAGACCTGACAGGTAATACGATCTGGATCGAAGATCGAAATATGCCCTATTCCGAAAAAGGATTGGTTTCAACACCACGGATTGGCGTCGACTATGCAGGAGAGCATGCCAAACGTCCCTGGCGATTTTATCCCCAAGACAGCAAATGGGTTAGCAAGAAATAAAAAAGGGCATCCTGAAAAAATCAGGATGCCCTTTGTAAGAAGTTGTCGTAAAAACTAGTTATTCCTTTGCATCGAATCCTTTGCAATTTTTTGGAAGCGTTTCATCACATCAGGATTGGAACGGATAGCACGGCTAACCGCTTGAAAACGCTGAGGGCTCAATCCATTATTCTGAATAATGCCCATCATCTTCTGCCGTGACTGCTGTTGCATTTTCATTAATTTAGGCTGAAGCTCTTTCATTGTCTTCTTCTCTTTTGGGGTGATATTCACCGAATCAGCCATTTTGGGATTACGTTTGCTCATCATGATCTTCTGGAACCGCTGCATATTCATATCCTTGTCGGAAAGCATAGAGTCTACCTTTTGTTTCGACTCGAGTTGGATTTGCTGAAACTGTTGCGTAATCTTAGCAAAACTTTTGAGCTCTTGCTTGGTTACTTTGGCGGCTTTTTTAGGCTGTTGTTGGTTTTTCATCTGGGCAAATACCGTACTGGCAACCAAGAAAAAACCGAGTACGAATGCTACACTGAACTTTGATAACTTCATAAAATTGGGTGTGAATTAAATTTGATAATCTTCTCGTTAATAAGTTTGACTAATATATAGATTATTTGTTCCGATCTAAAACGGCCCTTCCTGCCCATTTTCGCTGCCTCGAACGATTCTAAGCGGATTATATCCTGAAGTAACCAAAGTAGTTTCCAACTTTTTATTTTGTTGAGCTCGCAAAAAATTTTATAGCTTCTTTTATTCTGAAGTCTTATGTAAAACAACACCATCGCCGGTCCTCTCACCCCATTTATTTTGGGTTAAAGATATTATTTCCTGAATATATAATAGCTTACATAAATGTTTTTTTCTTAACATTCGACTTGGTACAAATTAAGTGATCGATCAAGGCATATCTGTACCATGCAAACAATGGATTTTCCCGGTAATAATCCCGATAATGCATATATGCGTCAACTGGATATAGAAAACTGGCATCGAAAAGAGCAATTTTTCTTTTTTAAGGATTACGATAATCCATTTTTCAATGTTTGTACAGAGCTCGATGTAGGTCCGCTGACCAAATTTATTGATTCGTACGATTGCACATTTTCGACGGCTCTTCTTTTTGCATCTTTGAAAGCAGCCAACGAAACAGAACCACTTCGATATCGACTGGAAGACGATCATGTTGTTGTATATGATAAGGTTGATGCCGGGCATAGGATCTTAAATGATGATGAATCGTTTAGCTTTTGTCATTTTGAATATGATCCCGACTTTGAAGCATTCTGCAAACATTCTCATCGGGTTTTACAAACACATCGTACAGGAGGAGATGGCAGTCTTACCGCTCAAAGACATGCAAACAATCTTATTCATTGCTCTACTTTACCCTGGTTCAAATTCACAGGGTTTAGTCATGCTCGTAACTATGATAATGGAGATTCCATCCCCAAGTTTGTCTTTGGTAAATATTATCATGAGGGTTCCACACTAATGTTTCCATTTTCGATTGAAGTGCATCATGCTTTGATGGATGGAATTCATATAGCCCGTTATCTCGAACGTTTTCAGGAACTGTTAACTCATCCCAATGAAACACTTGTAACCTGATATATGCCAGAAGACTGCCCGGTATGTCATCATGGGGATGCTGAATTTTTCCATGATGATGATTTTCGATCTTATTACCAATGTCCGAATTGCGAACTGATTTTTGTACCCTCTGCCTATCACTTGAGTCCTCAAGAAGAACGAGCCCGATATGAAGACCATGAGAACGATCCACAAGATATGGGGTACCGACGTTTTTTGAAGAAATTTTTTAATCCGATGAACGATAAACTTGCTGACAACTCAGAGGGACTTGACTTCGGAGCAGGTCCAGGTCCAACTCTGCATCTGATGTTTGAGGAAGCTGGTCATTCCATGGCCATTTATGATCTTTTCTTTGCCAATGATTCCTCGGTCTTTGATAAGAAATATGATTTCATCTGTGCAACAGAAGTTGTTGAGCACCTGCATCTCCCAATGAATAATTTAAACCGGTTGTGGCACTGTCTGAAGCCAGGCGGATTTCTGGGATTAATGACAAAAATGGTTCACAACAAATCAGCCTTCAAAAATTCGCATTATATCCGTGATAAAACACATATCTCTTTTTTCAGCAAAGTAACTTTGAAATGGATTGCCCGCCAATGGCAAACCAAATGCACATTTGTAGGCAACAGAGTCGTTATCTTTCAAAAAGAAATGTAACCTAAACTGGGAATCTGTGTTAAATATCCCTGAAGGAGGCTTTACAAAACTTCGTATCATTGCGAATAGAGCGATTGAAATGCGCCATCAGCAGCAAACAATTTCCCCCAGGTGGAGATGACCTCTCCCCCCAGGATAGCGATGACATGTGGAATTGTACGCTTTACCAAAACTTACTCTGAATTTAACTCTTAAAAATAACCCATTTGCTTTGTTATATATATTTAGCCTGACAACCGATATATTAATGTGTCATCAAAATCGATATTAAAGCTATATGGAGTATCAGATGCCACAGAGAGGTATCTTTTGGTTATTAGTCTTCATTTGCATCTTTCCTATTTCAGGTAACGCTCAATCGGATACAACTTCTATTAATGGCCAAAAAAATATCAAAATCGGATTAGCCTTGAGCGGTGGTGGAGCTAAGGGCTTTGCACATATTGGCGTACTCAAAGTTTTCGAGGAAGAACACATTCCCGTTGATATGATTAGCGGCACAAGTATGGGAGCAATCGTCGGCGCCCTTTATGCTATTGGTTATAGTCCCGAGCAAATAGAAAATATTGTACTTTCCACAAACTGGGGGATTCTATTTAATGATAATTACCGCATCAATCCCCAAAATATCGCCAACAGTGTAGCAAGTGAAAATACCTATTTGCTGACCTTTCCATTTAACGGTAAAAAACTTCAACTCCCCAGTGGACTCATCGATGGACAAAACATTTCAATGTTGCTTTATCGTTTGATGTTTCCCTATCAAAACATCCAAAATTTCAAAGATTTACCAATCCCCTTCTCTGCCGTAGCGACTGATCTGTCTACAGGAAAAGCGCACACGTTTACTCACGGTTATTTGCCGGATGCTGTTCGAGCCAGTAGCGCGATTCCTACTATTTTTAAACCCGTTAAAATCGATGGTAAAACATACATCGATGGTGGAGTAGCGCGGAATATCCCCGCTGAAGACGTCCGAAATCTCGGGGCAGACTTAGTGATATCGAGTGACGTGGGAAATCCCGTCAAACCAGTTGACAGCCTAAATACTTTCGTTGACATATTATTCCAATCGGTGGGGTTCCACCAGAAAGAAGCCGATCAGGAACAGATAAAAAAATCTGATTTCTATATTCATCCCCGAACTAATAATTTCTCCAGCTTTAGCTACGACCATGCCAAAAAAATAATCCAGAAAGGTGAAGAAGCAGCTCGCAAACTGGTTCCCAGGATCAAAAGATACCTGAATGAACATAATGCTAAAGCTGCCCCTTCCTCATTTAAACCAATATCTTCACCGTCTAACGACACCCTGTTGATCTCTAATATTCAGTTTGCCAATATTGATGGGAAGCTTAAAAGACAAGCGAGTACCACTCTTGATATCAGTCCCCCGGCCCGGCTCACTCTTCCTGATATTGAAAAGAAAATCAATCGTCTTTATAACTCAGGATTATTCAGTCAGATATCCTATCGACTCAAGCAAAGTTCTGCTGCCAAAGGCCATAACCTCGTACTGGAATTCCGAAAAAAAGAACAAGAGTATGTTGGTTTCAGCGTGCGATATGACAGCCAATATAAGGCAGCACTCCTATTTGGTGCCTCTCTCTCCAATAATATCTTCTGGAGTGATAGACTGACGACCCGTCTGCGAATGGGCGAAATATTACAACTTACATCCAAATATAGTGTCCCCGTAACGCTGACTCCACTTTCACATGTTAATCTTGCTCTTAACTTTCAACGCACGCCCATCGATTTTTATCAACAGAACCAGGCCCTTTCAACAATTGATGTTGAAAAACTGTCATTACGGCCCTCTGTTTCTGTGCAACTGTTTAATAGATTGAATTTTGATACCGGGGCCGAAGCTCAAGTTTATAGCCTAAATGAAGCTGTAGGCAACACCCTATTCCTCGAACATACGAATCTCTTGCTCAGTCCATATTTTCAAATAAAATACCATACCTTGAACCGTCCCAATTTTCCGACAAGAGGCCAGTCATTGGATATTAAAGGAGAGCTATCTGACCGGGCATGGGAAAGTTCATCCACATATCTACAAATCTCCGGCCAATGGACTTCCTCTCTTCCCCTATTCAAAAGGATCTCTTTAAACAATACATTCTTTGCAGGGTATACTTCCGATTCCGATATCCCCTTACATAAAAATTTCTATTTGGGAGGAATAAGTCAGAACCCGGTTCTCGCCAATCACCAGCATCCTTTTATGGGATATGCTGCTCAACAACTACGATCGCCAAATGTAATAGCGCTCCAATCTGATCTTCAGTTTCGACTCACCAAAAATGCTTATCTCAGTGGGGAATGGAACGCCGCTCATCTTTCTGACATCTGGACTTTCAATTTAGATTCTGGCCGCATCCAATACGGTTATGGAGTATCTTTAGGAGCCAGTACTATTATTGGTCCTGTTAAATTGTCGCTTTCAACACCCAATTTTACCGACGAATATGCGCTAAAAATAAATGTGGGCTACCACTTTTAAATAAATAGACTGCCCGTCCGACGGCTTCAAAGTTTTTTAAATCATAAGCTGTTAAATTAAAATAATATGAATTCAAAAAGGATAAAATAAAATCACTCCGAGGGGCATATATGGATTTTCGTGCGGGACGGATGATGTTGAATATTGCAGGTTCAAGGTTTTATTCCCCGGCTTCCTCCAGCTATCCGGATTCAGCCGGGGCTTTAACTATAAAACAGATATAACGTTGATTTGGGTTTTCCCCTTACCAGGCTTAACCTTCATTACGTTATTAATTACTACGCAAACTCGGGTGGGGCTCAGGTTTATTATTCAACACCTCTTCAATACGTTCCATAATATCCGGCGTCAGCTGATTAACTACATCTATTGCTTTCATATTTTGTTTGACCTGCTCAACTTTTGATGCCCCGGTTATAATCGTGCTCACATTCTCATTTTTGAGGCACCATGCAAGAGCAAACAACGGCATAGGGATACCGGCTTCGTCAGCAATTTTGGCCAATTCTTTTACCTTTTCGAGCTTTTGCCGCCCGCTTTCGGTCTCCAGCAGACGTTCACGCAGCCAGTCATATTTCTCCAGCGACAGACGACTTCCTTCAGGGATGCCATCATTATATTTTCCAGTCAATAATCCACTTGCCAACGGACTCCAGATCGTTGTTCCCAATCCTATTTCATCATATAATCGGGCAAATTCTTTCTCAACTTTCTTACGGGTAAACATATTATATTGTGGCTGATCCATCAATGGCGGACGCAGATGCTCGCGCCGTGCGATGTCATACGCCTGCCGAATTTGTTCTGCCGACCACTCACTTGTGCCCCAATACAAGGCCTTGCCTTCGTTGATCATCTGGTTCATCCCCCATACTGTTTCTTCAATAGGCGTAAACCTATCAGGCCGATGACAAAATAGCAGATCTACATAATCGGTTTGCATGCGTTTCAGAGCCGCTTCGGTGCCCTCTTTGATATGCTTAAACGACAATCCCTGGTCGTTGAGACCTTCACCGCCCCAGAAAATCTTGGTAGACAGCACCAAATCTGAGCGCTTCCAACCCGTTTTTTGGATTATATTGCCCATCATAGTCTCCGACTGTCCTTCGGCATAGGCTTCGGCATTATCAAAGAAATTAACACCGGCATCGTAGGCCGTTTTCATAGATTCGTAAGCTACATCTTCATCAATCTGATCTCCGAATGTTACCCATGATCCAAAAGATAGCGCTGAAACTTTTAATCCTGATCGACCTAAAAAACGATATTCCATAGTAATAATATTGGCTGAGAATTAATCTTAAATTGTTTACAATTTGTTTAGAAAATATCAGAGAGGTTTTTATGGGGTTATTCCAATTTCAAAAACCGTCTAAATATATAGAAAAGAATTCTCCTTAACTTCGTTTCGTTCTTTTCCAAGTTTCTAGTACTTACTTCATCCCTACTCTGATTTTGTGCCAGCCTTTATCCCGTCGGCCTTATCTATTAGGAAGTTTAGTTGGCTAAAGCGTAAAGATCCTCGAATAGATACTGATCAGAATCCTCTTATTAAGGATCACCCCTAATTACTTATTAACATAGAAAAGCTCCTCTGTATTGAGGGGCTTTTCACAATTAATTTTGATAAGAGCTTATTTCTTTGGTTGGGTGACTTTGTCGACCACATAAACGACACCATTAGAGGCCGTTTTATCCGTTTCCAATATTTTGATATTCTTTTGAGATTTCAGCCTATCCTTGGAAATTTCACCTTTATAAATTTGTCCTTTCATTAATTGCTTAGGCTTCCCTTTGAGCTTGCCGTCGGTATTCTCGATAGCTTTGTTGTTTGGAGCTAAAACTGTAAAAGGTCCTTTTCGTTTTAGAATCGCTGAATACCCCGACTGTTTTAACAATTTAGCAAATTCCGAAGTATTTTTATTGGAGTTTACTATTTGTAAAACTGTTTTTTTCTTGGTTTTTGAGGATATACTTCCTTGTGAAAATGCTGAATTGGATAAAATGAATAATGCAATAGTTATCACCAAAGAACTTGCAATAAATGTTTTAAATGAATCCTTCATCGTGTTATAATTAAATTAAAATTAATTAGAAGAATTTACATTCAAATATGTCATAACCTATTGGAATACAATAAGTTAACCTTATTTCTTTGGCAACGACAGCCCATTTTGATTATTGCCATAGCTTAACTGACGGTCGCCTTACCCAGTTAACAAATACATTTAGTCAGATATGTAAAAGATAAATTTTTCGTCAAGCTGGATTGTCAAACGCAAATGCTTTACAGAAAAATGGGATAGATAGCAATTGGACCAAAACCAGGAAAATAACCATACTAATAATATTTACTTCATAAAGCATGCCGGCAACCGAACTGCCTACAAACCAAGCCAGCCCGAAGACCCCATTAAACAGTCCATAGGCCCATCCCCTTTTGTCTGAAGATACGAGTTCAGCTACCGACGCCCGGAACACCGACTCGATCATTCCCATACCGATGCCCCAAGCTACCACACCAACAATAGCGAGCTTCCATCCACCCAAGAATACGAATGGGCCAAAACAGGCGGTCAGTACAACACCGAAGATCAGAACCGGACGTTTCCACTGATCAAAAAGTGTTCCCAGACCCAATCCGGCGACCGCATCCACGCCCATAGCCATAGCGTACATCAGCGGTATCCATCGATCCGAAACCAGACTGGTGAACTTGAAGTGATAAGCAAGCAATGGGAAATCGGCGAAACCGAGGGCTACCAAACCAACACCAGTCAGGAAATACGTAAAATTTGATGATCCCAGGAAGCGATCAGCTGGCTCTCTATTTTGAGAAAAGGATCTGGTATCGGGAAAGTTAATCCGTACTATGATCAACGAAATCATTGACAATACCGCAGGAATAGCCAGCACTGCAAATCCCATGCTATACGTACCCTGCCAAAAGAAAACTCCGGAAACAATAGTTGGCCCCAGAACCGCCCCAATCTGATCCATCGCTTCATGGATACCAAAGCCTTTTCCATGACCTGTTACGGACGTAGCCTGAGACATGACGGCATCTCGCGCCGGTGTTCGAATTGCCTTTCCCAATCTTTCTGTCACGATCAATGCCGCAGCTAGTTTCCAGCTCTCAGCAAGGCCAAGCAGAGGGATAGCTGCCACGTTGACTCCATATCCGAGGATGATAAAAATCCAGTACCAACCGGTACGATCAGCCAGCCACCCGGTTACGAATCGCAATCCATATCCGATAAGCTCACCGAAACCGATCACAATGCCAACCGTTGCTGCGCCTGCGCCAAGCAATTCAAGGAACGGGCCTGTAATGCTGCGGGCACCTTCATAGGTGACATCCGCAAATAAACTGACTACCCCAAAAAAGAGGATAATACGCAGCGCCTGTTTTTTAGAAAATTCTTTTTTCACTCTGAGTCATCATGTTTTTTGATATCAATATCGCTCTTCAAGAAGACAAAACTTGTAAGACTCTCGGTTTTCTACAAAGTCTCAATTTCATTGTTAAAATTCATCTCTTCCTACAGAGCCTTAATCCCAGCTAAATGTAAAAAGAGAACAATCCTGATACTCATGGAACAACGAAAAATGCCATTTCAATTATTAGACTTTCGCCTGTAACTGAGTATTTTTTAATCGGAATATACATTTCATATTAAATAGGACATTATACGATATCATTCGGTTGTATTAACAATAAAATCGTTGTTTTTTAATCAGCTAAATCATTCCATAAAGGATAAACAACGTAAACAGCGGAGGTATTTCATTGCATTTCGACATTGACCATTTATTGCACCTTTATGGATACTGGGGGGTTCTTTTCATTTTGCTGCTCGAAATGATCGGTATTCCATTTCCAGCTGAAACTACCTTGACCTTATCCGGACTGGAATGGGCAAATGGGGCGTTTAAATTCTTACCGTTGCTAATAGCGGCCGGCATTGGCAATATCATTGGCTCAACGATAGCTTATGGCATCGGACGTATGCTGGGCCGACCCGCGATTGTGCGATATGGCCAATATGTAGGGATAACCCACGAGCGATTAGACAAAGCGGATCATCTGTTTCATAAATTCCAACGCTGGGTCGTCATCATTTGCAAATTTTTCGCGGGCATACGAGTACTCATTCCCTATATGGCAGGAATCAATGAAATGAATTTCGTCTTGTTTTCCATTTTAAATGCCATAAGCACCTTTTTATGGGTGACCTTTTTTGTTTTTCTCGGAAAATATGTGGGCATAGAATGGCTAAATCATTATAAAACTATTTATCGCTATCTTTATCCATGGGGGATCGTCCTGCTTATTATTGCGGGTATTGCAATCGGCTTAAGGATGTGGTATAAAAACAAAGATTAAGATTTCTGCCAGGAATTTTGAAAATATTCATGAACATAAAACAAATTTATGCATTTAAATAGGATTATAGAGACCTGTCTTTATGTTCAGAGCCTGGAAAAATCGGAAGCTTTTTATCATGGGAAGCTTGAATTCCCGATAATTGGGAAGGAACAGGGACGTCACATATTTTTCAAAGCAGGCACGTCAGTATTGCTATGTTTTAATGCTGAAGCAACTAAAAATGGAGAATCCGTTCCCGCTCATTTCGGAGAGGGACAGATGCATCTTGCATTTGAAGTACCCAAAGCGCATTATGAAGAAGCAAAAGACTGGATCCAATCAAAGGGCATTAAAATAGAACACGAACATCATTGGCATAATGACTACTACTCCTTTTATTTCCGCGATCCCGATGGACATTCTGTAGAAGTAGTACCTCAAGGCTTGTGGGATTGAACCAAAAACCTCCAATCAGAAGTGATTGATAAAAAAGGCAGGGATTACAAATTCAGTTTAATCATTTGAATTCATAACATTTTTCTGTTGGCTGATAGACTCCGGCACTTTGTTGATAGACCAAACTGGCCCCGAGATGCGCCGTATAAATCATGTACAAACTTCCAATGATTAATAAACCAGTTACCAGCCAACCTTTATATCTTTTTATTCTTTCCGAAAAATCAAATGCTTTGAAACTTATGGCCTCCACCACACTGGTAAATGAAAAAAGATAACCCAGCACATAAGCGGCATTACGATGATTCTGTAGTATGGTTGGATCACAAAGTTTGCTGGAAACAATTCGACCCGCCTGAATACCGGTATATATAGTCACCCATAAAGCGATAGTGCCAGCATATAATGACCATTGACTCATCGTTCTGACCCGCGGTGCCTTCTCTGATCCCAAAAAATACGCCAGCAATCTCGTAACCACAGCTATTAATAGCAATACAATTGGAAAATGAACCATCATCGGATGCCACAATTCCGTCCGCCAAATACTGGGCAATTTATTCATAAATAGATACCGTCTGTTGAGATCGTACTCCTGCTCATATCAAATATTAAATAAAAAAGTGGCTATACCAATAATAATAAGTACCCAGCCGGCAATTGCTTTCTCGTGATGTTCTAAAAAATGAAGATCAAACTTCTCTAATCCTTTCAATCCTAAATAAACCCACAACATCATTCCTGCAACAGTAAGCACTAAATAGACAATAGAAACGGCAATAATAGCCTTCCAGCCATGCATACCGGCTGTAAAATAGTAGGTTTCAAGTTCCAAACAGGGAGAGAAAAACATTGCTACACTTAATGTACCAATCAATGATATCTTAGAGACATTTCGCTTCTCATCAATCTCATCATAGTGATGATGATGGCTTCCTTTTCGTCGATCCAGCGCCAGATAGATGATCCCCAGTAATATAAGAACAGCCGGCCCAACAGTATAAACAACCCATTCATATTGCGAATAAATAGCATAGCCGGTCCACCCAACCGCAATGCCGATTAATATAGAACTCAATACATGCGCAAAACCGACGATCCCTGTTGCAATAACTGTTTCACTTCTGCTCCATCTCTCGGTATTGCCTATGGCTACCAGTGGCATCCAATGGCTGGGGATTGTTGCATGAATAATGCTTAAGGCCACACTGCTAAGCAATATTTGAATCATAGTCAGCTTTTTATCACTAATTTATAAAAGACATAAGTATACGAAAATAGCAGGCTGGAATATAATAATAGTTCATAATGGACTGTCTTATCATTAACACGGGCCTTAAGCGGTATTCCATACCAATAAATTTTGACACAACTTAAAAATCTATCCTATCTCCGATTTATTTTTCGTTGGGATGCAAGATATGTTCAATGCGTACTTCGGCATCTGACAAATGAGCCTGCGTAGCACGATCGTGCACATGATTTTTGGACTGTTTGATATCCCGTAATAAGATCTCAAGCTCGTTTCGAACAATAGGTCGAATATCCGATTGACTTACATCAACATCCGTCCAACCGTAAAAATTCTTGAACCGATTGGGAATATTTGGTAGCTCTTTGGTCATCAGGTATTTCATTCGTTCGATATAGGCACGCTGCAAATTACGACGATATACATCAATCGCACTGTCATCATCAAGTTCACTCCAGATACCATTGCGGACATCATCCATCATTTCAAAAGCATCATACGTATTCTTAGGGGAACGAGAGGAGAACTCGATCAGCCGGGCGATACGCTGTGGATCCAGAAGGTCCTTAAGTACCCCCTCTTGTACACTTCGCATATTATCGACAGCGGTAGACTGGTTGATTCGTCCCAGAATATCCCGATTCAAAAGCCATGTAGGTGTAGTGAAGGCATAATCTATAAGAAAATCCATAGCTCGTTGCTGAGTTTCCCCGGGTACAAAACTGTAAACTGGTCCCTTCTGGTTATACGTTTTATTGGTTTCATAAACTCCGCCAATATTTTTGGTAACGTGTCCCATATAGCGCCTCCATTGCGCTACTACATTGTTAAAAAGCTCTTGTAGCACATCGTAGTCGGCCCCATCTCTATCCGTCCATTCTACCAAATGGGAAGTAATTCGTTTTAGGTTTGCAATACCGAGCTCACTTGCCTTCATCGCGTCATTACCAAGATCTTCATTCTGAGAACGAGGATCAATCTTATTACCAGTCTGGCGCCCATAGAAATAAATAGGGTTTCCTGCGCGCTTCCGCGTCCATTCATTAAGCTTGGCTTGTCTTTCGGACGTACTCATGCTATCCGGGAACCAGGTATAGCCCCATTTAATAGCCCATTTGTCGTACGCACCAATAGCCGGATGAAATTCTTTGACGCCGTCTCCCGGCTGAGCAATATAGTTAAACCGTGCATAATCCATGATGGACGGTGCTGTTCCGTGTGTAGAGGTGAATGTTGGAGACCGCAGCGAATCCACTGGAAATGCATAGCTTGCGCCCCAATTGTGTGGTAATCCCAGCGTATGACCGATTTCATGAGAAGATACGAAACGGATCAATCGTCCCATTGTCTCGTCATCGAACTGAACGTGACGCGCGTCGGGATTAGCGGCGGCGGTCTGCACGAAATACCAATCGCGGAGCAGCTTCATTACATTATGATACCAGAGGACATCAGCTTCCAGGATCTGACCAGTTCGCGGATCATGGACATTGGGTCCCTGTGCATTTTCGATATCATTTGCTACATATCGAACTACGGAATACCGTATATCTTCGGGACTAAACCCAGGATTTTCTTTCTTGCTCGGAGGATCTTTGGCAATAATCGCATTTTTGAAACCGGCAGCCTCAAAGGCCTTGTTCCAGTCTTCTATTCCTTTTTCGATATACGGGCGCCACTTTTTGGGCATTGCGGGATCCATATAATACACAATTGGATGAACCGGTTCTACTAGTTCCCCATTCATGTATGCCTTCTTGTCTTTGGGGACTAATTTGTAGCGTGTGATAAACTGTTCTTTATCTGCTTCGTTAAGTTTGCCTCCATACTGGGTCTGTTGTATGCTAAAGTAGCCCACACGGTCATCCACGGCACGTTTATCCATTTTTTGTTTCGGTAATAAAATCATGGACTGGTTCATTTCTAAAGAAATAGTCCCGGTTTCCTGATCTGACGGAGGATTATTAGAGTTGTACGTCAATACGTGCGTGGTCTCGATATTTTTAGGATATGAGTGAATCGTATCAATAAAGCTTCGATCGCTATCTAAGCGACGGACCTGGAACTTTTTTCGCTGTCCACTACTTAAGCCACTTATGAGTGGTACATCCGAAGTAAAAAAGCGAGTTACATCAATAACTGTTGAAGCTGAATCTTTGCCCCGAGTCTTAATATCAAAACTGTACACCACCGGCTCGAAATTATTTTCCTGCACAGATTTATAAATAGGATGATCAGGATCTGCAATATTCTCATATGAAACATGCCGGAGTAACATTTGATCACCTTTTTTCTGCCACCGTATAACCTGTTGTGAGTGAGCCTTCATTCCCGCCCCGCCAAAACTCAGATTCTCTTGTGTTCCCGCAATACGACTGACGAGTAACATCGGCCGATTGAGCATACTATCGGGAATTTCGTAGTAATATTTACCATCCGCTTCATGGACATCGAACAATCCTTTGTCTGTCTTGGCATCCTGTGAAATAACCTGATTATAAGGCTTGTATTTGCCTTTTTTTGAAGGCTGGGAACTTCTTCTCTCATTTCGGGTTGTCTTTCTGGTTGAAGTGCAGCCGGCTATTAACGCTATTGCCAGAACAACTGCGCCCAAACTCCTAAAGCCCCCTATGATGGTATAATAATTCATAATGGATTTTTTGAATTAAATTGAGTTGTTTTTATTGAATTTGGAATTAATTGGGCCAAAATTACCTATAAATTTGATGATTAAGATGTAAAAAAATATTTCAGTTAACCAATATTTAGCCGCGCTAATACGATTTTATCCGTTATAAGTCTTTTTGGGATATCCAAGGCTAAAAATCAAAACCTTCATTAGCCATATTCAGTCATCTTTATTACATTTCACGAATCATAATTATTGAAACCGGAGGACTATTGGAAAATTTGCTTTATTTTTTGAAAGACCTAAAGCAAATAGGAGCTATTGCACCCAGCTCTAAATTTTTAGCTAAAGACTTAATCACACAGTTTAAAAGAAGACTTTCAAATCAGCATTGCCCACCACTTAAAATCTTGGAGATCGGTGCTGGAACGGGTCCTCTTACCAAACAAATTTCCAAATATCTACGACCGCAGGATCATTTTGATATCGTCGAGATCCACAAGAAGTTTTATCAAATTATTAAAAAGAAGTATCAGCGATCCAACGTCCAGATTCACCACACCGATATCTTAAACTTTCAATCTTCACACCATTACGATTTTATTTTTTCCAGCCTTCCTTATGAAAATATGCCAGAGGAAGTAAGTACCGAAATCTGGGAAAAAAAGCTTGAATTATGTGCCTCTCAAGCTTATATAAGCTATTTTAAGTATGTTAAGTTTCGGGATTTTAAAAGCGATTTTGAAGAACAGGTTGTTGAGAAATACGGTCAAATGAAGAAGATAGTACTCTTGAATTTACCTCCCGCAAAAATTTATACTCTCGAAATAACCAATCCGAACAGTAATAATAGCTCAATTACCGAAAACATCAATGTAGCCTGATCAGAAAAATCCAAGATTTAATATCGAGAGCAGAAAGCTGAACAGCAATGCCCATCCGAAGCCTCTGATCTTCATCCCATCCACAAGGGCATCAACCAGCATCAACATTAAAGCATTAATAACCAGGATAAACAAGCCAAAAGTAATAATCGTAAGAGGCAGTGATAAAATTACTATAAGTGGCTTTATGAATGTGTTTACAATAGCCAATAGAATTGCAACACCCAATGCTGTGAAAAAGCTCTTAATTTCCACACCTTTCAGAATATAACCAATAACAAAAATTCCCGCACCATTTAATAGTAGTTTTACAATCCAACTCATCATTACACTCGAATTTTATTTCGGTTTATCGAGTGTACGAACAAAAACAAAAAATGTTCTACTGAATTATTTGGACTCTAATTTCTCTAATTTCTCTGATAGTTCATCCCGTGCCTTATTACAAAGGCCTTTAAACTCTAGAATTATCTGTCCCAGGTCTTCACTAATATTTCCAGATCTGGCCTGTTGTTCTATTTTGAGAATTAGTTCTTCGGCGTTTTCCATGCCCATATATGCCATGTTGGGTTTTATGCGATGAGCCAACTTGGCCATCTTTTCCCATTCCTGATTTGCAAAGTGTTCTTGCATATTTTCCAGATTTTGAGGCATCTCTTGCAGAAACACTTGTGTAGTCTCAATAATTATCTCGTTATCGCCCATCGCAATTTCGCGCAAATAGGAAAGATCTGTTACTGTCTGATTATCCATCCACAAAAAACTTAAGCACTAAAATTATACAGTAAACCCACTCCTGCGAAGTAAAAAATTAATTAAATAGAATTTACTAAA
>Ga0102962_1000357_pt1 | contig 23216 bp, 14 predicted proteins | sample SalPonF2_C_D2_MG_FD_84519 | JGI IMG/M metagenome (GOLD analysis project Ga0102962, IMG submission 84519) | Salt pond soil microbial communities from South San Francisco under conditions of wetland restoration - Salt Pond MetaG SF2_C_D2_MG ...
ACAAGCTTATCACGAGGAGGCCGATCTGTTATTCTATCACTCGTTACAGAAAAAAAGTGGTAAACTTGTTAAGGATAAGTACCGCAAATATACGTTACAAACTCATTAATTTAACGTGAGGTTTGGATAAGAATCGCAGAGTTGTAATAATTACATTGAGAATACGACCTGTGAAAATATGACCTATCTTGACGACGGACGACTGACCATCGACGACACAAAACTGTTTTGATGCATAAAGCATGATTCCGATACCGAACTCACGTTAATTTTACGGTTTTTCAGAATAAATAATGTTTATTTACTATCAGAGCATTTCTCTGTCGTCTGTGGTTGGTTGTCGGTGGTCACAGAATAATCTAATTTAACAGCTACTTTTATTAAGTAGATAGATTATAAGCTTAAACGAACTTCACGTAAAATTTATTACGGATAGCCACACAAGGTGATAGTAATTATACTGCCAATAAATGAAATGATCTCCCCCCAAAAGTAAAATGATGTATAAGCCGGTTTTGAATCCGTGTGGTTAATTTATTCTACCGGCTTAAAATCCTATCTATTCATCGAAATCAGAAACTCATCATTATTACGGGTGCCCTTCATCTTATCCAGCAGAAATTCCATCGCTTCCATCGGATTCATAGACGAGAGATAACGACGCAAGAGAACCACTTTTTCACGTTCCGTTTCATCAACAAGAAGTTCTTCTTTACGTGTACCGCTTTTGAAGACATCGATAGCCGGGAAAATTCGGCGATCAGCTAAACGACGATCTAAGACGATTTCCATATTACCCGTTCCCTTGAATTCTTCAAAAATGACATCATCCATTCTTGAACCGGTCTCGATAAGGGCCGTTGCAATAATTGTAAGACTTCCTCCATGTTCAATATTCCGGGCAGAACTAAACAACTGACGTGGTTTTTTTAGTGCATTAGAATCGACACCACCAGTCATCGTACGTCCCGAGTTACCTGTGCAGATATTATAGGCGCGGGCTAACCGCGTGATAGAGTCCATTAACAGAACGACATCGTGACCGCTTTCAACCAGTCTTTTAACTTTTTCAAAAACGATTTCAGCAAGACCGACATGGTTCTCTGGTTTCTGATCAAATGTTGAGGCAACCACTTCCGCATTGATTGTTGTACGCTCCATCTCGGTAACTTCTTCGGGACGTTCATCAATCAATAGAATAAGGATCTTCGTATCCGGATTATTTGTCGCTATTGAATTAGCGACGCGGCGAAGAATCGTTGTTTTACCCGTTTTGGGTTGTGCAACAATGAGTCCACGCTGTCCTTTACCCATTGGGGCAAATAAATCGATTATTCTTGTGACATAATCGTTTGGACGTGTTTCGAGTTTATAACGTTCATCCGGATAGATGGGGAGTAAATCCTCAAAATCTTTCCGCGAATCCATGTCATGTGGAATTTTACCATTCACTCCATCGACTCGCAGGAGTGCGAAATAACGCTCTCCTACTTTTGGAGGACGAATGATACCCACCACGCAATCCCCCTGTTTTAAACGAAAACGTTTAATCTGGGATGGCGACACATAAATATCATCAGGACTTGCCGCATAATTATAATTAACAGAACGCAGGAAGCCATATCCATCGGGTAAGATTTCCAACGTTCCCTCATTAATCAAATACCCCCCTAAATTGGGACGTATTTCTTTGAGCCTTTCTTCGAGCGTTGGAGCATCCGATTCCGGAAGAATATCATGAACGCTTCGTTTTTTACCTTTACCCTTATTGCGATTATTCTTACGATTATCTTTTTGGGGTTCAGCCTTTTTATTTGTCGGTTTAGATTCGCTCTTTTCCGGCTTTTGGGCTGACGGGCGTTCGGCTTTCGTCTTGCTCTCTTGTTTATTTTTACGGGGTCGGCCCCGTTTCTTTTTAGGTTTCTGCGGAGGCTCTTCTTCAGCCATACCGGCAAATGGATCAAAATCTTCCATTTCCTTGGAATTAAATTTATCATCCGAATAACTCTCATCCGGACTTGAATTGCTTTTATTATTCGTTTTATTTCGGGAAGCTTGTCCATTTCCCGATTCACCCTGTGCTGCATTTTCGAATTCAAGCACAGCCTGGGCTTGTGTTTCCGCGACCGATCGAATACGATCGATAAGGGTTTGTTTTCTAAGCCCTGTAACGGGTTTTACGCCGTTTTTCTTAGCAATTTCTTGGAGTTCTTTTACTGTTTTTTCGTGCAAAGAGTTAAGGTCTTTTGCATTCAATCCAACAAGTTGGATATCTGACATTGTTAAATCGTTTAATTAGACGTTCTGATAGTTATACTATAATAAATTGGGATCTTAAATAACTCAGTAAGTTAATGAGTAATATGTTGAGGAAAATCTGCCAGTGTTATTTAATATCAATTTAATTTAGAGGCCTTACATACAATTTCTGTTGAATCTTTTTATCCATTCACTAACGGTGTTGTAAAAGTAAAAACTTCCAGTAAAAATTACTAATCTGGATTTATTCCGTTGAAGTAAAGAAAAGATGTTGCCCCACTCATTGGAAAGAGGCTGAATCTGTTGGAGATGACGTTTTACCTCCTCAAACTTAGCTGCTCTTCCGGTGTTTATCTCATAATAATAGATTTTTTTGAATTCCGAAAATTCATGTACGATTTTCTCATCTATTTTATCTCTCATCAAACTTAATATAATAACAGGTTCCTCATTTTTTGCCAAATTTTTTATCGTATTTTTTAATACTCTTATGGCTTCAATATTATGGGCACCATCAAAATACCACTTTTCATCCTTTTTAAGTGGCTCGAAACGTGCTCGTAAACCGGAGGTTAATCTAATATCTTTTACCGTTTCGAGGAATTGTTTGTTTGAAACTTTATATCTATAAAGTAAGCATTTAATTACTTGCCAGCCAACACCAAGATTTATTGCTTGAATTGGACCAATCAAGTCAGTTTTAATCTTAAGAATATCATTATTTTCTGTTAATTCAAATATACCATTTTTAAATACCGGCCTTAATGAATCAACAGAATAAACTTCAGATCCCTTCTCATATGCTTTCGCTTGAATTACTTGCCTGGCATTTTCGGGCAATCCACCAAGAATTAACGGGACCTTTTCTTTTATGATGCCCGCCTTTTCAAAAGCAATAGCTTCTATCGTATCACCTAAATATTCCTTGTGATCGTACGAGATACTTGTTATTACTGAAAGTAATGGTTTGACCACATTTGTGGCATCTAACCGACCACCTAATCCCGTTTCTATAACGGCTAAATCAACACGTTGCTGTTTAAACCACCAAAAAGCCAGAGCTGTCAATAATTCAAAATATGTAATATGATAACGATTAATATACTTCGAATATTCTTTAAAAAATAGGACTATCGCATCATCTGGAATTTCAAGACCATTAATTTTTATACGTTCTTTAAAATCAAATAAATGAGGAGAAGTATATAATCCAACTTTATAACCTGCTTGTGTATAGACTTGCGCCAAAATATGACAGACGGTCCCTTTTCCATTCGTTCCGGCGACATGGATGGCCGGCAGATCATTTTGTGGATCACCCATTATTTCGCAAAACCGTTCTATCTGATCCAATCCCATATGGGCGGCTTTTGAGCCCACAACCTGAAATTTCGGTATATTGTCGAGAAAGCAACGAACATCTTTTATAGTATCAAAAATCATTACCTGGAAGTAATTATTTCATCCTGATTCATAAGTTACGATCTTAATAGTCAGAAATTTTTATTATTTATGTAATTTCTGATTTCTATATAATCAGAAAACACCCTGAGAATCCATTTGAATGTATTATCAAAAATTAATAAAGCCATTATTATTTCATTTAGATCCGGAGAAGGCACATGATAGTACGATTATTTTTGCAAAATTAGCAAATGAAAATCCACTTCTTCGCAGTTTGGCCCATGCCCTTTATTTTTATCAGCCCGATCTGATCAGTCAGGATTTTGGGAATGTCACGTTTCCATCTCCTGTCGGTTTAGCACCAGGTTTTGATAAAAACGGCGTAATCGCTCCGGTATTTTATGATCTTGGATTTGGATTTGTGGAAGTGGGAAGTATAACCGCCCAACCAAGTGAGGGCAATCCTAAACCACGTGCTTTCCGACTGCCGGCAGATCACGCGTTGATCAACCGAATGGGTCTCAATAATGAAGGCGTCGAAGCCATCATAAAAAGGCTATCAAAATCCGTTATGATGATTCCACTCGGTGTGAACATCGCAAAAACGCATAACCCCGTACTACTTGGTGATGCCGCCATCCAGGATTATGTGTTCAGTTACGGAAAATGTCAGCGTGTCGCGGATTATATCACCTTAAATATTTCCTGCCCGAATACAACCGAGGGTAAAACGTTTGAGCAAAAAGATGCTTTAAATGAACTTTTAACAGAAATCTCTAAACTGAGGCCCCCTGCTTCTCCCCCCACATTAGTAAAATTTTCCGTTGATCTTAATAAAAAGGAGTTACAGGAGTTAGTTGAAATCTGTGAAAATCATTCTATCGACGGTTATGTCGCTACCAACACTTCTTCTAAACGGGAACATTTAAAGACCAACCGAGCTCAATTACAAGTTATCGGTAAAGGTGGATTGAGTGGACGACCGATCCATAAAAAAAGCACTCAAATTATTCATTGGATCTACGAAATAACACAGGGATCTAAAGTTATTATCGGTGTTGGGGGGATCGATTCGTTTGAATCCGCGTTAGATAAAATTAAAGCCGGTGCAGATTTGATCCAGGTTTATACCGGACTTTTGTATGAAGGTCCGGGTTTGGTAAAACAGATAAATCGTGGATTTGACCAACTCATGAAAAAACATGGGTTAACTGAATTTTCTCAAATTAGAGATTTATTTGAATAGTATAATCTTTTGTTTTCAATTTGAATCCGCACAAATCCGATACAAAATAAAACTCTTATTTGGTTAAATTAACGTGAGGTTTGAAAATATGACCTATCTTGACGACGGACGACTGACCATCGACGACACAGAGCTGTTTTGATGCATAAAGCATGATTCCGATACCGAACTCACGTTGATTATACAGTCTTTCAGAATAAATAATGTTTAATTAATATCAGAGCATTTCTCTGTCTTCTGTGGGCGGTTGTCGGTGGTCATAGAATAATCTAATGTAACAGCTACTTTTATTAAGTAGATAGATTATAAGCTTTAACGATCCTCACGTTAAATTATTTATTATTTCAGCTGTTTTCGTACATTAATTATGTGTGTGAAAAATCTCATATTCATCTAAAGTCAAAAGAATAATTTCAGGCCTTCAAATGGCTTAGGACACAGCTGTCCAAAACGTTTTTGAAATTTAAAAAAAAGCATAATTGGTTTATTTCGGACAGATTTTTTAAAATTTGAACTATTGATCTCCCAATGAAATAAAACGTCCTGAAATCGATTGGGAAATATTTATTATTCGTAGCGTTCAAAAGGCTTGTCCGGTACTGGTAGTGTTCTCAGGTCTGGTTTGACCGACAGGCTTGGTAGATAACCCCACTCCGGAAAAGCATGGAGTGGAGCCTATCGAAGATATATCAACATATGGGTTGAAATTCGGGATGATTCCATTTTAAAAATCAATACAGTTAGTGAATATCATAATGAAAATTTGCTGATAGGCTCCCCCTAAAAATGGTGGGGTCCATCTAAAAAAGGATAGAGGCGACTCACCCGAAATATTCACATTAATATGAAAAGTCTAAATGGTTAGGCAGCGCATTAGTTTTTTATTATCGTTTTGGACAGATCTGGGCTTAAGGGTGTTACTTTTTTATTGATACAAAAGTAACCAAAAAGTCAAGACTATAGTAGCTCAAGCTTTGATCTTGAACAAAATCCCTGGTTTTGCAAAGCCTTCTATAGAACTATACAGAAAATACATCAAAACCCAATAGCCTATTTCCTTTTTTTAGCTTTGGACTTCGGTTGTTCGGGTTTGCTGATTTCCTGCAGGATACTTTCAACCTCACTCTTGCGATCATAGTTCGGAAAGTAATTCATCAACTGATGTAGTACTACTCGTGTGCTATCCCAGTAGCTGCCGTTGTAAGGAAAATAGGATTGCATATCCGGTTTGGAGAGGGAGGAATCGAGAACGGCCTTCCACTTCTTTTGCTCAGCCTGAGATATTTTAGAATTCTTTAAATGGACTTTAGCCGAATCTTTAAGCTGCTCCAAATGTTGCTGCTTCTGACGCCATTGTTGATGTATAGTTATCCATTGTTGCAATTTGGAATCATAATTAGATTGCTCTTTAGCGGCATCGGCATACTGTTTGGCAGCACCAAGCAGAGCATCAGGGGCATAACCCGACACCGTATGATTCAACCCAAAAGATCGGAGCTTTTCAGCACTTTTAACAGGCGGTAAGCTTCTCACACTGTCCAATATCGAATAATATAATGTTTCCAGACTATCCTGAAGAGTCGACTCCAGCGCCGTTTTTTCCATTTGCTCCGATACTTGTTTTCCATAACGTTTGTTTAAACGCAAGGCATAGATGCTCGATGGATATCCGGTTATCACAGAATCCGCCCATTGCTGTGCTTTTGTGCTATCCCCTTGCACGTAATAGAGTTCCGATAACGAATACATGGCCTGAGACGTTAAATCGGTCTCATGGTAATGATGTATTATCCGATCGTAATATTTTTTAGCACTATCCGGCACATTCAATGAAAGAAAAAACACGTTTCCAATTTCGTATTCTCTTTTCGCGATTTCTTCCCGCATTTTTTCCTTCGCATCATTTGTCAGTGGTACTTTAGATAAATCAACCGTAATTTTACTTTCAATATTCTCGGCTGAATGATTATTCGTTATTTCTTCATCATTTCTTGTTGCAGTCGTTCCTGCAGATTGACGTATAGCCTGTATTCTCCGCCAATTATCCACTAATGGCCGGTTCCCCCAAATGGCCTTAAAAGCCTGACTTGCTTCCGCCACAAGATGAGGATTTTCATAATTCAAAAATCCGTTATCGCTCTTCGAATTGTTTTGTTCCTGCCTTGCCGCGCCCACATTAACCATGGTATTATTGCTGGATTTCTGAGCCCTCATTTTTGCTTTGAATGCTTCAATCTTACGCTTCCTGATTACATTGACTACAGAATCAAGTTTATTTTTAGGGAGACCGCCCAGCCAAAGCAAACTATCCATATTGCTGACTTCTTTTTTCAATTTGGCATATTCACCGAATGATTTTGAAAGCTCTGATGCGTTAAAACCTTCCGGCAATTTTTGAGTATCGGAAATCTCACTTGCAGAAGAATCATAATATGCTGCCGCCACGGATAAGTTTTTATAAAAATCCCGGTAGATATTCCCTAATCCATAATAAATCTTTGCTTTCGTGGCACGCGTTGGACTTTTCAGGTTATTACGCAGGATATTATGATAAGCTATCTGAGCCCGTTTATATTCCCCCATTGCTTCCATAGTCCGTGCAATTTCGTATTTCAGTTCGGGTAGAATATCGAAATTTTTATCATCATTGCTCATATTCGTAAATATTTGTAATGCCAACCTGAGGCGCCCCTGTTTACGAGCCACTTCGGCTTGTTTCCGTAAAGCATTAAACACCAAATCATATTCAGGATTTGTATCGTGTACATGAGCGTAACTATTAAAAGCTTTTTGAAGATTGCCAAGCCTCTCCTGTAATTGTCCCTGCAGAAAATAAGCACGTGCTTTAATCTCCTTACCTTTTATATAAGGAATAGCTTCAGCCAACAACTTTTCAGCGGATCCCCAATCTTTCTTTTGTACATAAAGCTCGGCTTCTACTAATTGAGTCCGGGCTTTTACCCATTTATTCCATTTATGATCATTCGAAGAAAGTTCCCGGGACAAAAGGTTAATACCATCATCATAATGGTCCATTTGAAGAGCCACACGCCCCTGCCACAAAACCGACTTTTGCTGCATAACATCACTCTGGGTGGCATTGTACAACTCCTTGAATTTCTGATCGGCCGAGTAAAATTTGAGCTCATAGAAATAAGAACGGCCTATCAAAAACAGCGCGTTGTCCACCCATTTAGATTTCGGATGATTCCGCAAGACATCCGCACTTTTTGAAATAGCCTGATCAAAATTGCTTTCGCTGATCTTGACAGGTTGCTCAAAAAGGATAATCGGTCGTTCCGGATTGATTTTGCTCCGCTGTTTGACGACATCATTATATCCGTCTTTGTAATACTGCTTGGCATTATAAAACGTATTATAATAAGCTGTGAAGTTATCATACGAACTTTTTAAAGCTCCTTTACATCCGGAAAGCATCCAAATAAGAGCGATGATAAACAGATATAATATGTACTTATGATTTTTCAAATCTCAGGTTATGGTACTTACTTTTATCATATTAGTACGTCCGCGTTTGGCAATCGGCATTCCGGTGGCTATAATCACCCGGTCATTTTTCTTGACCAACCCGACTTTTTTGAGGTAATCCTCCATTACCTGAACGCTTTTATCCGTATCAAAAATTTGGCTGATACGTACAGGAGAAACGCCCCAAACCAGGTTCAATTGTCTTAAAACGTCAATACTTTCCGTAAAAGCGATGATGGGAACCTGCGGGCGAAATTTGGCAATACGCCGGGCTGTTGTCCCTGAATGAGTTATGGTAGCGATGACCTTGGCATCCACATACTCGGCCATTCTTACACAAGAATAACTCAGAGATTCAATGACCTGCTTTTCCTTCCATTCCGGTTTCTGAAAGGTTAAGCTGTTGTACAATTCCGCATCCTGATTTTCAACAGAACGACAAATTTTATCCATCACTTTTACAGCTTCGATAGGATATTTACCGGCAGCTGTTTCTGCTGATAACATGACGGCATCGGTTCCGTCCAACACAGCATTAGCTACATCCGAACTCTCCGCCCGGGTTGCCCTTGGATTATGAACCATCGACTCTAACATCTGCGTCGCAGTGATCACCGGTTTCCCCATATTACGACAAAGGCGTATGATTTTCTTTTGAATGAGTGGAACCCGTTCGCTGGCAATCTCAATTCCGAGATCACCACGAGCAACCATGATGCCATCACTTTCCTCAATGATTTCTTCGATTTCATCAACCGCTTCCGGTTTTTCAATCTTCGAAATAACTCCGGCGTTACTCCCCTTAGCCCGAATTTTGGAAATCAAATCCTGAACTTCACGTGCCGAACGCACAAAAGACAGTGCGACATAATCTACCCCTTGTTCCAGACCGAATTCAAGATCAGCAATATCCTTTTTAGTTAACGCTGGAATCGAGATCTTGACATTGGGCAGATTTACTCCTTTACGTGATTTTAGCAGTCCGCCCACCACCACCTCAGCGGTAAGGTTATTCGTATCTTTGGCTTTGATTTTTAATTCCAATAATCCGTCATCCATCAAGATCGTATTACCAACTTCGGCATCTTCCACCAGGTTTTCATAATCAATGGGAATCAAATTCGAATTACCCGTAACATCTTCCGGAGTAATCGTAACCGTACTGCCCTTTTCAAGTTGTTGCCCTCCGCCATCCATCTGACCCACTCTGATTTTAGGACCTTGTAGGTCCATAAGAATAGGTACACTATAATCTAATGATTTAGATATGTATCGAATGGAGTCGATGACCTTTTTATGATCTTCATGTGTTCCGTGCGAAAAATTTAGCCGAGCCACTCCCATACCGTTAATAATAAGTTGTTCAATCTTTTTTCGGGACATGGTACTCGGTCCTATGGTACAAACTATTTTTGTTCTGCGATCTAAATGTCTCATGAAAGTTGCAGTAGAAAATCTTTTAAGTTATAGTTAATTATATGCTTGATTTAATTTTATAATCGTAAAATACTGTTCTAATTAAAGCGTTTTTTCTATAATGTTTATAAATTATCCTTTAATAGAAGGTTTTGCCAAATCAGGAATTTTGTTCAATATCTGCATTTGGGGTTTACATAGCCTTCTATTAAATATTTTTAAACTTTCTAATAATGATTCTAAAAAATCTCATTAAACACGCTCCATAAGTACTTGAAATTATATAACACACTATAGCAGGAACATTTACAAGCACTAATGTGTTAATTTATATGAATATTATTAACAGGATTCTAAATGTCGAATCATAAAAATAATTTTACCAAAATAACGAAACTAATAAACTTTTTTGCCATTATACTGGCAGTTTTTGTTTTATATTCCTGTTCCCCATCCTATAATCCTAATATAGAGCGTGGATCAACCTATTTATTTCGTTCCGGACACCCACAAGTACGAATCTCCGCTATCGGACTTTTCGATCAACAGGGAAAACCTGGTGTTGATGTCACAGCCGATATTGTTTATGGAAGTCTCATTTACAAGAATCTCGATGGCGAATATACAGCGAACATCAATATACAAATTCAAGTTGCTCAACAGAAAAAAGATAGTTCCCTTGGTATATCCAGAAATTTTGATTTAACAATAAAAAGAGAAAATAAGGAAATCATTCATAGTGGTAACGTTTTTACCTTTCAAAAACGATTTCCGATGAAGCCGGGCAATTATAATGTCAGTGTCGTTGTCACCGATAAAAGTTCCAAGAAACAAACCGTGCGAACGACCCACGCCATGATACCCAATCCAAATTCTAAAGAGGTCAACATCACCAATGTTCAGTTATTAGCTATAAATAACCAAAACAAACAACGGCATGGTTATTTACCGGTTACAACGTATTCCGTGCCGGGGAAACTCGATACTTTGAAATTTGAATTTCAGGTGATGAAACCGACATCCGATAAAAGAGTCGATGTCGATATGAAATTAATTAAATTCAAATCGGATACGATGCCTGCCCGGGAAATGTACGCACCGAATCCAAGTCCATCTACGCTGCCTTACAAAGGTATTGATTACGACAGCCGCACGATTGTCCAGACACAAAAACGTATTCTGACAGCTGATGAACAGGGAAGTATTCTGATACAGTATCAGACGCTACGTCCCAACCGTGGTAATTATCGATTTGATGTAACGCTTCAGGGAAATGGCATCGACAGTAAGAAAAATTTCAAAGCTCGTGACTTTAGTGTGATGAGCCAAGATTATCCGAATATCCGAACTCCTCGGGAATTGGCGGCTCCGCTTGTATACCTGATGAGCAGAAAAAAATACAAGAAAATGATGGCCATTCAGAATCAGGATTCTTTGAAAGAAGCCGTAGATTCATTTTGGTTAGGGCATTTAAAAAGTAAGGAAAAAGCTAAAAAGGTCATTCAGTTATATTACCAACGAGTGGAAGAAGCCAATAAGCAGTTTTCAAACTATAAAGAAGGCTGGAAAACCGATCCGGGTATGATCTATATCTTATTCGGTCCTCCCTGGTATGTAGACACCTCGCTTGATCATATGCATTGGACCTATGGCTACGATCGCTATGATCCGGATCGGAATTTCGAATTTATTGAGACCAAAATTCCCAGTAAGTATTATCCGTTCCACAATTATATCCTGCAGCGACAGAATCACTATTTCAACATTAATTATCAGGTCGTACAGGATTGGTTGAGCGGCTATGTCTTAACGCATGATTTGTATTGATTGGACGATAGACGATTGACGACTGACTACCGAGGCTGTGAAAAAATAATACTACAAGCGACAAGGCACCTTAATTTTTGAATTATTTTTGAATTTTGTCGAAGAGCCTCTCTCCCTGTCGCGGATTTATCCGGGAAATGTATCATTGTTCATTCCAACGAGACCAGGCAGGTTTTTAAAAACCTGCCTGGTCTTTTTCTTATTTTTAAAACAAATTTCAATATCAAAATTTGAAGAATCTACAGCTTTTATATATAAGGCTGTAATTTTAGACCAAAAACGAAAAGTCGTCGGTAGTCAGTCGTCCGTGGTCCAGTAATTTTTTTGAACCACGAACTTATTCTTCAATTTGATTTTTTAACGACTCGGAGACGCCTATTTAACCACAAAGTTTATGATCTTGTTCGGCACAAAGATCTCACGAACCAGTTTTCCATCATTCAGATATTTTGCGACGCCTTTTTCTTCCTTAGCAAGCCCGAGAACATAATCTTTATCTGTAGCACGATCACGTTCAACTTCAATTTCTCCCCGAACTTTACCGTTGACCTGAATGGCGTACACTTTGGTCTCTGAAATCAGGAATTCTTTTTGATATTCCGGCCAGTTCGCATAGGCAAGAGAATTTTCGTTACCGAGTTTTCTCCACAATTCCTCAGAAACATGCGGAGCGAATGGAGACAATAACAAGACAAATTCTTTCATTACACTTACCGGTTTGACATCCCACTTCAGTGCTTCATTATTGAAGATCATCAAAGCGGCAATAGCGGTATTAAATTTTAACTCATTGATATCATCCGTCACTTTTTTGATCGTCTGATGTAAAAGCTTCAATTGTTCCTTTGTCGGGTCAAGAGCTTTGACACCTGCATTTAATTGGCCAGTTTCTTCATCTATAAGCGTCCGCCACACGCGTTTGAGGAAACGAAAAACGCCTTCAACACCTTGCATGCTCCATGGCTTGACCTGTTCAAGTGGTCCCATAAACATTTCATACAAACGAAGAGAATCCGCGCCGTATTCTTTTACGACATCATCGGGATTGATCACATTTCCACGCGATTTGGACATTTTGAATGAACGGGCATCCACTTCAATATCCGTTCCTTTAATGACAAAATTCTCACCTTTTTTCTCAACTTCATCCTCAGTAAGCGGGACCGGAATCAGATCACCTGGGTTATTTTCTTCCACTGAGACAAAATCTCCCTGAGCATTTTTAAAGGCCGTGTATTCCAGCTCCCCTAAAATCATTCCTTGATTGACCAGGCGCTGAAACGGTTCTTTTGTGGTAACCACTCCGCAATCATATAACACTTTATGCCAGAAACGAGCATATAAGAGGTGAAGAACCGCGTGTTCCGCACCACCGATATAGAGATCGACCGGCATCCAATAATTTTCCTTATCAGGATTTACGGGACCTTTTTTGTATTCAGGATCGATATAACGCAGATAGTACCAGCAGGAACCAGCCCATTGAGGCATGGTATTCGTTTCTCTCTTAGCCGGTTTTCCCGTTTCAGGATCCGTGGTATTTACCCATTCCTCAATTGCAGCTAATGGAGATTCGCCTGTTCCCGTAGGTTCGTAACTATCCACTTCCGGAAGTTTAACCGGTAATGTATCGTTTGACAGTGCCTTGACTTCGCCATCGACATGAATGATTGGGAAAGGTTCTCCCCAATAACGCTGACGAGAGAACAACCAGTCACGTAATTTATAATTTACACTTTTCTTTCCAAGATTGTTTTCCTCAAGCCATGTGATGATTTTTTTCTTGGCATCAGGAACCTTCAGTCCGTTTATCGAAAAATCATCTGTTGCTGAATTTACGATTATCCCATCTTCAGAATCAGTATAGGCAGCCTTTTCAATATCTCCGCCTTCTACAACCTCAACGATGGGGATATTATACTTTTTGGCAAATTCCCAGTCACGCTCATCATGTCCCGGAACCGCCATGATCGCACCGGTTCCATAGCTCATCAGAACATAATCCGCAATCCAAATCGGGATTTTAGTCCCATTAACCGGATTAATTGCATAAGCTCCGGTAAAGACACCGGTTTTATCCTTATTAAGGTCTCCCCTGTCCAGATCCGATTTTCTGGCAGCGATTTCTTTATATTCATCAACTTCAATGCTGTGATCGTCCGTAACGATTTTTTCCACTAAAGGATGTTCGGGTGCCAACACCATATAAGTGGCTCCGAACAAAGTATCCGGACGCGTGGTAAATACTTCGATCGTTTCATCATATCCACTGACTTTAAAATTGACTTCCGCTCCTATTGATTTACCAATCCAATTACGTTGCATTTCTTTAATGGAATCCGGCCAATCGACTTCATCCAGATCTTTGAGTAAACGTTCGGCATACTCCGTAATTTTAAGCACCCACTGACGCATCGGTTTACGGATCACAGGGAATCCACCGACTTCACTCTTACCATCGATGACCTCTTCGTTAGCCAAAACCGTACCCAACTGCGGACACCAATTCACCGGAGCGTAGTCTTCATAAGCCAACCCTTTTTCATATAATCTGAGGAAGATCCACTGCGTCCATTTATAATAATCGGGATCAGTAGTGTTAATTTCACGATCCCAGTCGTAACTGAATCCAAGTGATTGCAGCTGCTTACGAAATCGCTTGATATTTTCTTCCGTCGTTACTCTCGGGTGCGTTCCCGTCTTAACCGCGTACTGTTCTGCAGGCAATCCAAAAGCATCCCAGCCGATTGGATGCAACACATTAAAACCGTTCATCCGTTTGAAACGAGCGATAATATCCGTTGCTGTATATCCTTCCGGATGACCAACGTGTAGTCCCGAACTACTGGGATACGGAAACATATCCAGGACATAAAATTTAGGTTTCGACTTGTCGGTGTCATCAGTCTTGAACGTTTTTTGATCCAGCCAAAAACGTTGCCACTTTTTCTCAATATCAGAAGGATTATATGAACTCATTCTAACTTGCGTCAGGATTTTTAATTAAAATTTTTACTTTACAGAAAAGGAAGATACGGATTTTTTTATCCTTTTTGGCAGTACTAAATTATAGAAGATTATGTAAAATCATCTTATTACCTAATGTCATCTTCTAAAAATTTTATTAGCGTTTTAAATAAAGCCATACATATCATCCATTTTTACGATAGCTTATAATATAAAAAATATTAGACCGGACAGGAATTAATAATGAAAGAGCTAAAACCCTGGTCACAGATCCAAGTCAGTTTCCTCTCAAATGACCATTTAAATGCCATTAAAAAGGAAATATTATTATTAGGTGAATTACTTGATCTCAATGAAGACCAATTTTCATTTCATCAAACGAATGATTCGTTTAAATTCAACGATTTAGAAAATGCTGATGTGTTTATCGTTCATTCTTTACCTATCAAAGATGAAGCGCTAAGAGAAAAAATTCTCGAGAGAATTACCAGACAAAACCTTCCATGCTGGATTTATAACCGGGCATTTGACGATTTTTGCCATTTTCTGGGTTCTAAAGTTAAAAAAGTAACTTCCGGCAACATCTCACTAACGCTTACCGATGAAGGAAAAAAAGATCCGGTATTCAGTATTATGCCTGATACTTTTAAAGTTTCTGACATGCATTCAGCCTGTCTGGGTAAAGAACATCCGAAATCTTGTGAGGTCTTGGTTTTGTACGACGAGCATCATCCGGCAGTGATAAAAATGAAAAGTAGGCCTGTTTACGTGTCCGCTTTTCATCCCAAAAATCATAAAGAGATTTTGATGCAATTTTTCAGGGAGTATGTTGGGTATTTGGAATATTTGGCTTAGGAATGTGAAAACTTTTTTTCACCTTAATTTCCGAAAGTTTGCGGTACAAGCTCTCCCTAACATTAGGGAGGACATTCGTTTTCAGATTTTAAAATCATACTTAAATTATTTTGGTATTGGGATTTATAAAAATACTTTTGTGACAGCCTAAAATTTGATTATCGACCTAATTAATTTTGGTCTTTAGTTTTGTTTCCAACATCCCCTTTGGTTATTGATAGGTTCATCAATCACTTATGTAAAAAAGTAATAAAGATATCCTGCCTTATTGTAATGTGGTTATGTTTTTAGTTGATTGAATAAATCGTCTTATAAAAGAACGTTGCGTAAAAATTAACATAAGGTTGACCGAATGAAATTTATAACTCCCTGGAGGTTATATAATAAGCTATACTCTTAATTTTCATTCAATTTATATTCATATGAAGAAGTTTATAGTCCTATTCTTAGTTTTCGTTTTTTGGGGATGTAAGTCCCGAAAAACCGGCAAAATCCCCAAAAACATACGGAATCTGAAAAATTTGACGGTGATTCCGGCGAATGCGAAACCGGAATATCATATTTCTTTTCAAAAAGACGGAAGCTACGGCAGTACAAAAAAAGTAATGATTGGACTAATAGGAGCTTTTAGTGTTGATGATTCAGGACGTGTCTATATTTCAGACATCCAGAAAAATACAATCGATGTATTTAATTCAAATGGAAACTATTTAACCCATATTGGCCGGAAAGGACGTGGCCCTGGTGAATTTGAAGTAGGCCCTTATTTGAAAATTGTTTCTAAAAGACTCTTTGCATATGATGCGACATCCCATAGAATTAGTATTTTCTCTTTGAATTCATTCCATCTATTACAGACCATTAATCTTAAATCAACCAATAAGATGGGTATTAAAGCACTTCATGATACCCATTTTCATCAAATCTTATTTACTAATGATAATAGGTTTTTAGTTGGTTTTGAAGGGATTATGCATGTACCCCAACACGTCCAAAAAAACATATTAGGCAGCCAGTATATACATTATTATTTAATGAATAATGATGGAAGAATTGTTACGAAGCAACTTTTTAAACTTAAGGATGCCCCTGAGCTTAAGGCAACAATTATGGGTAAAATACCATTTCAGACTAACTTTTTATTATTTAGACAACCTGTTGTCGTTATTGCAAGAAATGGGAGCATATTTGCTACAAAATCAAATTTCTTCCTGATTCGTGAATATGGACCGAATGGGAAGTACAATCATTCCATTTATTATCCATATAAGAAAGTCCCACTAACCAGCAAATCTGCCACTAATGTCGGAATTCCTGATTATGTATTGAAAAGATGGGATTCCATGGATCTTCCCAAATTCTGGCCGGTCTTGAAAAATATAATCATCGACAGCCATAACAGACTTTGGGTTTCCTCTATTGTTAAAAATATGAAAATGTATCAATGGTGGTTGTTAACTCCCACCGGTAAATTAATCGCCCGTTTCGACTGGCCTAGAACGAAATCTATACAGGTTATTAAGAATGGATTTATCTATACTAAGGAGAATAATAATAAAGGTTTAATGCGCATCGTGAGATATAAGTTTCAATTGAAACCTTAATAAGTTGGACTTAGTTCAAACCTTCAAGGTTTTGAAAACCTTGAAGGTTTAATATCGAAAACCATGAAAAAAACTTCACTACTTTTACTGTTAGTTGTTCTTTGGGGTTGTAGTTCCCACAAATCCCATCCTATCCCCAAAAACATCCGGAAGCTGAAAAATTTGACGGTGATCCCGGCGAACGCGAAACCGGAATATCATATTTCTTTTCAAAAAGACGGGAGTTTTGGTAGTACAAAAAAAGTATTGGTTGGAAGAATCGGAGGTTTTACCGTAGATAACTTCGGACGGGTTTATATCGCTGACACGCAACAAAATACCATTCATGTGTTTAAACCCAATGGCCATTTTATCAGGAATCTTGGCAGAAATGGTAAGGGACCCGGTGAATTTCAAAATATCCGGGATATGAAAATACAAAACGACCATCTCTACATTCTTGATAATCGGCTTTTAAAAATCTCAGTCTTTGATTTGCATACATTTGAGTATACAACATCCTATAATATATCCCTTGAGGACCGACAAAATGTTCCATCATGGTGGAAAAATACCCGAAAAAAGGGACTCTTTTATCAGCCAAATTACATTTATATCCGACCGGATAGATCTTTTCTTCTCCTGTTTAGCGATGACAAAGTGGGATCTCCTAACCATTTGAAAGGCAGAACATACGAAGCTTCCATATTCAGTCCGGGCCAAAATAAATATATCGATACCGCACACAATCTGCTTTCATTCAGATGGACGGGTCAGGTCCTGGTCCATAAAGTAAATAATGGAATGGTTGTCATGTTCGGGGTACCCTACAAACCCAGTTCAAAATTTGATTTTAATAATGGGACGTTTGTAGTTGGGTGGTCGGAAGAGATGTTGTTTAAATTTTACAACCGGAATCTGGCCTATCAACGGGCGGTATATTATCCATACTCAAATGTTCCACTTCATTGGCAAGATGTGCTGGCTTATTACAAAAAAGCTCCCAGACGAGTCATTAATGTTATAAAAAGTGACCATTTACCCAAAAAGTGGCCGGCATTTAATTCACTGAAACTCGATAATAAAGGACGACTCTGGGTATCCACTATTATTAAAAATTTGAAAGTCTGTCGATGGATGGTGCTCAATCAAAATGGAAAACTTCTTGCGAGATATATTTGGCCAAGGGATAAATCCATCGAAGTGATAAAAAACGGGTTTATCTACACGAAAGAGAAAAATAAGAAAGGGTTAACGCGTATCGTGAGATATCAATTTGTAATGAAACCGAGATAAAATAACTATCATTCCCACAACGGTTTTGAATTCTTGTTGTGATGTTCAAAAGGTAATTACTAATGAAAAAATTAATTCTGCTTTTTCCACTCTTTTTAATTTGGGGATGCTCATCCCAAAATAAAAATCAAATACCTCAGAAAATAAGGAAACTAAAAAATTTAACGGTAATCACGACTAATGCGAAACCGGTGGATAAGATCTCGTTTGATCCGGTGGCTACAATCAGAGATACTGATAACATTTTCATAAATATCCACGATGCGGTGGGAGTTGATGGCAGAGGTCGGATTTATATCGATGGCCGGAATACCATAAACGTTTTTAGTCCAAATGGTCATTATATTACACATTTTGGAAGAAGAGGCAGAGGACCCGGTGAATATGAAAATATGTTAAAAATGGCTGTACAGTCGGAACGGTTATATATTTATGATAACAGTACGAGCAGAATCGATATTTTTACCCTTAACCCGCCATCGTTCTCACATGCTATTATCATTAGTCCGGATAAATGGAATAAGTACAATAAGTTAAAACAACTCAGACTCGATAATTTTTTTGTCAGAAATAACGGTAGTTTTTTATTTGAATTTAATAAACCGGGTATTGATATGAAATATAAGCATTATTACCTGGCAGACAGTACCGGAAAAGTTATCTCCAAACAAATTTTTAAACGAAGATATGTTGATATTACGAATGGAACTGGCGGTGGACAAGGAATACCTACTCCTTTTCAACTTTCAAAACCGCCCCTGCCCTCATCTCGAAGTTCTCTGATGGCCGTTTCGACAGACGGACATATCTTTTCCGATTGGTCGCAAAATTTTCTGATCAAGGAATACAATCCTAAAGGGAAATATATACAGGCCATATACCATCCTTATAAAAATGCCCCTGTCCATACCCAACAATTTGTAAAAAATTATCTAAAACGATTCAAAAGACATCTCGCCAAACTTCGGAATGGAGTTAATAACGAACTTCAGAAAACCTGGCCGGCCTTGAGTTATTTGCTTGTTGATAGTCAAAAACAACTTTGGGTGGCAACGATCACCAAAGATTCAAATAACTATGAATGGTGGGTAATTAGTCCATCAGGTAAACTTCTGTCTAAATTTAAATGGCCCGGTAAGCGAATGAAAAGAGATTTTGCACCACGGCACATCCGGGTTATCAAAAACGGTTTTTTATATGCTTTTAGATCGGATACGGCTAAAAAAACGGCTGAACTTGTGAAGTATAAAATCGTTTTTAAGCCACATTAAAAAAAATTTTGAGAAAATGGTTAATAGACGTGGAATAATGAAATTTCCGAATAATCCGGTCACCAGTTACAAACTGGCAACATTCACTAAAAAAGCTGACCGCTGAAAGCTTAAACCTAACACTTTACAAAAATCCGTTTTGTACAATTCAATTTTTTTATTTAATTGATCACATTGAGGAGGTTCATTTAACAAAAACTGTCTCTTGCTTTTACGTCGACCCATAACAACCTATATGATTATCCTGGCCGTATTTATTTTTGGCGGGGTTGCCCTTTCGCGATTATCGGTTAACTTGCTGCCTGAAATCAATGCGCCGGTTTTACTTGTACGCACGCAATGGCAGGGAGCTTCCGCTCAGGAAGTGGAACGTACCGTTAATCAACGTCTGGAAGCGGTTCTAAGTACGATCAGTGGGGTCCAGCACATTCATTCGATCTCCAAACAGGGTTTAAGTCTGATTTCGCTACAGTTTGGCTGGGGAACTAATATGAACCTGGCTTTTTTGAATACCCGCGAAAAACTTGATCAGATACAATACGGACTGCCCCGGCAAGTCAGCCGGCCCGATTTGATCCGGTCGAGTCCTTCTGATAAGCCCATTGCCGTTTTAAGTGTGACTTCGACTTCACAAAATGCAAACAGTTTTAATACCAAAATGGAATTGCGCCAATGGACCAATCAAGTGCTCACACGGCGGCTTGAGCAGATTGATGGCGTGGCGCAGGCTGTTATGGTCGGAGCCGTCCAGCCGGAGGTTCAGATTCATTTCAAACCTAATCTTATTGATCAATATGGTTTATCGATTGATCAAATCCGTCAGGCGATCAGTAATGCCAATTATTTTACTTCCAATGGACAGCTTCGGGATGGCTGGTATCGTTATTCTCTAAAGATAGAAAGCCGTTTGAAGAGTCTGAATGAAATCCGGACACTGCCGATAGCAAAGTTGGGTAACTCCCGCATTTTGCATCTGAATGATGTGGCTACCATTAAAATGGGACAGCATACACCCACCTCCTTCTCCCTGCTCGACCAGCAACAAATTCTCACCGTTTTGGTCAAAAAAGATTATGGAAGCAATACGGTCCGTGTCTTTGGAAAAATAAAACCGGTTATTACATCGCTTAAACAACAATACCCGAATATCAAAGTGCAGGTTCTTACCCAGACGGCTTCGACCATTCGGAACACGATCAGTAATCTATTACAAACGCTGCTGGTCGGTGGTATTCTCGCTTTCCTTATATTATTCATATATTTACGGGATCCGCGACTGCCGTTATCGATCGGGATATCGATTCCCATTAGTATCTTCCTGACGTTCCTGGTGATGTATATCGCCAATATTCAGTTGAATATCATCTCCTTAAGCGGACTCACACTCGGCATCGGATTATTGGTAGATAACTCTATCGTTGTGCTGGATAATATTCAACGCCACCGGAAACTGAATCCGAAAAAAATTCTCCTGGCTGCTGATGTCGGGACACGTGAAGTCGCGATGGCAGTCACCGCCTCCACCCTGACGACCATTTCTGTTTTTCTGCCTCTTGTTTTTTTGGGAGGATTCCAGGGCGTGTTTTTCCGTGATCAGGCTCTAACGTTATCGATCAGTTTAGTGGCTTCGCTGATTGTAGCTATTTTGATTTTACCCGTTTTGACCGTTCGCTTGCAGAAAGTCGGCTCTCATTCCAATTGGGATAGGGATTACACTTTCGTCGTCAAAGTTCAGGATGCGTATGAACGAGGTTTGCAATACGTGCTTCATCATCCTATGTTCGGTATCAGTATATTTATAACCGGCGTTCTTTTAGCTGCCGCGGGATTTATTTATCTCCCCAAAAAAGTGCTGCCCAATATTCCATCCAAACGCATGATCTATCGTGTGACACTTCCAGCCAATTCCAGCCTTAAAACGTCCCGCTTTACGGCCGGACAAATGATCGCGGATATCGATCATAAAGCAGGTACCCAAGATATCTTGTCACTGGGCGGATATACCGATCAAACTAATCTCGCCGAATTGTCTGAAGAGAGCCTGAATCGTTTTCGTCTTCAAATTCCGGTTTCAAACAAACATCAATCACAAGAAGTACGATCGGCTTTAGCGAAATGGATGCGGCAACACCCGGAATGGGCAATCACTCATTTGCAATCGAACACTCCGTTTCAATCGTTGCTCAACTTCGATACGACTCCACTAAAACTCGAATTTGTTGGAAAAAACCGGAATCACAGTCAACAGCTTTCGCAAAATTTCAGTAAAACCATAAAAAAAGAATTTCCTGATTGGTCGATGCAGGTAATCCATGGTAAAAAGCAGCAAATCTGGTCCATAACTTTTAAAGACGGAGCTCTTTTAGATTTGGGATTAACGCAGCAGCAGATCATATCCTACATACAAAGTTTATCGGCAGGGAATGAAGTGACCGAATGGGATCACGATCAGGATGAGATCCAGATCCGGTTATTCTCAAAACACGGGTCCTATCCTCAGTTAGCTAACCTGACATTTCCATCGAACGGACGCATGATTCCCCTTCATAACATCGCCACAATAAAAAAAATCAGTCAGCCTGAAGAACTATCCAGACAAAATCAAACCCCCGTACTGGCTTATACTACGAATGTAAGCCTGGTAAACTGGTGGTGGCATCGAAAAGAATATAAAGCATTCATTCAACGATTTATCCATAATAACGGAATCAGAATTATTCCGTCAGGGCTCGCATTGCAGTTACAACAATTATTTACACATCTCGGATGGTTATTGCTGCTCAGTGTCGTCATTATTTTCATTATACTGGCTTCCCAATTTGAAAGTCTGTTGTATCCCTTTATCATCCTGTTTTCAATACCCTTTGCCTGGATCGGATCCATTCTTTTGTTATGGATATTCGGACTGAGTATCAACATTTTTTCATTTTTGGGATTGCTCGTATTGACCGGCATAGCGGTAAACGATGCCATCCTGAAAGTCGATTTCATGAAACGGTATTATGAAGAATTCGGAAATTTACAGGATGCCATCGCCAAAGCCGGTGAACATCGATTTCGATCTGTGGTCATGACAACTCTGACCACGATTTTGGGACTTCTCCCCATGACCATTCCCTGGGGTGCAGGATACGCTTACCGCCAATCACTCGGTGTTTCACTGATGGGCGGAATGATATCATCAACACTATTAACGCTGTTTCTGATCCCCTTGATTTTTCTTTGGGTGCAGCGATTTCGAGAAAAGTTATTTGGGAAACCGGAGGTTATTGATGAATAAAGAAATGTTTGGATATAGGTGGAAATGTTTAGATGCTTTGTCTTCGCTTTCTTACCCACTCCAACTCCCGAAAGTGTTCGGGACAAGTTATCCCTATCATAGGGAGAGAGCTTGCTTCGAAGTGACAAAACGTAAGTAGATGATTTTAACTCTGGTTTGCTCTAAAATATATAAATGATATTAAAACATGAGTTACAAAAAAACATTTAATAACATCTTTAAAATCACTTAGCGTGCTTCCTCCCTATTGTTAGGGAGGATCGAGGTGGGTAAGATCGCTTTGAGGGCTCGAAACACTGATTTATTTAAACGCTTGTTTTGAA
>Ga0102962_1000358_pt1 | contig 23124 bp, 15 predicted proteins | sample SalPonF2_C_D2_MG_FD_84519 | JGI IMG/M metagenome (GOLD analysis project Ga0102962, IMG submission 84519) | Salt pond soil microbial communities from South San Francisco under conditions of wetland restoration - Salt Pond MetaG SF2_C_D2_MG ...
ACCTATTCCTTTCAAGACGCTGTTTTGAGATGATTATATTTTGAACTCTCGTTAGCTTAATCCCTACGTTTTATAAGCGATGCCATCGCTTTGGTTGGATCCTGAATCCAGTTCAGCCTGCCCCGATGCTTTTTTCGGGGGGAAGACGTCGTTTGGAGTAGGTTTTGGGTTAGGTTGCAATTTAAAAGGCTTCCAGCCATCTCAGGTCGACGTCATTCCGGGCCCCGACCCGGAACTCGATTTAAGGGCAAAGTGCGTTATTTGGTTTTTATTTGGATGTCATGTTGTTAGCTTAACGTGAATTCGATATAATTATAAACTCATTCTGTTTATATCCAAGGTTGGAAGATTTCTCAACCAAAAAGTGGATTCGAGATGACACCTTTGAGTGATGTCTTTTAAACCTCAACATCATCTTCACCCATTCTCGTCATTTCGACCGGAGGGAGAAATCTTTAAAGTAACCTATTCCTTTCGAGACGCTGTTTTGAGATGATTATATTTCGAACTCACGTTAGCTTAATCCCTACGTTTTATAAGCGATGCCAACGCTTTGGTTGGATCCTGAATCCAGTTCAGTCTGCCCCGATGTTTTTTCAGGGGAAGACGTCGTTTGGAGTAGGTTTTGGGTTAGGTTGCAATTTAAAAGGCTTCCAGCCATCTCACGTCGACGTCATTCCGGGCCCCGACCCGGAATCTCGATTTAAGGGCAAAGTGCGTTATTGGTTTATATTTGGATGTCATGTTGTTAGCTTAACGTGAATTCGATATAATTATAGACTCATATTGTTTCATATCCACAGTTGGAAGATTTCTCAACCAAAAATCGGATTCGAGATGACATCTTTGAGTGATGTTTTTTAAACCTCGACATCATCTTCGCCCATTCGCGTCATTTCGACCGGAGGGAGAAATCTTCAAAGTAACCTATTCCTTTCGAGACGCTGTTTTGAGATGATTATATTTCGAACTCACGTTAAATAGTGATTATTGGGCACTATTAAAAAGCACCTGATTCCTAATTTCCTCAAGTGGAAAAGCGGGACCGGGATCAATTTTTCGTCCCGGTGCTATCTCATCATGTCCCACTATGTACCGGATGGAATAGTTGTCGGCAAGTAGCAAACAGAGTTTATAAACGGAATTTAGTTGATCCAAGGTAAAACGATGCCAATAGCTTGGCTTTTGCTCGTTTTTATGTGTTGCTTCAACGACTTCTTCTATCGGGTATTTTTTCCCGAACCATGATATAAAATCCGAATCTTGTTTTTTTAATCGACCTGCGTTAACAATCTCAATGCCAATCGAATATGTATTTAAACCCGTTCGGTTTCTAAAACGGCTTCTACCCGCATGCCATGCTATTCTGTTAAATGGAACAAGCTGTGTAATTTTTCCTTTTCTATCCACAACAATATGTGCAGATACAGATTCTGAAGGACTGGTCAAAGTTTTAATAGCAGATTGTGCAGATGGTCCGGCTGTGTAATGTAAAACGATCGTATCCGGCAAACCCGTTTGGAAAAAACCACCCACATTCGGCGATTTAACCAGGGAAAAAGAATTGAGGTCGTTCAGGATATGATTTTTGATGTTCATTTTAACAGCCTGCTACAAATAAAATTTCAAAAAATATAACGGTTCCGGCACGATGAAATTATGAAAACTCATTGATTTACTTTCTCCTTTTCCATTACCACTCACTTTATCACATCAAAATGCTATGCCACTTATAAATCGTAACCCTTATCTTATAAAAAAAGCAATAGATCAAGGGGCAAAACGGTATGAATCGAAAAATTATTCGAATTCTAACAGCAAACAGTTTATTACTATTTGTGTTTATTTTTACAAAATGTAGTCCGATCCCGGTTTATCGATTACAACCTGTAGATAATCATCATTTTAAGAGATGGATACGAGGACATCAGGTATTGAGAATTGATGGCCATAAATATGGTGCCGCACTGGCTTTTGATAAACAGGTCAACAACCTGTTGGTGTTTGATCTTCAAGTCATTAATAAATCGGATTCCATGATTTCTGTGATCCCCGACTCTATTTATTCTGTTACTTATACACATTTTTATAAAGACTCACTCGGACATGAATTGTCGATGTTTCGTCATGAACTTGTATATGCGCATAATCCGGAGAAAGAATTGATTCGCGTTGATAAACAAAAACATAAAGAAGATGCCGATATGGCAACCGATCAATTTCTCAATGCCACCTCTTCCTTGCTCGATGTTGCTTATGATGTTTCAAGTGCCATTAATCCACCGCCGCCCCGACAAAGAAGAGAACATGAGCGAAGTGAAATAGAGAATAACACGTATATGACTAAGCGGGAAGCACAACATGCCAATATTGTGCGTTCGCTCAGTGCCCGGCACTTTCAATGGAGTACGGAAGCATTGCGCCGGACCGATCTCGCTCCAAATGAAACCATACGTGGTTTAATATTCATCACAGCAGATCCATTCGCCAAATTTCTAAAATTTCACCTGAATATTGCCGGTGAAGACCACGTCATTTATTTCCTCCAAAAGAAATACAAATAACTAACGCAGATTCGACAAAAAGAAATTTCAAATAAACACATGACGACTGATAATAGATTTTAGACAGTAGCTTTCAGGATACTTTGAACAGTAATAAAAAATTATCTAAAGTACATAAAAACAATAACATGATTTGTTAATATGTTAACTGTAACGAAAAGTCCATCGTTTACGGACAACCGATTAATGTCCGAAATCTTAAATGAAAAACTTATCTCAAAGTCGCGTTAATTAGATATTGCCGTTTTTTTAGATCGTAACAATTTTTGTGAGATCAGACCTCTTCCAACATCGGATAATCAATATATCCCTTTTCTCCGGGGGAATAAAAGGTAGCAGGATCCGGTTCATTCAGTACGGCGTCCGATTTAAAACGTTCTACAAGATCTGGATTGGCTAAGTAGGGCCTGCCAAAGGCAGTCAAATCAACAGTTCCGTCTTGTAAAAGTTTTTCAGCTTTGGAAGCTGTTAATCCACCGCATTGAATAATCGTATTATCGAAATTTGAACGGATATTTTGGATTGTTTTATCTACCGGTCTTGATATATGGATATAAGCGATCCCAATCTCGTTTAGTTTTTCAGAGAGATAAGCATACGTTTTCTCCACCTCATCATCAGAATATGCAGGCATATCATTATTTGTGCCATAAGGCGAAAAACGAATCCCAACTTTATCTTTCCCAATAGCTTTTGATACTTTTTCTGCTATTTCAAGAACAAAGCGACTGCGATTTTTCAGATTACCACCGTATTGATCGTTGCGATGATTTGTATTAGGATTCAAAAATTGTTCAATGATATATCCATTTGCACCATGTAGTTCAATTCCATCGAAGTTTGCCTCCATTGCATTTTCTGCACCCTTCACAAAATCCTCAATAACATCCGTTACCTCTCCTGTCGTTAATTCTTTGGGAGTAGACATTTCAATCATTCCTTTTGAAGTAAAAATCTTGCCGTTCACAGGAATTGCGGAGGGAGCAACTAAATGTGCACCATCAGGCAAATTTAGCAGATGACCTACCCTTCCGGTATGCATGATTTGCAGGAAAATATGACCATTTCTTTCATGGACAGCGTTTGTAACAGTCTTCCAGCCTGTAACCTGTTCTTCATTGTAAATACCCGGAATCCTGGGATATCCTGATCCATGAGGAGACGGAGGCGTTCCTTCTGCTATAATCAATCCGGCAGAAGCACGTTGACGATAATATTCCGCCATCATTTCATTTGGAATATTTTTCAAGGCGCGGCTTCGGGTCATTGGCGCCATAACCACACGGTTTTTTAAGGTTAGGGATCCCAATTGATATTCAGATAGTAATAAATCTAATGCCATATCAGTAAGTAATCTATTTCTTTAATTTTATAGTTTAAACGGTTGAAAAAAATGAATATTGATTAGGTTAGATGCCGTGACGTAGTATTAACATACGTTCATTTGACCATTTAAAATGATTTCATACGATCTATAAGGGAACACATATATCACAGGAACTTTAAAAAAGCTAAAAATCAAATTTTAATACCTTAAATAATTTAGGTACTTCGCGCAATTTCGTTTTGCTTACCCATTCTCATTCTCCCGAAAGGATTCGGGACAAGTTCTCCCTGTCACGGATAAATCCGCGACAGGGAGAGAGGCTCTTCAACAAAACTCAAAAACAATAGAAAATTAGGGTGCTATGTCGTTTGCATTGTTATTTTTTCACAGGCTCCATGGTCAGTCGTCTTTACCAAAAATCCATATATTTAAATATTTCAATATATGAGATCAAAAAATTATGCCGTCGTCATGTTATTAAGTAAAAAAGTAAAATCCTGCACGACAGCACGATTCACCCAAATACTGACATGTCTGCCATGTTTTTCGGTTAATAACAAACCGGCATCAACGAGTATTTTTATATGATGCGACATCGTTGGCTGAGATAAATCGGCTATTTCACCTGCTTCAGTACAAGTGATTTTGCCTTTTTTCGAAAGCTCCCGTACAATTTGTACCCGCGTTTTATCTGATAATGCTTTCGCTATCTTAACAACCTGGTCTTCTGTATCATTCATTGACATATTGAAATGTATGAATGTATTTAATGATTTCCAAACTTGCTTATAGGAGGCTTATTTAAATTATTAACAATTTATAAACCGATTTCTGCCTTTTTGGGTAATGAAAAGTCTTATTGAAATTCTCAAAAAAGCCATTGTTTTCTTAATATGATTGATATAAATTTAACTATTTGGTTAAAATAAATAGTTAAATATTTAAGAGAGGTATTACTTGAAGTGACTAACACCAGCTGAACGATAAAATCACTCTTTTCCAAATTACTTGACAAAACTTCATTAAATGAAAATCTGGTGATTTTATCAGTCCTAAAATGGAATGATTTTGTCAATCAGTATTCCACTCCTCATGCAATCCATCCCAGGCATCAGGATCAACATTCGGAGAGATCTGGATTACTCGAAGCGTAAATGGCGCAGAAAAAAAGTTATATGATCAGCAATTCAAGACGGATAATCATCTCGGTTACCGTGATTATTGCTGCTATGATGCAATTGATCGACACTTCTATTGTAAATGTCGCGCTGCCGCACATCATGGGAAATCTGGGCGCCGATCTTGATGAAGCAAGCTGGATAGTAACATCCTATGTGTTTGCCAATGTGGTGATACTACCGATGGCCGGATGGCTGGCGGCCTTTTTTGGAAGAAAGAAATATTTTGTCGGTTCCATAATTTTTTTTGTGATAGCGTCCGTTATGTGTGGACAGTCTACAAGTATATGGGAACTTATCTCTTTTCGGTTTATACAGGGATTGGCCGGCGGTGGATTGATGCCAATTGCACGCGTTATTCTGATTGAAAGCTATCCCCCTGAGGATTTAGGACTGGCCAATGCGATTTTTGCCATGGGGATTATCACCGGTCCGACGATTGGTCCGACACTGGGTGGCTGGCTTACCGATTCGTTTACATGGCGTTGGATTTTTTACGTTAATATACCTATTGGAATCATCGCCGTTTTGATGTCCCTTATTAATGTGCCGATTCCTCAGAACATCAAAAAAGCCGGAAAAGTCGATTGGCTGGGAATTCTGTTTTTGTTCATAGGATTCGGCTCTCTTCAGATCGTTCTGGAAAGAGGTGAACGAGATAACTGGTTTTCCTCATCCTTCATAGTAATTCTGACAATTATTGCCATAATTGGAATCCTGTTATTCTTATGGTACGAATTATATCATCACTCTCCCGTTGTTGATCTTCGCATCTTCAGACACCGGAATTTTGCCGTAGCAACATTCTTTGGCTTCATGATGGGAGTCGGACTCTTTGGCTCTGTTTTTATATTTCCCATATTTACTCAAAATTTATTGGGATATTCCGCACTGCAAACCGGGTTAATCATGGTTCCGGGAGCTTTAACAGCGGCTATACTGAATCCGGTCATTGGAATATTGCTACGCAAAAAGGTACCTCCTCAATTATTAGCATTCATCGGAATAATTCTGTTTTTCATTTTCAGTGTGATGTTATCCCACGAAACCTTGCAATTCGGTCCCTACGATTTCTTCTGGCCCTTAATCCTGCGTGGACTTGGATTAGGATTTTTGTCTGTACCCATAAATACTATTGCTTTAACGGGGATGTTCGGGCAGGAATTATCGGAGAGTTCCGGGGTTTTAAGCATGGTCCGGCAATTGGGTGGATCTTTCGGAGTAGCCTTGATCACAACTTTAATTGATCGAAGAGTCGCGTTACATCGCACAACCCTTGTATCTCACTTGAATCCATATAATCTGGATTTTCAGCAATGGTATACCAATACCGTACATCATTTTGTTGGAACCGGTTCAGCGTTAATTACGGCTCAAAAGCAAGGATTCAAAGCTTTAAGTTACTCTTTGATCCAACAGGCCAATGTTCTTGCTTATAATGATACCTATTACATTATTGGGATCTTTTTCCTGCTCATCAGTCCCTTGCTGTTGTTAACTTTTACTCGCGGAACGAAGAAAATTATTGAGGTGAAAAAGGAGATACCCAAAATTGAAATGGCAGAAATCAAGAAATAGCCCGAATTATTCACGTAACCCATAAGAAGTAATATATATCATATTGTTAATTAAGGAACTTATAAAAAATAAACCGATCCTCGATTTTGAGGACACTAAAAAGAGCTGCGAAATTTGGCCGTGCTCTGCGTTGAAATTAAAAATGCTTAATCAAGGTACCAGAGTGCCTTTCATGCACATTTTTAATTTCGCCTTGATCACAACAAAATTTCTTGGTGAATAATCCGGGATAGATTTGATTTGAATCCTGTATTCGTTAAAAAAAAGGCAGAATCTTTCAATGATAAGGAAAGAATCCTGCCTAAGTACATGAAGATAGAACTACTACGGTTTATGTACGATTACATGGCTCCAGATGTAAAATCAATTTCAACTACAGATGCAATGCCATTAGGAGCCTTACCCGGAAGGTTAACGACAAGTTGATTACCACTATTATCAGCTGATACACCGGCACGATTAGGAGCTCCCATTAAATGAGCAGATGCAATCGATCCGCTATATGCCGGCAAGGTTAATCGGCCATTCTTAGGCCAGTGAAAAATTTCCAGATAAAGTTTGTTTGGTGCCTGCGTCACACGTCCCCAGCTAAATTTTTCCTTGAAAGGACTGGATCGTGTCGTGTAAATGGCTTTACCATATGTTTTCAGCCAATGTCCCATTCCTATTAAACGGGTAATTTCAGGAGATGGGATGACACCTTTTGCCGTCGGACCTACATTCAATAGATAATTTCCACCTTTTGAGGCGATATCCACCAGATTATGAATGAGTGTGGTATCTGATTTAAAATCATGATCGGCTTTATTATAACCCCAATCATGATTAATCGTCATGCAAGTTTCCCAAAAGGAACCTGGAATTCCGTTAGGTGGAATATTTTGCTCGGGAGTGCCGTAATCACCAACAGACTTTTTGCCCATTTGTATACCTTTCATTCCACTGGGACGTTTACCAACTCGATTATTGATAATTAAATCGGGTTTCAACTTTCGTAAATAGTCATATAATTTTTTACCATCCTCATATTTCCACCAGGAAGGCCATTCCCCGTCGAACCAGAGTATGGCAGGATCGTACTGAGTAATTAATTCATGAAGCTCGGTTTTCATGTACTTGATGTAATCCGCCTTTTTACCAGGTTTAATACGGGTTGGATTATAGGTCGGATGCTGCGGATTGGAATCGTCGTGTGGTAACTGATCGGGACTGTGCCAATCCATAATCGAGTAATAAACGCCAAATTTAATTCCTTGTGCCCGGCATGCTTTACTCAAGGCTTTTAGCGGATCTTTGTGCCAGGGTGTATCGTCGACCACATTATAATGAGTGGCGGTGGTACGAAACATGCAAAAGCCATCATGATGCTTAGAGGTAATAACCAGATATTTCATTCCCGCTTCTTTAGCGACACTAACCCAATAATTGGCATCAAACTGGACGGGGTCGAATTGAGAAGCATATTTCTCGTATTTTTTACGGGGTACATGACCATTATTCATATACCATTCGGCGTGAGCTGGAACGGCGTATATTCCCCAATGGATAAACATACCAAACTCAGCATTTCTCCACCATTTCATATGGCTGCTGATTTTTGGGAGCTTATGTCCCGTGTGAGTCGTTGGTCTGGTAGTAGCACCAATAAAAAATAACAGACTCATGGTAATTCCGATAATGGTAATTGGAAGACGATATTTATGATAGTTCATGATTCTTTTAAGTTTTAATATGAGATCATTACAAGAAGGTGATGCAGAACCGTTCTTTTACCCAAAATCTGCACTTTCACGACCTCGAAATCCTGGAATCCCGAAAGCATTCGGGATGCTGCGGTTTCGAAGTCGCTCAGTCCCGAAAGCCTCGGGATTGAACAAAATCCGGGTTTAGCAAAGCCTTCTACAAACGCATTTTTTTTAAATAAATTTATACACGCTGTTTACTGTGATTCCACCAGATGTAAAAGATACCGGTGACAGTAATAAGTCCGCCCCACCATAAATCGGGGTGTATATTACCGACCACTGAGGTACTTGGCATTTGCATGAATAAATTTAGAATTCCCGCTATCACAATTAAACCACCGATCAGTGATAGCATCCAGCCTACAAAATACCAGATCGGTTTCATGGCTGGTTCTGTTTTTTCCTTTACTTCATTTTCCATATTCTAATCCTTTTTCTACCATAACCAAATATTCAATACGACGAAAATGACCAAAGTGATCGTTGCCCAAAATTCCGGTTTGCGATAATACACATAATCTTCTTTAGGTTTGGCTTCCTCACTTAGTCCTTTGACCAGTCCTTTAAGTTCTTCATCCGTCTTGCCTTCCGTAACAAAACTGATTACAATCGTCCCGACGCTGGCAATGAGCCATGCCCAGAAGGCACGCCAAAAGTTAGCCGCCATAACGCTGGCATGCGTTGCCGGTGTAATGGTACTATTTGTGATCAATCCGAATGTAAGTGCCAGAAACATAATGAGTGAACTGACAATGCCCAGCAATAACCCCCAGAATGCGCCATCGGCAGTAATACGTTTCCAGAACATTCCAAGCAGAATCACCGCAGCGGTCGGAGCCAGAATGAAAGATGCTATGGCTTGTAGAAAATCAATAATAGTAGGCATGCTCCGTGCCCAGTAAGCTCCGCCGATACTCAGCACGATACCCGCCATAGTAGCCATACGGCCCATCCATAAAAGTCGCTCTTTGGAAGCATCGGGATTGATAACAGATTGATAAATATCATATGTCCAAACAGCGGTAAACGCGCTCATGTTACCAGCTTGTCCGGCCATAAACATGGCTACGAGGGTTGTCACACCTAATCCAATCATTCCAGATGGGAAATAGCGCATCATCAGAAGTGGAATGACCGAGTCGTAATTAACACGGCTTCCATCATGGAGTAAGTGAAATCCACTATGTGGACTATGTAATAAGGTTAGGGCCAGCATTCCGGATCCAACTACTACAAAACCAAGAAGCAATTTGAAGTAAGAACCAATAATAGGGGTCATCTGAGCCGATCGAAGGTCTTTTGCTGAAAAAGCTCGCTGAATAATAAGGAAATCGGTCGTCCAGTATCCGAAACCGATGGCAAAACCCAGTCCCAGAATGAGTCCTCCCCATGAAACCATCATGGGATTTGCAGCTGGAGTCGCTGAAGTCGACCAGATAGCTGTATACATATGAGGTATTTGGGCAAATGCCTGCTCAGGATTTTTTAAATCTACCAATCCAAGGATAGGAATCAGCAGAATGCCGGCCCATATTAGGAAAAATTGCACCACCTCAGTAAAGATAGCTGATAAAAGTCCGCTTAAAGTAACATATAAGGCTACGAGTCCGGCCGAAAGCCAGATACAGAGATCCCAATTCCATCCCACGAAAGTATGCAGTACTAAGGCGAGTGCGTAAAGTGCGATTCCGGAGACCAGAATCATCATCAAAGCAAAAGTGATGGCATTTAAAACACGTGTTTTCTCATCAAAACGTTCTTTCAAATAGCCGGGAATTGATTTAATGCGGTTTTTATAATAAAAGGGCATCATAAAGACACCGAGAAAAAGCATGGCCGGAATAGCACCAATCAAATAAAAATGTGCCGCATAGAGTCCATATTTAACAGACTGACCGGCATAACCGATGACCTCCATAGCTCCCATATTAGCCGACATGAAAGCGATTCCAGCAACCCATGCACTGTTTTTGCGTCCAGCCAGAAAGAAATCTTCGTCGCTATTTGTATAGCGTTTAAGATAAAATCCCATCCAGACGATAAAGCCGATATAAACCAATAAAATCGCCCAGTCTATAACCGATAAGTGGATGATTTCCATATAATATTTATTTAAAGTTTGTTAGCTATACTTAAAAAGTTTAAAAAATTCGAACACTCACAAAAAGTAACTGCTGTTTTTGAATAAACAAATAATTCAAATAACAAGCTATCAACTAACATATGCAGATGATACATAAGAGCCTTAATTACTATTATTATATGCAAACGATTGCGCAAATAAAAATATAACTTCCAAATTTTCCAAAAAAAATTAAAAATTAGTTTAGCTGTTTTAATTGATTGTCAAATAAATAAGTTTTTCCCTTTTTTGTTTTAAAAGAGGTTATCCGGGATCCATATCTAATTTTACAAGACGCTCCTTTGATTGATTTAATACTCAGCTTTGATAATTTATTGTGTTTCCAATGAAGACCAATCGTAAAATTTCCTCGTGCTTTTAGTCCGCTTATTGAACCATTATGCCATTGTGGTGGCAGAGCGGGTAAAATCCTGATGGTTCCATTCGTACTTTGAACAAACATATGCGCAATAGCTGAAGTCCCACCAAAATTAGCATCAATTTGAAAGGGATTACCACCTTTGCCATTTATCGTATTTATAGCATCAAAAAAATTGGGAAAGGTATGATGCTTCAACAAAATAGACATATTATTATATGCTCTTTTGCCATCCCCTAAGCGATCAAATAAATTGGAAATCCAGGCCCGGCTCCATCCCGTTCCTCCCCCATTATTGTTAAGTCTTTTTTGAATGGTTCGTTTTGCTGCGGCAAAGAGTTTCGGGGTGTGTTTATTAATAATATCACCAGGGAAAAGTCCGACTAAATGGGACATATGACGCATACCAGGGTTAGGATCTTTATAATCTTTGATCCATTCCTGAATGGTGCCATCCTTACCAATTTGAATCGGTGGCAATTTTTTAATAGCCTTCTTTAATTTGTCTATAAAATCAGAATGATCGTGCAGAATTATACTTGCTTTGATACATTCCTGAAATAATTGTCTGATTAACTCCACATCCATCGTTGGCGAATAAGTTAAAACAGCGGTTTTCCCATCCGTCTTTGGAACAACAAATCTATGTTCGGGAGAATAAGACGGATCTGTTACTAATTGACCTTTCTTATCTTTGATCATGAAGGAAAGATCAAACTTAGCCGCGCCGATCATGATGGGATAAGCTAATTTTTCCAAATACTGTTTATCTTTGGTATAGGCATAATGACGCCATACGGATAAACAAAGCCAGGTTCCAGCCGTTGGGAGTTGTCCCCATCGAATAGCATCCATGTTTGCGGTTCTGCCAAATTCGTCAGTTAAAACGTGTACCGTCCAACCTTTTGCTCCATACATCTCTTTGGCTGTAATATGACCTGGTATTCTCAAATGATTGATGAAGTGAACCAATGGTAGCATAGTTTCAGATAAGTTGGTTATTTCAGCAGGCCAATAATTCATTTCCAGATTGATATCAAGATGAAAATCCGAATCCCATGGAGCGTGCCGTTTATTATTCCAGATTCCCTGTAAATTTGCTGGTAAAATGCCCGGTGCTCTGGAAGAACTCATCAATAAATATCTGCCATAATTAAAATAGACAACAAATAATCCCGGATCTGATTTACCCTGTAGAAATCTTTTAAACCGCACATTCGTTGATAATTGCTGAATAGAGTCTGCTTTGGGGTAATTCAGTCTAAATTTAACCCGTTTATAAAATTTTTGATTATTAGCAATTGCCGCATTTCTAAGAGTTGTATAGTTTCGGCTTCTTGCTTTCTTAAGAATATTATGGCATATAATTGACGGATGAATAGAATGATCAAAATTAAGTAAGTTAAGGTTATAATCGGTTGCTGACGTATATAGAATCGTAAGATCCTTTACATTTTGCATTCTTAAATAGTCAGGACCCGACGTTACTTTTCCCCCTTTATTTATAGTTTTCAACAGAGCGGCAAACTTCATATGCTTACCACCTGGTCCCCGATATGAATCAGGTTTATCAACAATTTGTCCGTTTAATGATAAGGTATGATTATTTAAAGCTTTTACCTGTGCATCATGAGATCGGGATAACATGATTTTCCCACTAAATCCCTTATTTCCATTGGTTTTCATATGAAAAACAATCACATTATCAGGTGCTGAAGCATATACCTCACGCTTTATCGTCTGATTACCCACTTTATATTGAGTCCATGCGATACCAGTAGAAAGCTCAAGACCTCGTTTATAATCCTTGATTTTATTTGAATTCTTTCCGTAAGACAATTGAATCTTTAGTTTACCAAGAGTCTGATAAGAACGAATAGCCGGTGGGGTACCAACAAGATATTTTTGTCCAAGTTTCTGCGCTTCTACATTCTTACCATTCAAAATCAGTTTCTGGATTTGTTTTAAATGAGTTTTGGCCTTCGGATTATTTGCATCCATGTGTTGACCGGCCCATAAACTTTCATCATTTAATTGTACAACTTCAGTATCAACTCTACCATAAACCATCCCTCCAATTCTACCGTTTCCAATAGGTAACGCCTGAGTCCAGGTTTTAGCGGGATGAGTAAACCATAACACATCGTTCCCATATTGATTACTATTTTTTTTGGGGATATTGCTACAGTATGTCAAAGAAGATATAATTAAAAGAAAAAGAGGTCCTCTTCTTATTTTAATTAACAGATTTTTAGAAAGATTTTGGAACATAAATGATATGATTTTCTATGAATAAATTTTATGCCATCTAAATAATATTTGCAAATTTACCAGAAGCCTATGCAAAACCGTTCTTTTGCCTAATATCTGCATTTTCGCGACTTCGAAATCCTCGAATCTCGAAAGCATTCGGGATGCTGCGGTTCCGAAGTCGCTCAGGCTTTGATATGGAACAAAATCCCTGGTTTTGCAAAGCCTTCTACCAGTACTCTTAGACGGCATAACTATAAGACGACAAAAAGATTCCATATGATATTATTGTTTTTTATGACCATCCCACCTCATAATCGACCAAATAAGTTTATCAATCAGATTTTGAGTTTCAGCAAGTGAGCAGATAACCATTTCTTTTCCGATCAATGTCGAGTCAATATTTAAATGTAGAGTTCTCCTTTTTTCAAATCGGACTCCAAATTGATATATAATCAGTCTTATTAAAAGCGCTTCTTTCAAATATTATATTCATTTTGCTAATGAAAGTTAACCCGAATTATTCACGTAAACTACAATAATTAATACATAACCATTTGTAAAAATATTATCTTATAGATAATAATGCTTTCCTCAAATTTAAGGAATCTAAAAAGAGCTACGAAATTTTGCCGTGCTTTGTGTTGAATTTAAAAATGCTTAATGAACGTACCAATGTACGTTTCATGCGCATTTTTAATCCTGTAAGCTTTCGAGACATGATAAAATTTTTTGGTGAATAATCTGTGTTAACCGGCTGTGTATAAAATAAATGCAAATAATCGGTAAATGCAAACGTTTGCATTTTTATTGATGTTTATAATGGTTTAAATTATTATTACTTCAGTAATAAATATTAAATATGCATAATATTATTATCAGATCCATGATATGCTAATGTAAGAAGGCTATGCAAAACCTTCTATGAAGTATTGTGTATACGGTATAGTAAAAAAGACATGAAAAAAAAGAAGAAAACGACAATCAATGATATTGCTCAAGAGTTAAATATTACGGCTTCAACGGTATCGAGAGCTTTACAAGATCATCCAAGAATAAGTGACGCTACAAAAAAAGAAGTTTTAAAAACAGCTAAGCAATTGAATTACCATCCTAATAATATTGCAGCGGCTCTGCGAAAAGGTAAAAGCAATTTAATTGGAGTAATGGTGCCTGGTACAGATGAGAATTTTTTCGCATCTGCCATTCGAGGTATTGAAGAAGTTGCTAATAAAGCCGGTTATCGTGTATTAATTACGCAATCGAATGATTCTTATGAAAAAGAAAAAACAAACGTAGATGCGATGCTTGAGGCTCAGGTTGATGGCATTATTGCATCTATTGCCATGGGTACTAAAGAGGTAAGTCATTTTCAAAAAATAATTGATCGGGGGATACCTCTTATTCTGTTTGATCGGTTTAATGAAACAGTGGATGCAAATATCGTAGCACTTAACGACTATCAAGGCGCTTATAAGGCTGTTGAACATCTTATAGAGCAAGGTTGTAAAAGAATCGTGCATTTTGCAGGCTATCAAAATATTAGCATTTACAAAGAGCGATTTCGGGGATATAAAGATGCCCTGGAAGATCATGATATTTCTTTTGATGAGAATCTGGTATTTGAATGCGATATGAAGCTGGAATCAGGTCAAAAATTAGCGAAAAAACTGTTGACCATGAGCGAATTACCGGATGGTATTTTCTCTTCAAGTGATAATTCAGCCATGGGTGCCATGCAGGTATTAAAGGCAAATAATGTAAAAATTCCCGATCAAATAGCGATTGTGGGATTTAGTAATGAAACTTTTTCTTCGTTTGTTGAACCAGCCTTGAGTACCGTCGAACAGCATAGTAAAAAAATGGGGCAACTATCTGCTAAATTATTTTTGGAACAATTGGAACCTAACGTTGAGTCCGAACCTTTGACAAGGAAAATAATTTTGACACCTAAATTAATCATTCGTGATTCTTCTTTGATTAAAGAGAAGGACTCTAACTCCAAAAGAGTTGCTATGTAAATACTTGTAATAAAATTCGTTATCTATAAATATTATTGCAGTAACAGATGGAGCTCTGTTGATTCTTAATGCATTTTTTATAATTGTATATCAATATTTGAATTTGGCATTAGGGGATTATCCTAGCCGAAGTCTTTTTAAACTATGAATAGGTCAATCGTTTGTTTGTAATAAGATGCATGTTTTAAAACCTCTTTAACTGAACAATGTAACCACCAGAGAAGCGCTACCATATAGATGGATTGTATATTAAGAGGTGCACAACCCTTTATTGTAATTTCATCTTATAAAATAAGAATTGTACAAAGGGATATATAAATGAAAAAAGATGGCAACAAGAATATTTCACGTAAGCAGGCAATCAAACAATTAGGCGGCCTGGCACTTGGAGGAACAGGATTGATTTCTTCGATGAAAATACTTTCGAAAGGTTCTAAGCCTAATTTCCCAAATATCATTACGAAACGTGCTTCCCAAAAACCCAATGTGTTGTGGATTACTTCGGAAGGAACGCCAATCAGTGTACTGAGTTGCTATCAGGATAATCGTTGGGGGGATTTGCGCAGCAGTCTGGTGGATACCCCTAATATTGGACGCATTGCCCATGAAGGTATGCGGTTTCAGAATTCCTTTTGTACGAATGCCCTATGTGCGCCGAGCCGGGCTACCCTGCTGACTGGTAAATACAGTCATGAAAACGGCGTGCTTTCCAATGATAATGAAAATCATAGTGGACACCCTACCGCCAATCGTTTTGATACTTCTCAACAAACATTTCCCAAAGTATTTCGTCAGCATGGTTATCGGACAGCTATTATGGGTAAATGGCATTTGCATTCCAGCAAAGATCCTTCTAAGCCGGCCAATCCAGCCGAAGCGGGATTTGATAAATTTGCGATAAAAAGAGGAGCCGGCGGACCCTATTACAATCCGCGTGGTTATCTTCAAAATCCTCATATAGGAAGTTCTGTGATTGAGAGAAAGACCCATTCTGGTTATATCACGGATAATTTTACGGATATGGCGCTCCAGACGATGAAGCAGTTTAACAGCGAAGGTAAGCCGTTTATGATGATGATGCAGTTTTTTAACGATCATCGTCCGTTTGATCCGCCCCATAAATATGCCGATATCTACAAAGATCAGCGTATTCCGGAACCTTCAACATTCTGGGATGAGTATAAACATCGTTCTACGGCGGCTAAAGAGGCCCGGATGCGAGTGGAATACATGCCTGATTTTAATCCACCTAAGGATTTGACCGGACGTCAGCGTAAACAATATAATTATCAAAAATTTTTAAAACGGTTTTTAGGTACGTATAAATCACAGGATGATAATGTAGGCCGTCTGTTGCACTATCTGGATCAGGCCGGTTTGGCGGAAAATACGATCGTGGTTTATACCTCCGATCATGGATTTTTCCTGGGAGATCACGGCTGGCTGGATAAACGGTTTATGTATGAAGAGGCGCTTCGTGTACCCTGGATGATTCGCTATCCGGGAATGGTCGAACCGGGCACTACAACCGATTTAATGGGAGTGAATATCGATAATGCACCGACCATTCTGGATCTTGCCAACCTGCCAATACCCGGTGTGATGCAGGGACGCAGTCTGAAACCGATCCTACAAGGAGAAACTCCAAGTGACTGGCGTACATCCATGTATTACCATTACTATGAGTTTGTATCCAATCATTTTGTTTTGCCGAATTATGGGGTACGAACGGATCGCTATAAGTTGATCAATTATTATTCGGAAAATCAGTGGGAGCTCTTCGATTTGGGAAAAGATCCCGATGAAATGGATAGTTTATTTGAATGGGGAGGCTATAAAGTGAATCCCGAATATAAGGAGATCACACAACATCTGGTAAATGAATTGAAGCAGCTGCGAAAAAAATATAACGATACCACCGGCAGATCGGTAAAGATGTTTCCAACCCGATTTTATGATTAAGTAATGTAATATACAGAAAGTGATTCAATTAACTGTAACATGGTCCCTTAGTATTTTTTAAATTCTAATTTTTTAGCATACGGAAATGGATGAAGATCATAATATTTCCAGAAAGCAAGCTTTAAAATGGCTCGGAGGTTTAGCTCTGGGACCTGGTTTGTTTCCATCTCTAATTAGCAATGATGAGGAAACCGTGAAACCCGTTCATAATGAACAGAAATTATCACGAAAGACACCATCTCCAAAGCCGCATATTATCTTTTTAATGGCAGATCAGTTTAGAGCTGATGCTCTGGGTTGCGCTGGAAATGCTGCCGTAAAAACACCCAATATAGATGCGCTATATGAGGACGGTGTGCTTTTCACTAATGCTTATAGTTCGGCCCCCAGTTGTACTCCGGCACGTTCTTGTCTGCTCACCGGTTTGAATCCATGGCATAATGGGATGCTTGGTTATGGCCGACTCGCAAGAAAATATAAATATGAAATGCCCCGTATGATTCGAAATGCGGGTTATTATACCTATGCTATCGGGAAGAACCATTGGTTTCCTCAAAAATCACTACATGGTTTTCATGGAACGTTGATCGATTCAAGCGGCCGTGTGGAACAGGATGGATATGTCAGCGACTATCATGATTGGTTTAAACGTATTGCTCCGGGCAAAGATCCCAATGCAACCGGACTTGGCTGGAATAGCTATCATGCCAAAGCTTATGCTCTTGAAGAACATTTACATCCCACCCATTGGATTGGACAAAATGCGGTTGATTTTATTAAAAACTACGATCTCGATGATCCTCTCTATTTAAAAGTGTCGTGGGAACGTCCGCATAGTCCTTATGATCCACCTCAGCGATTTTTGGACATGTATAATAATGTGAAAATACCGAAACCGGCAATTGGAGGTAAAGGAACCTGGGATGAAAAATTTGCTCATTATCATCCGGATAATCCGAGCGCGGCTTTAGGCAATTTTGGCACAGCGCAAGTCTTGAAATCACGCAAATATTACTATGCGAATATTACGTTTGTGGATGAACAGATCGGTCGAATTGTTAAAACCCTGAAAGTAAAAGGGATGTATGATAATGCCATTATCTGTTTCTGTGCTGATCATGGAGATATGCTTGGTGATCATTATCATTGGAGAAAAACGTATCCATATGAAGGTTCGGCGGCTATTCCCTATATTTTTAAATGGCCGAATGGATTTGATGCCACCGTCAAAAAGGGTACCAATGTAGCTGAACCGGTTGGACTTCAGGATTTTTTACCTACCTTTCTGGAAGCGACAGGTCAGGAAATTCCGGATGATATGGACGGAATGAGCTTGCTCAGGCTTCTTCGGGGAAATAAATCCGGGTGGCGAGAATATATTGGATCAGAACATGCCACTACCTATTTTAAAGAAAATTACTGGGCAGCTGCAACTAATGGAAGGTTCAAGTATATATGGAATTTTCATACTGGTAAAGAACAATTTTTTGATTTGAAAAAGGATCCATCTGAATTGGAAAATATGCTGAGTGAATCCCGAATTGATCCAAAAATTAATAAAGAAATACAAAAATCTCGTGAATGGCTTATTGATTATCTCAGAGAAAGAGGACCAGGATTTATTAAAGATAATCATCTTGTAAAAAGGACTAAAACGATGCTATATAGTCCTAATTATCCAGAGTATAATGAAAATGATAAAAAATGGTTGAGGTATTGGAGTAAAGAATATAAAAATAGTTATGCCGGTGATATTTGATGAATCTACTCCTTAAAAAAGTCTTTTGATGGAATAGATCTTTCACGGTATTTTAATAGCAAAATCATATTGCAAGCTACGAAAGAGTCGGATTTTGAGGTCATTTGAAGCGTAAAATGAAAAACTCATTATAAAATCGAACTCAAAATGATGTATCACGACTTGAGGAAAGTAATCCTATGTTTTCTACTTTTATGTACAATAGAAAGTTGTCAGAAAGGTAAAGAAACCCAAAAAACGACTTTACATCTCCTTCCTGCTCCACAGAAGATTGTACAAAGAAATGGCATATCCCTGAATCCGGAAAATGTGAAAACAATTTATCTGTATTCAAATGCCAATAAGAATGACCGGTTTGCAGCCGAAATACTAAAGAATAAAATTCATAAATTGTATCATCATGATGTTAATGTTCAGGTTGTTCAGTCTTACAAAAATCTGACGCGACCGGCTATTGTGCTTGGTATCCCATCCGCTGCTCAAAAATTCAATACCTTTTGCTCGGGATTGAACCTTCCAAATCCCAAAAAGAATACCAAGCAATCTTACGTATTAGGTATTTCGAAGAATCTTGTAACAATTTCCGGAGATGGAAATAGTGGACTCTTTTACGGTGTACAAACTTTCAATCAACTTCTGGAAGATGCCAAATGGAATAATAAATCACTTCACGGAATGCTGATTCAGGATTGGCCGGATATCAAAATGAGGGCAGTACATTTTGATGAACGACATCACCTGGACCGGTACTCTTATATGAAGAAAAATATTGCAAAACTTGCCGAATATAAGGTGAACGCTATCTTTTTCGAATTTGCGGATAAATTTAAATATCAAAAATATCCGGTCATAGCAGCACCTAACTCATTTTCCCCGGAACAGGTAAAAAATCTCACGGAGTATGCACACAAATATCATATTGATATCATCCCATTGGTAGAGGGATTAGGTCATGCCGGCTATATTCTTAAACACAAGCAATTCGACAATTTAAGGGCTTATTCAAAAAGCAACTGGGCTTTTAATCCCCTTAAAAAAGGGACGTATAAACTCCTATTTGATCTCTATCATGAAACGATGGAAGCTACACCAGGAGTAAAATACTTTAATGTGGGAGGTGATGAAGTCCGTTTTACCGGTAAGAATAAACAATTACAGGAATACAAAAAGAAGCATGGGAATATGAGTTTATACCTTAGGTGGCTGAATAAAGTGAATGCTTATATAAAGTCGCAAGGTCATACTATGATATTCTGGGATGATATGCCGCTTAAGAAAGCCGGACTCTGGCGTCTGACCCATCAAAATAATATTCCAAAACAAAAATTTGATTCGCTTTGGGCAAGTGGTGTTTCCAAACTTGACAGTGTTATAGATGAATTTCCTCGTAATGCCATATATACTCAATGGACTTATGGTCCTGCTAACAGAGGTAATGTGCGAATAATTAATTGGTATAAAAAACATGGTTTTAAGGAAATAAGTGCAACTGCTGCTCAAAGAACCCGGCCTCTTATTCCGAACTATGATCTGATACCAGCAAATGTAAAAAGTTTTGTCTCTCTGAGCGCCCGAAAACATGTAATGGGAGAAGTCTGTACCGCATGGGACGACAGTGGTCTCAATACCGAAACATTCTGGTCTGGTTATCTGGCTTCAGCAGATTATGGCTGGAGCAGTCAATCTCCTAAAACAATTAATGAGTTTTGGCACAAGTATATTTATCGGTTCTTTGGACCTAATACAAATGGACTTGATCATGCCTTTCATGACTTGTCGAAACGAGTACATTTCTGGGATACGGGAATTATGAAGAAAGGAAGAAAATATTTGGTCACCCGTCAACAAGACCAACTTATTAGTCTGCCCTCTTTACAAAATACACCCAAAGATGGAAGCTGGTCGGCACATTTTAGTAAACTTATGCAATCGGCTCAAAACGAACAGACGAAGTGTGAACAGGATATAAAAGTTCTTGAAAAGAATATGAGCCGTGTGAAAAAGAACAAATATAATTTAGAAGTATTTGCCTCTATGGGGCGGTTTATGAAAGCGGATGCTGCGTTTGTACTTTCAATAGGGAAAATAGCAAAGTATTGTGATCAGGCTCAAAAAGCGTACAAACAGGGTGAGAAAAAGAAAGTATTTGCCAGTTTAAATACCATGGCTAAAATAGCTGACTCTGCCATCAATAATTATAAAGCAAGTTTCGACAGCCTGAGAAATTTATGGCAAGAAACACGATATCCGAAAGGTGGTAAAGGATTTTTACCCAATCGTTTTTTCCATTTCGCATCACAAAGAGAAGATTTGTCCTATTTGATCATGCCGGAAGAAAAATTGGATTTAACCGGGTACGCTAAAAAATTAAGAAAAGAAGCCATGCGGTATAAAAAGCAGGGTAATTTGTAAAAAGTGCTTTGGTTAATTATATCAGAATAAACGAAGGCATTGCAAAACCAGGGATTTTGTTCAAGACCAAAGGTTGAGTGACTTCGAAACCGCAGCATCCCGAATGCTTTTCGGGATTCGAGGATTTCGAAGTCGTGAAAATGCAGCTATTGGGCAAAAGAATGGTTTTGCATAGTCTTCTAAACAACTAAAGTGATATAAAATTATAAACGCATAATGGAATTGCGCTAAATAATATATTTTAAATATTTATAGGTTATTGTTCTAAATATAGTTACTGATATTAGTGCAATTCCTTTATGCTATAATGATCGATCAAATTTAAATTTATATTTGCCTTTGAATAATTTCTTTTTTTTATTCTAAATGTAGTGCAATCGTTTGTACTAATTAAATTATGTGGTTTATTTCGAAGTGAAGCGTATCGGCAAGTTCAACTGATCTTAGAATGTTTTATTACGCAAAAGAGGTTCTGCTATATTGGAAGGGCTTCCTTCTGGTTGAAGGGGCTCCCAAAATTATATTTGGTTGATTAATGAAGGGAAAAATGGAAAATAACGAAAATGTGTTCGGCTACGATAAGATTTATATTGTTCTGATCTTGTTTTTAATTATATGTTTACCCATTAATTCTGCATATGCCCAAAGTAAAACGGTAACATATAAACCTACAGTTTCATCTTTGAAGAAGCATAAACTTCCAGCCTGGTATAATAATGCCAAATTGGGAATTTTTATCCATTGGGGACTTTATTCTGTACCGGCCTGGGCTCCGGTAAGAGGACAAATGGGAAAACTTCCCCGAAATGAGTTTTTTAAGTACAATCCTTATGCGGAATGGTATTTGAATTCTATGCGGATAAAAGGATCGCCGACTCAAAAGCATGAATATGAAACATACGGAAAAAACTTTAACTATTACGATTTTGCCAAAACTTTCGATAAAGAAATACAAAAGTGGAATCCCAAAAAGATGGCTGATTTATTCAAATCGGTCCATGCCCGTTACGTGGTATTAACTACAAAACATCACGATGGCTTCACGTTGTGGCCCAGCAGCACGTTGAATCCATATTTACCACACGGAGAGCGACATGCCTCAAGAGATTTGGTGGGTGAATTAGCCAAAGCCGTAAGAGCTGACGGAATGCGGATGGGACTCTATTATTCAGGTGGTTTCGATTGGTCATTTAAACCGGTGGTGATCCACAATAGTACAACTTTTAAAGAGGCCACCCCACAGACACAGCAATATGCCAATTATGCGGATGCCCAATGGGAAGAACTTATCCATAGATATAAACCTGCTATCCTCTGGAATGATATCACCTATCCTAAAAAAGGGGATGCACTCAAAATATTCGCTGACTTTTATAATACGGTACCCGATGGAGTAATTGATAACCGGTGGAATCGTCCGGTTTACGATTTTACGACTCCCGAATACGCTAAATACAATAAAATCACAAAGAAAAAATGGGAAGCAACCCGCGGAATTGCTTATTCATTTGGATATAATCAAAATTCGGGTCCCAAGCAGTTGCTCACGGTGAATCACTTGGTTGACATGTTTGTCGATATCGTGAGTAAAAACGGAAATTTATTGCTTGATGTAGGACCCAAAGCTGATGGTACCATCCCTAAATTACAAGTCGAACGGTTAAAAGGATTAGGTAATTGGTTAGGTATCAATGGAGAAGCAATTTTCGGAACCCGGCCATGGGTAGAAGCAGAGGGAAAGACAGATGGAGGCGATCGCATCCGGTTTACATATAAAAATGGAGCTGTTTATGCCATTTTACTGGATACACCCAAAAGTAGTGAAGT
>Ga0102962_1000360_pt1 | contig 23084 bp, 16 predicted proteins | sample SalPonF2_C_D2_MG_FD_84519 | JGI IMG/M metagenome (GOLD analysis project Ga0102962, IMG submission 84519) | Salt pond soil microbial communities from South San Francisco under conditions of wetland restoration - Salt Pond MetaG SF2_C_D2_MG ...
CGGCGGCGACCTCGAGACCGCCCGCCAGAGCTGCCTCAACGCCCTGCAGATCAACCCCGGCATGGTGGACGCCACGCTGGCGCTCGCGCGCATCGAGCTCGAGCTCGGCATGACCGGCTCGGCCGACCAACGCCTCCGCCAGATCCGCGACCAGACCTCCAGCGCCGAGCCACTGGTGCTGCTGGCGCAAGCCGCCGTGCAGCTCGACCAGTACAACCAGGCCGACGCCTTCCTGCAACAGGCCCGCGACCGGCTCGGCAAGCAGCCCAACCGTCAGCTTTCGGCCAAGGCCGCCTTCCTCCGGGGCGAGGTCGACCAGCACCGTGGGCTCTACAACGCGGCGCTCGCCGCCTACGGCAACGCCGTCGAGCAGGACAGCCTCAACGTCGACTACCGCCTGGCCGAAGCCCGGCTGCGTTTCGATCTCGGCGATCCATCCAGCGCACGCAACCAGCTCGAGGCCTACATGAAGCTCTCGGGCGACACCAAGAACCCGGACGTCCACGCGCTCATCGGCACCGCGCTGTGGTCGATGGGCGACCTGAACGCGGCCGCCGGCGAGCTGGAGACGGCGCTGGCCCTGCGCAACTCACGCGACACCACCGCCCAGGCGGGCGATTTGCGCAAGCTCGCGCTCGTCTACTACGCCCAGGGCGAGGTGCAGTCGGGGGCCCTGGCGTTGCGCGAGGCCACCCGGCGCGGCAACCTGCAGACCCTGCTCGTCAGCAACGGTCTGCTGTGGCTGCTGCTCCTGCTGTTCCTGGTGGCCGTCCACCTCGTGGGCGAGAGCCGCATCGCCAACACCACCACGCTCGAGGTGATCGAGGGGCCCCAGGAATGGAGCGTCGGCCAGGCGTACGGCGTGCTGGTGGCCAGCCTGTTGCTGGCGGCGCTGGCGGCGCTGGTCTACAGCCTCGCGGTGTACAACAACGCCCTGGCCTTCCTCACGCCGCTGCAGGAGGGCGACGTGCGGGCGGTGTTCCTGATCGCCCTGTCGCTGCTCCTGGTCGGGCTGACGTGGCGCCGTGCCAGCATGAACGGCTGGGATCCGGTCGAGCGCCTGCTGGGCAGCGGCGAGCAGGCCATGGCCGGCATCGGCCTGGGGATCGTGCTGCTCGCCGCGGTGCTTGCCTACCTCAGCTACGCCCCCCGGGGCGGGCTGCTGGGCCCCTTCTACCTGGACCTCACCCACCTGACGCCGCTGGTGATCGCGGCGCTCGTGCTGCTGCCCCTCACCGAGCTGTACTTCCGTGCCTTCCTCATCCCGCCGCTGCGCCGGCGCTACGACGCCGGCATCGCGACCATCGCTTCGGCCGCGCTCTACGGCCTGACGCTGGTCACGCCCGTGGCCCTGCTGTTCGTGTTCGGGCTGGCGCTCGCCGAAGTGTTCCGACGCCGGTCCAACGGCATCACCCCGCTGCTGGCGCAGCTGGTGCTGAACGTGGGGCTGGTGCTCGCCGTCGTCTTCAGCCCGTGGGCGCGTAGCCTCTTCCTGCCCTGAGCCCACCTTTCAACGCGTAGCCTGGACGCATCGTGGTCGAGGATCTGTCGATCGACCTGTTCTACCTGGCCCACGGCCCTGCGGACCGTTCCGGCGTCGTGACGTTGGAAGGCGCCACCGGCCGGTGGTTGCCGGTGTTCACCGGCCGCGAGGCCGCGCAGCGCCTGTGCCGGCGCGCGCCGGCCGGCGTGGTCGTCGCGTCGGCTCCCGCGAACGACCCCCGCGCCCGCGAGGAGCTCCTCCTCGCCGGCCTCCAGGCCGGAGCCGAGGTGCTGGCGCTCGACCCGGAGCCGGCCGACGGACATCTCCCGGCGCACCCGCTTTCGTCGGTCCGCGCTGCCCTGGCCTACGTGCGGTCGCTGCGGACCGGGACCGCCTGCCTCTGAACGACCGGCCGGAAGCGCAGGGACGTCAATACGGCAGTCCCAGACCGAAGGCCAGCCACCAGCCGTCGGCGTAGCCCCCACGCACCCCCAGGCGCACCACGCCGTCGTAATCGATCACGGTGTCGGCCCACAGGCCGATGTCGCCCCCCACGCCCACGCGCGAGGCCCAGCCGCCGCCCGCTCCGGCGGCCGGCCCGGCGCCCCCCCACAGACGCACCGTGGGCTCGACGTCGACGCGCTCCAACGCGGCGAGCCCGTCGGCCCAGCGCCAGCGCATGGGGATCGACATGCGCGCGCCCAGCGAAGCCACCGCGGCCAGGTCGGGGAGCGCCACCGGCACCGGCGGGAGCGGGCGGTAGCCCACCGTCAGGGCCAGCTGCGGGTGCACCGCCGGCGCCACGTCCGGCCACCACTGCGCGTCCGCCCACACGCCCGCGGACGGGCCCGAGGCGCCGTAGCTCCAGCGTGCGCGCGCCGCGAACAGCGTTCCCCCGTTGACCGCGCCGAAGGTGTCGGCGGAGCGGGCGTCGGCAACGGCATCGACGCCCGCCTCCGGCCGCAGGCCCGGCAGCGAGGGGGCCCCGATGAGGCTCGCGTCCACCGCCAGCGAGCCCGCGAAGCGCGCAAGCGGCCCTCGCAGCAGCACCGCGGCCCGCACCCCGTAGGCGGTCTCGTCGACCGGGCCGAGGTACGCACCGTGCGGCCACGAACCGATCCGAACTGCCACTCCCAGCGGGGGCGGCGGGCCCGGAGCGGCGACCGGGTTGGGCATGTTCCAGGCGTAGCGGACCGAGGCGTACCCTCCCGCCAGTGGGCCCCGCAACGCCGTGTCGTACCCCGCCGTGAGGTCGAGCGCGTGGCGCGCGCTGTCGTCCAGCCCCAGCGCCGTGATCTCCAGGCCGCCGCCGAGCGGGCGCAGCGACAGGCGCGCGGCGCTCGGCCACCAGCCGTAGGGAAGCAGGCTCGGCCAGGGACGGTAGGGCGTGTCCGGGTAGCGCCCCGGCGAGGGGCGCGCCGGGGCGCCGGTCGCTCCCGCCGCGGCGCCCGATCCACCGGGGGCGCCCGACGCCCCCTCGTTGCCCGGAGCCGCCGGAGCGGCCCCGCCGGGCCCGGCCGGCGGTGCGGCCGCCTCGGGCGGTCCGCCCCCCAGGGGGGCGAACGCCAGCGCGAAGCCGTCGGCGCGCACGGTCCGGAACAGCGCCCCGCCCGCGACCGGCACCGGGTCCTCCGCACCGCCCAGCGCACGGGTCAGCGCCGGGCCGGGGCGCAGGAGGCCGGCGGAGAGCCGCGCACGGTGCAGTTGGAACAGGCCGGATGCGTCGCTCGTGTACAGCAATGCGTCCTCCCCGACCCAGCGGGGCGCGAGCTCGCTGGAGCCGTCCGAGGTCAGGAACCTGGGGCCCTGGGGCCCGAGCAGGGCGAGGTCGACGCCGCTCGGCCGGTACAGGCTCAGCGCCACGCGACCGCCGGCACTCACCGCCAGCCCGACGATGTGCGTGCCCGTGGGCGCCGTCCAGACCGCACGCTCCGCGCCCCCGACGCACCACCGCCGCAACGACGCGCCCCCGGGCACCGCGTCGCGCACGTAGAGCACGCAACCCGCACCGTCGGCGCGGGGAAGGTACGCGTGCGCTCCCCGCGTGAGCCGCCGGACCGCGCCGCTGCCGACGTCCAGCGCGAACAGGTCGCTCTCGAAGCGCCCCGGCGCGCGGCCCACCGCCGTGAACACCAGCGTGTGGTCGTCGAGCCACGCCAGTCCGGTGGCTGCAGGCACGGTGGGGAGGATGCGGGCGCCCTCCAACGCGCCCGCCCGCCAGGTCGCCAGCCGCACGCCGCCGGCCACCGGCCAGGCGAGCGTGCGCCCGTCGGGGGCCAGGGCGGGGGCGCCCAGCGTGGCGGAGGCCGGCTCCAGCCCCGGCTCGACGCGCAGGTCCGCGTGCGCGCGCGCCTGAGCGGCCAGGTCGGCCGACCAGGACGCCCACTCGGCCCTCAGGTCGGTCCCGACCGCGCGCTTCCAGGCCGCCTCGAACGGGAGCAGGTAGGCGCCGGCCTGGAAGACGTGGAGGGTGCGCACCAGCGCGTCGAATCCGTGGGCCTTCACCAGGTGGTCGATGAACGACGCGCCCAGCAGGTAGCGGGCGCGTCCCCCCGGCCAGCGCCGGTAGCTGATGAGGCTCACGTCGGCCAGGGAGGGGAAGGGACCTTGCGCCGCCAGGGTCCACAGCACGGCACGGGTCCGCGCGTCGTGGAGGCGACCGCCCGGCCCGCCCGTGGACTCCACCCAGGTCGCGATCCCCTCCAGCAGCCATGCCGGCGGAAGCACGGCCGTGCCCTGCCCCACCAGGCCCAGACGGGGCAACGTGGCGTAGCCGGGCGGAAGGCGCGTATCGGTGAGCTGCACGAGGTGTGTGATCTCGTGGCGCAATACCAGTTCGGTGAGGTCCGGGCCGTGGAAGCCGACCGTCCCGTCGAGCGGGAACAGCGGCCGGAAGGTCACGTGCGGCCTCGGCAGCGGCAGCGCGAAGGCATTGAAGACGTCGTCGTCGCCCTGCAACCGGATGCGGATGGGGAACGGGTCCCGGCCGAAGAGCGCGGCGACGCGCCGCAGCTCGACCTCCGCGGCGGCCGCGACGCGCTGGGCATAGGCCGCGAGCGCGGGATCCTCGTACAGCACCTCGACATGGGGGGCGTGGACGACGCGTGCGGCAATCGCGTGCGCGCCGGCGCCCACGAGCAGCACCAACGCGGCTACGACCCTCAGCACGCGCTCCCTGGCGCGACCTTCGACCGAGTCGGGCATGAAGCAGTATAGGTGGGCGCGCGCCGGGGCGCCGGCGGGTGCCGGAAGGCTTGCCCGCGGGGGCACCGTTCCTCGCGCTCGGAGCGCCTTGCGCTCACCTGCGCCGGCCGCGGCGCAACTCGTCGAGCGGGTAGCGCGTGCCCCGCCACTCGATCTGACCCCGGTGCAGCGCCTTGGCCGCCGACGCCACGGCCGCGTAGGCCAGGAGGGCCACGCCCACGGGGTGGAGCACGAACAGCCAGGGGCTGTGGCGCAGCCGCGGAGCGTCATAGGCGTAGACGAAGGCCACGGTCGCCACCACCAGCGCGTAGACGCCGCGCGCGGCGCCGCCCGCGAGGAGCAGCGCGACGAAGGGCAGCACGTTGGTCACCAGCAGCGCCAGCACCACGAAGGCCAGCCGCACCGTCGAGTAACCGAGGCCGGCGAAGGCGTTCTTGTTGAGGCCGCGCAGGGCGCTCCCCAGATCCGGGTACCACTCGACGGTCACGTCCTCGGCCCCGAACACCGCCTCCTGCCGCAGCCCCGCGCCCTTGACCAGCCGCCCCAGCTCGAGGTCGTCGTCGGGGCGGAGCCGGATCGAGGCGTGCCCGCCCGCCTGCCGGTAGGCGCCCGCGCGGAGCAGCGCGAACGCACCGATGCCGATGGAGGCCCGGCTGCGCGGATCGCGGGCACGCCAGGGGCGGGTGTAGACGGAGAACAGCAGCCCGAACGCTGCGACGAACGAGGCGAGCAGGACGCCGCGTGCCTCCAGCCGGGGAAGCACCACCAGGTGGTCGAGCCCTCGGTCGAGGGCGTAGCCGAGCGAGCGTCGCAACGCGCCCGGCGCGAAGCGCACGTCGGCGTCGGTGAACAGCAGCCAGCGGCCCGTCGCTGCTTCGGCGCCGCGCTGCAGCGCGTGCGTCTTGCCCAACCAGCCGCTCGGGAGCTCCTCGACCGTGACCACGCGCACGCGCCGGTCGCTCCGGGCCGCGTCCGCCGCGACGGCGCCGGTCCCGTCGGTCGAGCGGTCGTCGACCACCACCACCTCGAGGCGGGGCAGGTCTTGCGCCAGCAACATGCGCAGCGTCCGCCCCAGGGACCCGGCCTCGTTCCGCGCCGGGATCACCACCGACAAGGACGGCCAGGCGTCCGGCGCGCTCTCCGGCGCGTGCCGCAGGCTCTCCATGCTGCGCACGCCCAGCGCCCAGTCGAGCGTGAGGGCCCACCACAGCAGCAGGGTGGCGACCGCGAGCGCGAGGAGCATCGTCGACCACGCTACCGCCGGTCGGACCTGGCGACCGCGCCGGCGGCTACCGTGCGGGCCGGTAGAATCGGGCGCGTGCCGATCCTCGCCCTCGACAAGCCGCTCCACCTCAGCTCGCACGACGTCGTCGCCCGCGCCCGCAGGATGCTGGGAACGCGCCGGGTCGGTCACGCCGGCACCCTGGATCCGCTCGCCGGCGGGGTGCTGGTCCTGCTCACGGAGGCCGCCACCAAGCTCTCCCCCTACCTCACAGGCAGCGACAAGGACTACCTGGCCTGGGTCGCGTTCGGCGTCGGCACCAACACCCTCGACGCCGAAGGCCCCGTGAGCGAGCGCGCCGACGCCTCGGGCGTCAGCGCGCAAGCCATCGCCGCCGCCCTTCCCCCCTTCCTGACGCTCGCCGAGCAGCGGCCGCCGGCCTTCTCGGCGGTCAAGCGCGAAGGCGTGCGCAGCTACCAGCGCGCACGGCGCGGCGAGGCCGTCGAGCTCCCTCCCCGGCCCGCCGGCTACCGGCGGGTCGCGTTGCTGGCGTTCGCGCCGGAACGCGCGCAGCTTCCGAAGCGGTTCGCGCCCGGCGCGGACGGGCTGTGGGCGCCCGCGCCGGGCGGCACGCTGCCTGCGCTCCCCCCCGTCCTCGCCGCCGCACCGACCGCGCTGCTCGCGCTGAGGGTGCAGGCGGGCACCTACGTCCGCGCCTTCGCCCGCGACCTGGGTGCGGCCCTGGGGGTGCCCGCGCACCTGGCAGGCCTCGTGCGCACGCGTGCCGGCCGCGTGGGCCTCGAGCAGTGCGTCGCGCTCGACGCGATCCAGGAGGCTCGCTCCCTCGGCGCCGACGAGGTGCTCCCCTACCCTGCCATCGCCCTGGACGCGGACACCGCGCGGCGCGTCCGCCAGGGGCAGCGGCCGCAGCTCCGCTTCGAAGGCCGCGCGCTGCTGCTCGATCCCGCGGGACGGCTTGCCGCAGTGGCCGAGGCGGCCGACGGGCGGCTGCAACTGTTGCGGGTCTGGCCCGAGTCCTCGGAGGACTGATCGGGCCGGTCGCGCCCGCCGGGTCACTCCGCCGGGTCGCTCAGCCGGGTCACTCCGCCGGGGACACGCCCGCCGGGGCGCACGGCACACTCGGGCCGGCCCGGGCGGACCCAGGGCGCCGGGGACACGCCCGCCGGGGCGCACGGGCGCGCGGTAGACTGACCAACGGATTCCCGTCGACGAAGCTCCGGGAGGCGGGACGGCCCGGAGCGTCGAGCGGCCCGGTGACCCCGGCAGGGAGAACATCATGGACATCGGCATTCCCAAGGAGATCAAGGCTCAGGAGTACCGCGTCGCGGCCACGCCCGGCGCGGTACACGCGTTCGTGGACGCGGGACACAGCGTCTTCGTGGAGCGCGGCGCAGGCGTGGGGAGCGGCTTCGAGGACGACGATTACCACGCCGCCGGCGCCACCCTGGTGGACACCGCTGCGCAGGCCTGGGCCCGGCGCCTGGTGCTCAAGGTGAAGGAGCCCGTCGCCGGGGAGTTCGGCTACCTGCGCGACGACCTCACCCTGTTCACCTACCTGCACCTGGCCGCCGCCCAGCCGCTGACCGAGGCGCTCCTGGCGAGCGGCACCACCGCCATCGCCTACGAGACCGTGCAGCTCGACGGCGGCAGCCTCCCGCTGCTGACGCCGATGAGCGAGGTCGCCGGCCGCATGGCGACGCAGGTCGGCGCGCACCACCTGGGCAAGTTCCTGGGCGGGCGCGGCGTCCTGCTGGGAGGCGTGCCCGGGGTCGAGGCCGGCGAGGTGGTCATCCTCGGCGGCGGTGTGGTGGGCACCAACGCGGCCAAGATCGCCATGGGCCTCGGCGCGCGCGTCACGCTGCTGGACATCAACCACGCACGCCTGCAGTATCTCGACGACGTCTTCGGCGGCCGCATCCAGACGCTGGCCAGCAACCTGGCCAACATCCGTGCCGTGGTGGAGCGTGCCGACCTGGTGGTCGGGGGCGTGCTCATCCCCGGCGCGCGGGCGCCGCATCTCGTGACCCGCGACATGCTCGCGCTCATGCGCCCTGGAAGCGTGATCGTCGACGTGGCCGTCGATCAGGGCGGCTGCATCGAGACCATCCACCCGACCACGCACGACGCCCCCACCTTCGTGGTGGACGGGGTGGTGCACTACGGCGTGGCCAACATGCCGGGCGCGGTCCCCAACACCAGCACGCGCGCCCTCTCCAACCAGACGCTGCCCTACGCCCTGGCGCTGGCGGCCGGCGGAACGGCCGCGCTGCTGGCCGACCGCGCGCTGCTGCGCGGGCTCAACACGCACGCCGGGCACCTCACCTACCGGGCGGTCGGCGAGGCCTTCGACCTGCCTACCATCGACCCCCAGGAGGCCCTCGCCACACGAACGCACGTCGCCTAGGGCGACACCACCCCAACCGACACCACCCCGGCGACACCGCGGGGGCGTTCAGCGCAGGCGCGCCAGCGCCCGCCGGATGAGCGCCTCGGCGGCGTCGTCGGGGAAGTCGGCCACCAGCTCGGCGACGGTGCTCTTCACCTGCGACTCGCGGTAGCCGAGGGCCATGAGCGCCTCGGCGGCGTCCTCGCCGGCGCCCGTCAGCAGCTTGCGCGGCCGTCGGTCGCCGCCGGGCCCCGCCAGCAACTGCTCGGGGATGCGGTTCTTGAGCTCGAGCACGATGCGCTCCGCCGTGCGCTTCCCCACGCCGGGCGCGCCGGTGAGCAGCGCCGGATCCTGGTTGAGGATGGCCGACGCGATGAGCGCCGGCGGCAACGCCGACAGCACCGCCAGCGCCAGCTTCGGGCCCACGCCGCCGACCTCGAGCAGGCGCCGGAACAGGAGCAGCAGGTCGCGGTGGTGGAAGCCGTAGAGTACCGGCGTCTCGTCGCGCACCGTGAGGTGCGTATGCAGCACCACGTGCTCCCCGACCTCGCACTGCCCCAGGGTGGCGGCCGGCGCCCACGCTTCGACCCCGAAGGCGCCCGCCTGCACCACCACGCTGGTCTCGCGCACCTCGCGCACCTCGCCCTCCAGGAAAGCGATCACGACTCACCGAACAGCGGCGCGAAGACGATGTCGTAGCCGACGTCGGCGAGGCTGGCGCAGCCGGTGAGGCGCATGCCGTAGTGGAGCTCGGCCTCCAGGCTCTCCAGGGCCCGGTCGCTCTCGACGACCAGCGCCTCGGCCCCCACCGCCAGGTACCGCAGAACATCGATGCCGTCGCGCACGGGGCCGCCCGCGGCGATGAGAAGCATCCCCGCCACCGCGTCGATGACCTCCGGGAGGATGTCCACCACCGCGGGTCCCCCCAGGTGCAGGCCGGCGTTCCCCTGCAGCACCACGGCCTCGAGGCCGGCCTCCGCCGCCACCTCGGCATCGGACGGTCCCGCCACCCCGAACACCCATAGGGGACAGCCGGCCGCGGCCCGCAGCTCCGCCAGGTCCTCGCGGGTGCGGGGGCGCCAGGCGCCGCGTCCGAAGGGCGGGGTGTCGGCCAGAGGCGCCATGTCGAGGCCGATGGCGGGGACCCCCAGCTCGCTCAGGCGACGCACGGCAGGCATCAACTCGCCCATCTTCGCCGGACGCAGCAGCGCGACGGCGTCGGCGGGCGCGTGGTGCGCCGGGTCGGCCAGCACCGCCTCGGCGTCCACCACCTCCAACCCGCTCCCGTGGCCGGCGGCGTCCGCCCGCCGGCGCGGGAGCAGAGGGCTCGCCAGCGCCCGCCCCAGCAGGGTGGTGCGCGTGTCGACGTCCTGCACCTCGTGGAGCAGCCGCGGGATGAGCTGATAGCCGTCCAGAGCGGCGAACTCGCTTTCGTTCACGGCGTCATCATAGCAGGCGCGCCGCGCCCGCCGCGGGTCAAGACCTCGCGTCCAGCACGGGGCGCGATGCCCTTGACAGGCCACCATGCCAAGCCTAGAATCCGGCGGTGGCCCGGCCCGGGCCCACGCGAAAGGATCCCCCCTTTGATCTCCCTGGACGGCATCAGCAAGGCGTTCGACGGCGTCACCGCGGTCGATACGCTGAGCTTCGACGTCGCAGCGGGCGAGGTGTACGGACTCCTCGGCCCCAACGGCGCCGGCAAGACGACCACCCTCCGCATCCTCGCCACCCTCCTCGTCGCCGACCGCGGCAGCGCCCGCGTGGCCGGCTTCGACGTCACCCGGCAGGGCGAGGCGGTGCGCCGCTCCATCGGCGTGGTCAACGGCGGCATGGGGCTGTACGACCGCCTGACGGGACGCGAGGTGCTGCACTACTTCGGGCGCCTCTACGGCATGGCCAGGCCCGCCATCGAAGCCCGCATCGCCGAGCTCGACGAGCTGCTCGAGCTGGGCGACACGCTGTCGCGCCGCGCCGGCGGCTACTCCACCGGCATGAAGCAGAAGATCGTGATCGCCCGCGCCGTGCTGCACGACCCGCCGGTGATCTTCTTCGACGAAGTCACCAGCGGGCTGGACGTCGTCGCCCGCCGTGCGGTGCTCGACTTCGTGCGGCGCTATCCCAGCGAGGAGCGCGCGGTGCTCTACTCCACGCACGTGATGAGCGAGGTCGAGGAGCTGTGCGACCGCGCCTGCATCATCTACCGGGGTCGCAAGATCGCCGAGGGGAGCATCGTCGGTCTGACCGAGGAGGGCGGGGGCACGAACCTGGAGGACGCCTTCTTCCATCTCGTCGAAGGCAGCGGCCTGCGGCGCGCGGACGCGGAGGTGGGGCGGTGAGGCCGTCGATGATCGGGCGCGTGGCGGGCAAGGAGATCCTCTCCACCCTCCGCGACCAGCGCGCCATCCTCTCCAATCTGATCATCCCGCTCGTGGTGTTGCCCGTGATCATGCTGGGGCTCCCGCTGCTGCTGGGCGGTCTTTTCCAGCGCGAGCAGACCACCGTGACCTCGGTGGGCGTCCAGGGCGAGGCCAACCTGCCGCCGGCACTGAAGACCCTGCTGGAGAAGCAGAACGTACGCCTCACCGCCGTTACCGATCCGGAGACCGCCGTCCGCGACGGCACCGTCCCGGTCGCGATCGGCGTGCCACCCGGCTTCGCGGGGCACGTCGCCTCCGGGCAGGGGGCCGACCTGACCCTGTACAGCAAGAAGGGCAACATGAAGAGCGAGCTGAACGCGGGCAAGGTGCAGCAGGCGGTGAGCACCTTCACCCAGCAGCTCGTGTCGTCGCGGCTCGAAGCGGCGGGGCTCGACCCCAAGATCCTGCAGCCGGTCCATGTGCAGTCGGTCGACGCCAGCTCGGCGGCCGAGAAGTCGAGCGGCCAGCTCTCCTGGCTCATCCCCTTCTTCATCGCCATCTGGACGCTGACGGGCGGACAGATGACCGCCATCGACGCCACCGCCGGCGAGAAGGAGCGCGGCACGCTTGAGGCCCTGCTGGTGGCCCCGATCCGCCGCAGCGAGGTGGTGATCGGCAAGTTCCTGGCGACCCTCACGTTCGGCCTCAGCGCCGCCGTGATGGCGATCGTCGGGTACGTGGTGGGGGGCGCCATCCTCGGCTCGCTGTTCCAGCCACGCCTCGGCTCGCAGGCCAGCGCCATGGTGCAGGTGATGGGCGGCTCGCTCGACATCTCCCTGCCGTCGGTCCTGCTGCTTCTGGTGAGCGCCCTGCTGCTCGCCGCCACCATCGCGGCGCTGCTGCTGGGGATCACGCTCTTCGCGCGCTCGTTCAAGGAGGCCCAGAGCTACGTGGCGCCGCTCTCGTTCCTGCTGATCCTGCCCGCCGTCGGCCTCCAGTTCAAGGACCTGCTCGGCTTCGGCGAGGGCGTCTACCTCGTCCCCATCTTCAACGTCCTGGTCCTCATGGACGACATCGTGAAGGGGACGGCGGCGGCCGGACACGTGCTGAGCACGTGGCTGACGCTGCTGGTGATCATCGCCCTGCTGCTGGTGTTCGCCTACCGGAACTTCCGCCGCGAGGGCGTGATCTTCCGGGTGTGAGCTGCGCGCAGGCGCGCCCGCCGCGTGGAACCCGCTCGCGGGCGCATGCCGCGGCCCCGGCTCCTCGACGCGGGCTCACCCCTCGCCGGAACCGCCCTCCCCGGGCAGCGCCGACTGCCGGTAGGGCGTGTCCGCCGCCGGACCTGCGGGGAGACGCCCGTAGACGCGCGCCAGGTCGCGGAGCTGATCGGCCAGCCAGGGCGGCACCTCGTCCCAGGTCACGCGCCACGACCAGTTTCCGGCCGCTTGGCCCGGGGTGTTCATGCGCGCCTCGCTCCCCAGCCCCAGAGCGTCCTGCAGCGGGAAGATGGCCATGTCGGCCACCGAGGCGACCGCCAGGCGGATGAACTCCCAGGGCACGTTGTCGTCGTCCCGCCCCAGGTAACGGCGCACGAAGTCGCGCTCGGCTGCAGGGGCCTGGGCATACCAGCCGGCGGAGGTGTCGTTGTCGTGGGTGCCGGTGTAGACGACGCTGTTGCGCGGATAGTTGTGCGGCAGGTAGGGGTCGCCGGCGTCGCCCGCGAACGCGAACTGCAGCACCTTCATGCCGGGCAGGGCGTTGTCGTCGCGCAGGCGCTCGACCGCGGGCGTGATGACCCCCAGGTCTTCGGCGATGATGGGGAGCTCGCCCAGGCCTGCGGCCAGGGCGTCGAACAGCGCCTGGCCCGGGCCCTCGACCCACCGCCCCCTGACGGCGGTGGGCTCCGAAGCCGGGATCTCCCAGAAGGCCTCGAAGCCGCGGAAGTGGTCGACCCGCACGATATCGAAGAAGTCCAGGGTGGAGCGGAAGCGCTCCAGCCACCAGCCGAAGCCCGCCTCGCGCATGCGCTCCCAGCGGTAGAGCGGGTTGCCCCAGCGCTGCCCCGTGGCGCTGAAGTAGTCGGGCGGGACGCCGGCCACCACCGTCGGTTGGCCGCCCTCGTCGAAGTGGAACAGCTCGGGGTGGGCCCAGGCGTCGGCCGAATCGAGCGCCACGAAGATGGGGATGTCGCCGACGATGCGCACCCCCCGCTCGCCGGCGTAGCCGCGCACCGCCGCCCACTGCCGGTAGAACCAGTGCTGCCACAGCTCGTGACGACGCACGGCCGTCGCCAGCTCGCGCCGGGCGCCCTCCAGGGCTTCGGGCCGGCGCAGCCGCACGCCGGCCTCCCAGGTGTTCCAGAGGGCGCCGCCGTGCGACTCCTTGAGCGCCATGAACAGCGCGAAGTCCTCGAGCCAGCCGCGCTCGCGTTCACGGAACGCCTCGAACGCCTCGCGCTGCGGCGCGGTGGCACCTCGTTCGAAGCGTTCCGCCGCCCGCGTCAGGAGCTCGAGCTTGGCCGGGATGACCGCACCGTAATCGACCCGGCCCGCCGGCTGGCCGGCGAGCGCGCGCGCCTGCTCGCGCTCGAGCCAGCCGTCCTCGGCCAGCCCCTCCAGGCTGAGCAGGTAGGGATTGCCGGCGAAGGCGCTGAACGACTGGTAGGGGCTGTCGCCGTAGCCCGTCGGGCCCAGCGGCATGACCTGCCACAGGCGCTGCCCGGCGCCCTCCAGGAAGTCGATCCACTGGAAGGCCGCAGGCCCCAGCTCGCCGATGCCGGTGTCGCCGGGCAACGAGGTCGGGTGCAACAGGATGCCGGCGCTGCGGTCGAATGCCACGTTCTAACCTCCGGAGTGGTGGGGTGACACGGCGTCGTCGGGGAGCCGCTCGAGCGCTTCGAGCACCTCGCCGGCGCCGCGGAAGCGGGCGTCGGGATCCTTCGCCAGCAGGCGCTCGAGCAGCGGCTCGAACGGCGCCAGCCCGGCATCGATGCTCGACGCCGGGATCGGTGCGTCGTCGCGGTGGGCGCCGAGCACTTCGGCCACGCTACCGGTGAACGGCACCTGGCCGGTCAGCCCACGGTACAGGATGACGCCGACGGCGTAGAGGTCGCTCCCCGGCGTCACCGGCCGGCCGCGCGCCTGCTCGGGGCTGAAGTAGGCGACGGTGCCGGCCAGGGTGGGGCGCGGCTGCGGCTCGCCCACGCGCACGGACAGGTCGAAGTCGACCAGCCGCGCGTGGCCGCCCCTCTCGACGAGGATGTTCTCGGGCTTGACGTCGCGATGGACGATACCGTGGTCGTGCAGGTACCGCAGGCCTTCCAGGACGCCGCGCATGGTGCCGAGGAAGGCGCCGCGCTCGAGCGGCGCCGCGAGCCAACCGCCCAACCGCTCGCCCGGCGCGAAGGGCATCAGCACGCCGGGAAATCCCGCCAGCTCGACGCCGTCCTCCACCGGGTTCAGGTGGGGGTGGTCGAGGCCGCGGCCGATGGAGAGCTCGCGTTCCGCACGCTCCCGGTGGGTGGGCGGGAAGAGCTTGACGGCCTTCACCACGTGACCGTCGCTGACGAGGTAGACCCGCGCCAGCGCACCCTTGCCGATCTCCCGGAGCACCTGGAGACCCATCCCGAAGCGCGTCCCGATGACGTCCACGCCCCACCAGGATAGCCGACCGCTGTCGCCGCTCGCTGCGAGGCTTCCTACTCGCCGCCGGAGGCCGGGAGGCGGCCTTCGGAGCAGGGCGCGATCCGGGAGGGCCGCGCCCCCGCGCCACCACCGGCGACGGCCGCCTCAGCGCCGGATCAGCACCCCCTCGCGCACCAGCGCGGCGAAGGCGTGGCGCTCGAGCTCCTGTTCCGGCGCCGACGGCGGCACCCGCAGCAGGAGGTGGCGGAAGCCCGCGCGCACCGCGGCGGCGCGGGTCCGGCGGACGAAGGCGTGCGCCTCCTCACGGTAGGCCCGCACCTCCTGCGGCCCCACCTGCAGGCGGTCGCCGCTCTCGACGTCGACGAGCTCGAGCTGCCCCTCGGAGGGCTCGAGGTCCCCCTCGCTCATGACCTGCACCAGGCTCGCATCGAGACCGCGCGCCCTGAGCGCGGCCAGCGCCCCCTGGAGCGGCGCGTCCTCGAGGAAGTCCGACACCACCAGCGCCAGCGCCGCGCTGCGCACCGGCGGCAGCTCCAGCGCGAAGCGCTTCAGCGCGCTGATGGGCGCCGCGGCCTCCCCGCGCAGCGTCTCCGCCTCCTCCAGGAAGCGCCAGCTCTTGCCGATCGCGGCGAGCCCCTGCGCCGTGCGGCTGCCGCGACCGTCGAGCAGGTGGACCTGCGTGGGCGCGTCGCGTTGCGCCACGTAGACCAGCAGCTGCGCCAGCAGGCGGGCGTAGCGCGCCTTGCCGCCCAGCAGCATGCTGGCGCTGGTGTCGAGCACCAGGTGCAGGCGGATGCTGCGCTCGGCCTGGAACAGCCGCGTCATCAGCCGCCCGGTGCGGGCGTACACGCGCCAATCGACGTATCGCAGCTCGTCGCCGAACTGGTAGGCACGGAAGTCGTGGAACTCGACGCTCTGCCCCGGCTCCGACGCCATGCGCTCGCCCGACTCCCGGCTCAGGGCGCGCGACGCCAGCGCGTAGCGGTCGAGCAGCGCGCGGCTGCGGGGGGTGATCACGCGCGGCCCCGGCCCTCGCGCCCGCTCAGCGGCCGGCCCGGTCGACCCGCTTGACGACCTCGTTCAGGATGCTGTCGGGGTCGGCGCCCTCCACCTCGGCCTCGAAGCTCAGCAGCAGCCGGTGGCGCAGCGACGGCAGCACCGAGCGCCGCACGTCCTCCAGCTCGACGTTGGGACGTCCGGCCGCCAGCGCGTACCCCTTGGCCGCCAGCGTCATCGCCTGCGCGCCGCGCGGGCTGGCGCCGAGGCGCACCAGCGGGTGCTCGTGGGTGCCCTCGACCAACGCCACCACGTACTCCAGCGCGGCGTTCGCCGCCGGCACGGCGCGCAGCATGGCCTGCAGCTCGAGCAGCTCGGAGCGGCTGAAGATCGGCTCCAGGGGGGCCGCCTCGGCCCCGGTGGTGGTGAGCAGGATGCGGCGCAGCGTGTCGGCATCGGGCCGGTCGATCTGGATCTTGAACAGGAAGCGGTCGAGCTGCGCTTCGGGCAGCGGGTAGGTGCCCTCCATCTCGATCGGGTTCTGCGTCGCCAGCACCAGGAAGGGTTCGTCGAGCTCGTAGCGGGTGCCGGAGGCGGTCACCGCCCGCTCCTGCATCGCTTCCAGCAACGCCGACTGGGTCTTGGGGGTGGCGCGGTTGATCTCGTCGGCGAGCAACACGTTGGTGAACACGGGGCCGCGTTGGAACTCGAAGCGCCCCTGCCCGCCCCCCTCGATGAACACCGTCGTGCCCGTCACGTCCGCGGGCATCAGGTCGGGCGTGAACTGGATGCGCCCGAACGTCAGGCCGGTGGCGTCGGCGAAGGTCTTCACCAGGCGCGTCTTGCCGAGGCCCGGCGCGCCCTCCACCAACACGTGCCCGCGCGCCAGCGAGGCCACCAGCAGGTCCTCGACCACGCGCTCCTGCCCGAGGATGACTCCGCCGATGGCCGCCGCCAGGGCCCGGAACTTCTCCTGGAAGGCGCCGGGCGCCGCCTGCGCTGTGCGCGTCTCCATGCACGGCCTCCTTGCCGATGTTGCGACAAGCGTAGCAGCATCGGGCACGCCGCCGCGCGTCCCCGAAGCGGCGAATGCAACGGGGAACGCCGCAACACGGGGAGTAGACTGGCCGCATGACGCCCCGCCACGGGAGGGTGACGCTGCGGCCCCTGACGGACCTGGACAACGTCGCCTGGCGCCGGATCCAGAACCACTTCCGCGATCCCGAGATCGCGCACCTCAACGGCACGCCACCCAACCGCATGCCCCTATGGCTCCTCAAGCGCGTGCTCAAGGCCGACGCCCGCCGCCCCGACCGGGCCACCTTCGGCATCTTCGACGAGAGCGGTACCTACATCGGCACCATCGAGCTCTACGACGTGCGCGGCTCGAGTGCGACGCTGGGCATCATCATCGGGGAGCGCAGCCACTGGGGTCAGGGCTACGGCCCGGAGGCCATCCATGCGCTGCTCGCGTTCGCCTTCCACGAGCTGGGGCTCGAGCACGTGCGGCTCAACACCTTCGGCGACAACGTGCGCGCGCAGACGGCCTTCAAGAAGGTCGGCTTCCGCGAGGTGAGCCGCAGCAAGATCGCGGGAGGGCGCATCGACGTCCACATGGAGCTCTACCGCGGCGCCTACCTGGAAGCGCACGGCGGCCGCTCGCCGGCCTCGGCGGAGGCGCAGGCCCAGCGCCGTCTGGCCTGAGCGCGGCTCGAGCCCGGGCTGGGCTCCGCGCCCGTCAGCCGCCCACGGGCGACCCTTCCTCCAGGAAGAACGCCTTGACCGCCTCGGCAGCGGCGGGACCCACGCCGGGGATCGAGGCGATCTCGCGCACGTCCGCCTCACGGAGCTGGTCGATGCTCGAGAAGTGGGCCAGAAGCGCGTCCCGCCGCTTCGGGCCGATGCCGGGGACGTCGTCGAGGAGGCTGTGCGTCATCGCCCTGCCGCGGCGCTGCCGGTTGTAGCCCACGGCGGTACGGTGCGCCTCGTCGCGCACGTTGATCAGCAGCCGCAGGGCTGGATGCGTGTGGGGCACGAGGATATCGCGCCCGTCTTCGGTCAGTAGCGTCTCCTGCTTCTTCGCCAGGCCCACCAGCGGGATCTGGACGCCGGCCTCGTCGAGCGCGCGCCGGGCGGCCGACATCTGGCCCTTGCCGCCATCGATGAGCAGCAGGTCGGGGGGCGGCAGCTTGTCGGCCAGGCTGCCGGTGAAGCGGCGGAACACCGCCTGGTGCATGCTGAAGAAGTCGTCGGGCTTGTCGAGACCGCGCACGCGCAGCCGGCGGTACGCACTCTTCATGGAGCGGCCGCCCTCGAAGGTCACGATGCTGGCCACGGTGTGGCTGCCCATCAGGTTCGAGATGTCGTACCCCTCGATCCGCCAGGGGGGCGCCTCCAGCCGCAGGAGCTGCTGCAGCTCCCGCACCCCGGGCGCCTCGCCGCGGCGCTCCAGCAGCGTGATCTCGCCCTCTACGCCGGTACGCGCGTTGCGCTCGGCCATGCGCACCAGCTCCACCTTGTCGCCGCGGCGGGGCGTGCGCAGCTCCACCCGGCGGCCCGCCCGCTCCTCCAGGAACGCCTGCCACACGCCCGCGTCCAGGTCGGTCTCGGGCACGAGCACCAGCGGCGGCACGTGCGTCGCCTGAGCGTAGTAGTCGGCGAGCACCCGTTCCAGGATCTCGCTGTCGGCCGCCTGGGCGGCGTTGGTGAGGAAGCGCTTGTCGCGGCCCACCACCCGCCCCCGCCGCATCTGGAAGAGCTGCACCATGGCGTAGTTGCCGGCCCGCGCCAGCCCCAGGAAGTCGAGCTCGTCGCCGCGGGCGCTCACCACGCTGCTGTCGTAGCCGGTGAGGCGGCGCAGGGCATCGAGGCGGTCGCGGTAGGTGCCGGCCAGCTCGAAGTCGCGGCGCTCCGCGGCGGCCCGCATGTCCGCCTCCAGGGCGTGCGCCGCCTCCACCACGCGGCCCTCCAGGAAGCTCCGCACCTGCCGCACCACGCGCGCGTACGCCTCGGGATCGGCGGCGCCGATGCAGGGAGCGTAGCAGCGGCCCATGTGGTAGCGCAGGCAGGGCTTCTTGCGAGGGTGCATCGGTACGCCGCTGTTGCGCCTCAGCGGGAAGATGGCGTAGATGAGCTCCAGCACGCGCCGAACCGCGCCGGCGTTGGGGTAGGGGCCGTAGTAGGTGCCGCCGTCCTTGACCACGCGACGCGTGAAGATCAGCGTCGGGAAGGGTTCGGCCGTCAGCTTCAGGAAGGGGTAGCTCTTGTCGTCCTTGAGCAGCACGTTGTAGTGCGGCTTGTGACGCTTGATGAGGTTCGCCTCGAGGACGAGCGCCTCGACCTCGCTGCTGGTGACGATGAACTCGACGCGCTCCGCCTCGCGGGTGATGAGCGCGGCCTTCACTCCGGCGTGCCGGCCGAAGTAGCTGCGCACCCGGTTGCGCAGGTTGATCGCCTTGCCGACGTAGAGCACGGTGCCGTCGGCGTGGTGGAAGAGGTAGCAGCCGCTGTGCGTGGGGAGCTCCGGCAGATCGCCTCGCGTCACCCCACCAGTGTACCGTCGGCCTTCCTCCCCGCCCGTTGCCCTCCCCGCCACCACCCGCGCCGAGACAGGGGGCCGGGACCCGCCACCGGCACGGGACGTTCGCCACTTGGCCACCCCCTCCCCCCCGGCGGTAGCCTCGCAGTGTACGGACGGTGCGAGAGAGCATGCTCGAGTCGAAACACGCGACAGGCGAGGACGCCCCACGAAACCCCGGGGGCGGACCCTGCCGGCACGCGCGTAGCGCGGGCGGCCGCATGGACGGTCGGCGGGACGCTCGCGAAAGGGAGGTCGGTCCAAGTGGCGAAGAAGTGGGTCTACCAGTTCAATGAGGTAGGCGAGGCCGAGGCCCAGATGGGCAGCTGGGACGAGGTCCGCGCGCTCCTGGGCGGCAAGGGCGCCAATCTCGGCGACATGACGCGGCTGGGCGTTCCGGTGCCCCCCGGGTTCACGGTGACCACCCAGGCGTGCAACGCCTACCTGGAGGCGGGCGAGCGCTTCCCCGAGGGCATGTGGGAGCAGGAGATGGAGGCGCTGAGGCAGGTGGAGAAGGACACCGGCAAGAGCTTCGGCGACCCCGCCAGGCCGCTGCTGGTGTCGTGCCGGTCGGGGGCCAAGTTCTCCATGCCCGGCATGATGGACACCATCCTCAACCTCGGGCTCAACGACGAAGTGGCCGAGGGGCTCATCGGCCTGACCGCCGACGCGCGCTTCGTCTACGACTCCTACCGCCGGCTGGTCCAGATGTTCGGCGGCGTCGTGCTGGGCGTACCCGACGAGGTGTTCGAGGCGGTCATCACCGCGCGCCGCAAGCGCGCCGGCGTGCAGCTCGATGCGCAGCTCTCGGCCGACGACTGGCGCGAGGTGACCCGCAAGTTCAAGGAGATCGTCAAGACCTACACGGGCCAGGAGTTCCCCGAGGACCCGGTCGACCAGCTCCGCCTGGCGACCGAGGCCGTCTTCAAGTCCTGGAACGGCAAGCGCGCCATCGACTACCGCAACGCCAGCGGCATCCGCCACGATCTCGGCACGGCCGTCAATATCGTGACGATGGTGTTCGGCAACATGGGCGACGACTGCGCCACGGGCGTGGCCATGACGCGCGACGCCACCACCGGCGAGCCGGAGATCGAGGGCGATTATCTCGTCAACGCTCAGGGCGAGGACGTGGTGGCCGGGACCCGCGCCACGCAGCCGGTGCAGGACCTGCAGGTCGACATGCCCGAGGTGTTCGCGGAGTTCAAGGGCATCGCCCAGCGCCTGGAGCGTCACTACCGCAACATGCAGGACATGGAGTTCACCATCGAGCACGGCAAGCTCTGGCTCCTGCAGACCCGCGACGGCAAGCGCACCGCGCAGGCCGAGGTACGCATCGCCGTCGACATGGTCGAGGAGGGGCTGATCAGCAAGGAGGAGGCCGTGCAGCGGGTGAAGCCCGAGCAGGTGGACTTCTTCCTGCATCCGCAGCTCGAGCCCGAGGCCCGCAAGGCGTCCAAGAAGATCGCCAGCGGCCTCAACGTCAGCCCGGGCGCCGCGGTCGGCCAGGTGGCCTTCGACGCCGACACCGCCGAGCGCTGGGTGCGTGAGGAGGGCCGCGACGTCATCATGGTGCGGCCCGAGACCAAGCCGGACGACGTGCACGGCATGCTCGCCTCCAAGGGCATCGTGACCAGCCGCGGCGGCCGCACCAGCCACGCGGCGCTGGTGGCGCGGCAGTTCGGGAAGCCGGCCGTGGTGGGCATCAGCGACCTCGAGATCAACCTCGAGTCGCGCGAGATGACGATCCGCGACCTCACGGTCAAGGAGGGGGAGTTCGTCTCCATCGACGGCACCGTGGGCGAGGTGTACGTCGGCAAGGTCCCCACCGTCATCCCCGACATCAGCAACCCCTACCTCAGCAAGGTGCTCGACTGGTCCGACGACATCCGCGTGCTGGGCGTGCGCGCCAACGCCGACTACCCGGCCGACGCCGAGCGCGCACGCAGCTACGGGGCGGAGGGGCTGGGGCTGGTCCGTACCGAGCACATGTTCTTCGAGCCCGAGCGCCTTCCCACCGTGCAGAAGATGATCATGGCGCGCAACAGCACCGAGCGCGCCGAAGCGCTGGAGGCGCTGCTGCCCATGCAGCGCAAGGACTTCGAGGGGTTGTTCCGCGCCATGAGCGGGCTTCCCGTCATCATCCGGCTGATCGACCCGCCCTTGCACGAGTTCCTGCCGTCGCACGACGAGCTCATCCGCGACCTCGCCGACCTCAAGGTGCAGCTGCAGCACTTCCACACCCTCAGCGAGGTGGACGCGGCCCTGGCCGTCATCCGCGAGAAGTCGGACCACCTGGAGCGCGTCTCGGAGCTGCGCGAGGCCAACCCCATGCTCGGCACCCGCGGGGTGCGGCTGGGGATCCTCATCCCCGAGCTCACCCGCATGCAGGTGCGCGCGATCTTCGAGGCCGCCTGCAACGTCAAGCGCGAGGGCGTGGACGTCCACCCCGAGATCATGATCCCGCTGGTGGCGCACGTGAACGAGCTGCAGCTCCAGAGGCGGGCCCTGGAAGAGGAAGCCAAGGCCGTGATGGAGGAGTACAACACCACCGTCCCCTACCTCTTCGGCACCATGATCGAGGTCCCGCGCGCGGCCCTGACCGCCAGCGAGCTGGCGGAGTCGGCCGAGTTCTTCAGCTACGGCACCAACGACCTGACGCAGACGACCTTCGGGGTGTCGCGCGACGACGCCGAGAAGGGCTTCCTGATGCACTACCTCGAGCACGGCATCCTCGAGGAGAACCCCTTCATGTCGATCGACCCGCAGGGCGTCGGACGCCTGATCGAGATGGGCACCAAGCTGGGCCGCGCCACGCGCCCCGACCTGGAGGTCGGCATCTGCGGGGAGCACGGCGGCGACCCCGCGTCGATCCACCTCTGCCATCAGCTCGGCCTGGACTACGTGAGCTGCTCGCCGTTCCGGGTGCCGATCGCGCGGCTGGCGGCGGCCCATGCCGCGCTCAAGTACGGCCGGCGCGGCGAGCAAGCGCCCGCCAAGGAGCCCGAGTTGGAGCCTGTGAAGGCCTGAGCCAGGGACCGACCGTCCACGGAGGGAGGGCGCCGCCCCGCGGGGCGACGCCCTCCACGTTTGTTGCGCGTGAGCGCCTTGCCTCGCATGGAGCCCCGGTATGTTACCGTCCAAAACCATGCCGGCAATGAAGTAGCGCGCGCCTCGTCGCGACGTGCGCCGGGAAAGGCGGATCAGGGTGCATCATCTTGGATCGGCGCGGTGGACGTGCCGCGTCAAACGTCGTCGTTTGTACCGACCATGCCTTCTCGCACCGTCGCGCGATGTGGCGCGCCCCTAGCTTCGCGGTCGCGCTGGTGCTGGCCCTGTGCGGCACCGCCGCGGCGCAAACCGTCGCATCGCTGACGACCGATCCCCAGGACCCGCTCACCGTGGTACTCACCGTGACGGCGCTGCCGTCCGACGCGGCCAGGGTGTTCGTCAACTGGGGCGACGGTCAGAGCCTGAGCGTCGCCTCGCCCAAGCGCGCCACGCACCGCTACGCCCGGGCGGGCAGCTACACGGTTCGCCTGGTCGACGGCGCACACGCGGCGCTGCTCTACACGGCGACCGTCCAGGTGCATGCGCCGCCGTCACCGCCAGGCCAGGCCAGCGGCCCGCGGATCCGGAACCTCAAAGGGTACGTCTCCACCGACTACTTCGCCTCGTCCACGCAGGGTGGGGCGGTGAGCTACGGCTCCGGCCAGGGGGTGCTGCGGGGGTTGAGCGTCAGCGCCTCCCTGTCGCTGGACGTGCCCGACCGGCACGTCGCCGTCACCGCCAGCAACGTCAACCTGGAGCACCAGAGCGTGAGGTTGCAGCTCAGCAACCACAAGGCCGCGCTGTCGCTGGCGCTTGACGGCGTCCCCGCCGACGGCACCGTCGGCGCCCGTACCACCCTGCTGGGGGCGCTGTCGATCACCGACCCGGGGCTTCCGAAGATCCTCGTCACCGGCGTGTCCGCCAACGAGGCGGGGAGCGCCGGGTACCACATGAGCAGCCTCCAACTGAGCCTCCACGACGGCTACAAGACGGTCGTGCCGGGCGTCACCCAGCTCCACTGGCGCACCGTGCTGCAAACGACCACCTCGGCCGTAGCGGCCGGCAACGCCAACGCCCAGACCACGCAGACACTCAGCACCGGCCTCGGGGCGACCTTCAGTCCCTGGGGTCCCGACGGCC
>Ga0102962_1000361_pt1 | contig 23060 bp, 19 predicted proteins | sample SalPonF2_C_D2_MG_FD_84519 | JGI IMG/M metagenome (GOLD analysis project Ga0102962, IMG submission 84519) | Salt pond soil microbial communities from South San Francisco under conditions of wetland restoration - Salt Pond MetaG SF2_C_D2_MG ...
TGCGTTTTACTCCGCCGGGAGAGAATCGAAGAACGGGAGAGGAATCGACGGTTTGGATCTTGAAAGACAATCAACCAGAGGGTATTACCATAAAAAAAGGATTATCGGATGATCAGCATACTCAAATTCTTTCTGGTAATTTACAACCGGGGCAAGAAATCCTTACGAATATAAAAAGGGACTGATGACACGAATAGAATCTCAAGCTGCAGTTTCAAGACCTTTGGACAACAGAAGGGAGAAATCTCCACTGGTTGAATTCGAAGAAATGACTAAAATTTATGGGTTGGGACCAACTAAAGTTGTTGCTTTAGACAATATTGATCTTAAAATCTATGAAGGGGAATTTGTGGCAATTATGGGGCCCAGTGGTTCCGGTAAATCGACTTGTTTGAATATGATTGGGTGTCTTGATACCCCCACTTCAGGTTCTTATAGGTTTAGGGATGTTGAAATCGGCAATTTGGAACGAAATCAGCGAGCGCTGCTTCGCAGAAATTATCTTGGATTTGTTTTCCAGGGATACAATCTCTTGAAACGTACTACGGCATTGGAAAATGTAGAGATGCCGTTAGTATATCGGGGATTTAAAAAAAACGAGCGAAATGTAATGGCACTTAAGGCATTGGCTGATGTAAATTTGGAAGGGCGTGAGCATCATACGCCGGCCAAATTATCCGGAGGGGAACAACAACGTGTAGCCATTGCCCGTGCTATTGTAACTAGTCCAAGCTTGCTACTGGCTGATGAACCAACCGGTAATCTGGATTCAAAATCCGGTGTTGAAATCATGAATCTGTTGACCCGGCTAAACCGTGAGCAGGGAATTACCATAACAATGGTAACGCATGAACCGGATATGGCGGAATATGCCGAACGTACAATACATTTTCTTGACGGAAAAATTGTCAATATTCAATGGAATAAGAGAGGTGACCGATGATTTGGAGTACTATACGGTTGGCAGTCTTGGAGATAGGTCGGAATATGATGCGATCTTCGCTTACGATCCTGGGCATTGTAATAGGTGTGGCTGCCGTGATCAGTATGGTTACGCTTGGCGGCGGCGCAACATCAAAGATCACCAGTGACATTTCCAGCTTAGGCAGTAATCTGTTAATACTACGTCCGGGAAGCCGTGGACGACATGGAGGGGTGAGGGCAGAAGCTAAACCTTTTGATATGGAAGACGCCAAAGCTATTGAACATGAAATTACTGGCGTAGCGGCCGTCACGCCGGTCGCAAGCAGCGCTACGGTAGCGGTTTATGGGAATGAAAACTGGTCCACCAGTATAATGGGGACGGACAATAAATATCTTACCGTTCGTTCATGGGAAATAGAACGAGGTCGTGAGTTTACGAATGTTGAGCTGACTAGTGGACGGCTATCTTGTATTTTAGGGGCGACAGTTGCTGAAAAGTTATTCGGTTATTTGGATCCTATAGGTGCTAATATCAGATTAGGGTCGATAAGTTGTAAGGTCGTTGGAACTTTAGTGCCCAAAGGTGAATCTACTTTTGGCATGGATCAGGACAATTTTATTCTGATGCCGATCAGGGCATTACATCGGAGAATATTAGGAAACACTGATGTGGGCGCCATCTATATATCGGCACAGAGTGGTGTTTCTTCCTCGCAAGTGCAGGATGATATTACCAAGCTGATGCGCCAGCGACGTCACCTGCGTGCTGGAACAGAAGATGATTTTGAAGTAAATGATATGGCTCAGATTGCTACTACTGTGGCTAGCACAACAAGCGTTTTGACAACTTTTTTAGGGGCTATTGCAGCCATTAGCTTATTAGTGGGAGGGATCGGGATTATGAATATAATGTTGGTTTCCGTAACAGAACGAACACGTGAGATAGGAATTCGACTTGCAATAGGAGCCTTGGGAAGAGAGGTGCTGCTACAGTTTTTGATTGAAGCGATTATGCTGTCACTTTTTGGCGGAATTATTGGAATAGTCCTTGGACTGGGACTGGCTGCCTTTGTAGCGCCCTTTTTAGGAGTTCCCTTTATCATCAATCCCGGTATTATTGCAATCGCTTTTCTATTTTCCGGCGCCGTAGGCATTATCTTCGGCTTTTTTCCGGCTCGCCGGGCGGCTCAACTGGATCCGATTGATGCCCTGCGATATGAGTAGCAACTTATATTGATATGCTCTGAATTACTTTTGTCGAGCGTATCTACCAATCAATTTTCCCTGCTCTATGACATGGCCTTTCATTGCGGATAATAACTTCTGTTTTGATAGACCGGGTAAAATATTAAGCATGGAATCCAAAGCATAGATTTTAAAAGAATATCGGTGAGTTCCACCAGGCGGACAAGGTCCCCGGTATCCGAATTTTTGATAATCATTGGTGCCGTGCAGTGCTCCATTTGCAAGTCGTTCGCCATCCGGTATGTATTCATCCAGACTACGTTGATCTGCTGGAATATTATAAATAATCCAGTGGACCCAAATTTTAGCCGGAGCATCAGGATCATCCAAAATTAAAGCAAAGGATTTTGTTCCTTTAGGTATATCAGACCAATTCAGGGGAGGTGATACATTTTCTCCGTCACAGCTATATTTTTTGGGGATTATTTCTCCCTGTTCAAAAACAGTACTTTTGATTTGTAATGCCACGATATTTTTCTCTCTCTTATATATAGAATATTTAAATATAATACTTCAAGCGTTTAAAAGGTAGGATGGGGAGTTGATAAAGAATTAAAATCTGAGGATAAATTTAATCTTTGGCGGTCAGCATTCGTTCAATCCTGCGATCTGGCACCAGCCAAATTAAGGCAACGAGTGTATAAATCCCAATAGAACCCCAGCGCCACCAGAATGCAAGAAAGATAGCTACAGCATATAGAATGGGTGATATTTTTCCCTTCCAGTCGTTGCCGACAGCCTTTTTAAGAAGGGAGTCGGGTTGTTGAGATGCGATGATAAATTGCTGCAGGATGAAATAGGCGACGGCAGACATGAGCAATATGATTCCATAAACTGCGGATGGGAGTGCTGAAAAGTGATTTTCTCCCATCCAACCTGTAGCAAATGGGACCAGAGAAAGCCAGAAAAGCAAATGCAGATTTGCCCATAAAATGGATCCGGTCACCTTTTGACAGGTGTGCATCATATGGTGGTGATTGTTCCAATAGATCCCGAGATAGATAAAGCTAAGTATATAACTTAGGAATATCGGAAACAATGGGAATAATGCTTCGATGCTGTCTCCGTGAGGGACTTTCAGTTCCAATACCATAATGGTGATGATTATAGCAATGACTCCATCACTAAAGGCCTCAAGCCTGTCCTTTTTCATATTCACCTCTGAACGTGTATTTGAAATAGTATCTATATTATTAGGAAAGTAACAAGAATAGAAGATTAATATAGTTCTGTTTTATCTCTCTTTCGATTGGATTATAAATGTGTTATTTGGATACCTCGAAAGGTCTTCTGTTTCTATACAGTAGGGCGATGTAAATCTTGCATTGTTGCGGGGGCAGTAGTTCTAAGTCGGGCAGGTACCTTTAAAACTGAATGCCCACAGCCTCTATTTCGTTAAAAGCATGCATAAATAAATTTAAGAAAAAGGATATATTATGGGATTTTTCTTGCTTTTAGCACGCATTTTATTTTCAGCAATATTTATTCAATCCGGTATTGGACATATGATGAACGTAAACCAAATGGGAGAATTTGCTAAAAGTAAAAATGTACCGATGCCGAAAGTGGCGGTATTCCTGACCGGAGTTATGATTCTTTTGGGAGGACTCAGTGTTTTACTGGGACTCTGGGTCAATGTTGGAGCCTGGCTGCTTATCATTTTCTTACTTCCAACAGCTTTTATCATGCATAACTTCTGGACAGTAGAGGATCCTATGGATCGTCAAAATGAGCAAATTCATTTTGTAAAAGACTTAGCTTTGGCTGGTGCGGCTTTTCTCATTTGGTTTCTTTATATCATGGTCCACGTACCCTGGAGTATTGGCTAGTCCGTATTTTTGACCGTTGTTGTAAAAATGTTATAGCAAAAGAGGTTTGCTATAGCCAAAATAGGCAGGGCTTATTACCCATTCCGTTTATCCTTCATCATGGTTTGACGGAAACCGAGGGCGCCCGGACGAAAAGTGAAGCTTATCTCACGTTAATTTAATCAATAGCTGTATTAAGCATCCACGCTTGATACAAAGGAGCATTAATCGAAAAGTTGTTGAAGCAGTCAATTACTTGGGGCTCCGAATTTTGTATCAATCTGTACACCTAGTTCTCCCAACAGGTTCATAGGAAGTGTCCCTCCGATGAATATAAAAAGGAAATCGTTGGGCAGGGAATAGGCATCCTTTCCTTTTTCTTCTACTAAGATCTGGTGTTCGTCATTTTTTAAGACGTTGCTATTGTAAATGACTTTAATTTTACCTTCATCGACAGCTTTTTCTATGCGATCGTAATTTTGAGGTTTAATCCTAAAAAACTTCTCCTTTCTATACGAGATACGAACGGTATTTGAAGGTTGTTCGGCCAGAGATAAAGCGGCTTCTACTGCAGAATTCCCGCCCCCGACAACGGTAATATTATTATTCTGAAATTGTTCAGGATCGCGAAGGGAATAGGCTACATTGGGCAAATCTTCTCCTTCGATTCCAAGCTTCCGCGGACTTCCGCGTCGGCCGATTGCCAGCAGTACTCTTTGAGTAATAAACTCATCTGTGTTTGTTATCACTTTAAAAAGCCGGGGTTCCAGTTTTTCAATATGTTCAACTCGCTGGCCTGTTTTAATATTCAAATCCAATTGATCAATAATATTATGCCATGTTTCCATAAGCTCTTCCTTTTGAATTTCGTGCTTATGGATCCGTCCGTAACCGGGGATTTCCAGCGGTTTGGTCATTACTATCTTTTTTCTGGGATACGTCCGTATGCTGCCCCCGATATCTCCTTGTTCCAGCGTAACGGTTTTTAACTTATGTTGTTTGCTGTGGATCGTAGCTGAAAGTCCCGCTGGTCCACAGCCTACAATGACAGCATCAAGCGTAGATTCCGGTTTGCTGTGTCGCTCTTTAATTATATAGTCAATACACTCTTTTGCTTGGGTAAATGCATTACGAATTAGCCCCATCCCGCCCAACTCGCCAATGATATAAATGCCCGGGATATTGGTTTCGAAGTTTCCCTTTATCATTGGAATATCCACGCCTCGTTTTTCGGTTCCGAACACAAGTTGAATAGCATTGACCGGACAGCTACGTTCGCAGAGGCCATGTCCCACGCAGCGGGCAGGAGCCACCGGCACTGCCTGACCATTACGTAAACCCAGTACGTCTTCTTCAGGGCATGCGGCAATGCAACTGCCCGAACCAATACAGGCATCAGGATCGACGACAGGATGCAGAGAGGCTGGTTCTTTGAGACCGTATTTCAAGGCTTCAAGTTCTGCCTCTTGAGTTCGATGTTCTATTTCTTTTTTATTTTTTATAAAAGGAATAGCAAAAAGTAAAAACAGAATAATCGCCGTTGACCATATGACAAGGGTATAAATATCCACTAAAATGACCTCCAAATACTAAATTGTAATGTATTATTGAGGAATAATTGTCCATAACTTGTACGCATGCTAGTCTGAAAATACCAGTTGGAACCCAGGTTGAACATTGCCGACAAATTTGCCGTATGGGTCTGATACTTCCCACTTATAAAATCAGTTTGATAAAATTCATATCCCAGTCCCAGGTGGATATTGTTAAAGTCTCGGTTTAGGGCAGGCGCTAAGCGGATGGTTTTGTAATTATCATTATACCAATATTGGGCATTTAACGAGAATCCTAAATTCCATAGACGAGTCCGGTAGGTTTGGGCATATCCTGAAATGGAATAGGCTGTAGCGCTTAATTCGGATATAATTCGACTAAAGTCGGCTCCAATGCTTCCGGAGTTAAAGCTGAGCCTTGTGCCGCCTGTGATTTGAGTACGCCGGTAACCCAGTGGATCTACAGAGTATATATAATAGGGGCGGCGGCGATTGTAGGCGCCGTGTAATTCGATCCAGTCCACCGGTTCAAACGAGCCCCGTACCATAACTTGTGAAAAATTCCAGTTCTTTGATTGGGGATGTTGGTCAGCTTGCAGGCGTAATGAAATACGATTGTGGTTTAATAGAAACTGCTGATATGCACCCACATAAAGATGGTTCCTGAGATTTATATTTGGCATCACAGCGGTAAAGTCCAGCTCAGTATTACTTCTAAAATTTGCTATCTGAAACTCGTGATAGGTATATGCGGAATATTTCGGCAGGTCTGTCTGAAATCCTTCATCGCTTCGGATGGGTTCAAAGCCGGTAATGAATCCTATTCCATTATTCCGATTGCCAACTTTTGCCATTATTCCATCCCAAAAGCCGGAGAAAATTTCATAACGGTTATAAAAACGCCCGGCAGTGATGGTTAGTGGTATTTTGGTAAAACTTTTTTCTACATTCAAGCGATAGAAACGCGCCCAGTTTGTTGGAGTGATAGTAGATGTCTTCGAATATCGGTACGAATAAGCCATTGAAGCATCTATGGTCAGTCCACCGGGCAAATTACTCATGAGTGCAGAAAAATTGGTATACGGCGTTAAAAAAAGGCGATTCGTATGCCCGTTTTGAACGTTTGACCATTTAGTGGTGGACGCGTTGGCCGTTCCGCCAAAAGAGATACGTCCACTTATCTGGGGTTTAGAGCCAGCCCGGCTTTCTACGGTGGTTGAAGTTGTATTTAAAATTGAAATGGGCTGTTTTGTGGGATTTTCCTGCTTATTTATTTTCTCTTCTGGTGTTTTTGGTTTTTCAAAACGTATTACAATAGTTTGACCGCGGGTCAAAGGAAATGGAGTTACAGCAAATTCCGCAGAAAGACTTTTTGATGCTACACTTTGTACGACTAAGCTTCCCAACAGCGTTTTTTTCCGGTAAATATAGAGCGTATCGCCTTGGACAATTCCGTCATCAGAACCGGACGAAAGATATATGACAGATCCGGCAATTTGCGTCACTTGCGTCGTGATTTCTTCTTGCTGGGCATGAACAAGTTGAACGAAAATGGTAGTAAACAGCAAAATAAAAAAGAAAGGGAGTAGCCTTTTAAAATTCTGTTTAATCATCTTCAGCCCTCCCACTTGGATGACAACTATAACAGGCTTGGCTCTCATATATATAGCCATTTACCTCAGTATGATGCGGATCTGTGTTGGCCTTGCTGTGTTCATGACAGTTGAAACAGGTGAATTCCGCAAAATTACCCGAGTTTTGGTGACAAGTGCTACAACTATTCCAAATACCTTGATGCCGACCGGAATAGATAGGAAAGAACTGTTGGTCGTGATCCCCAAATTCGGCACCTTCCCAACTGTTTTCATCATGACACGTTTTGCATGTGGTAGGGAATCCGCTACCACTGTGTGCCCGGTTATAATCCGACTCATGACAAGTGTAACAGTCATTTTGATTGGCAGGGTGAAAGATAGGATCGAAGCCGGGGGTTAGGTGACAACTGCTGCATTCAATTTGACTGTGAGCGCCAACCAGGGCAAATCCATTGGACGCTTTTGTGTGATCAAATTCAGCGCCTTCAAAACTATTCTGATTGTGACAATTCAAGCACGTAGTCGGGAATCCACTGCCGGAATGGGCCCGGTTATAATCCGCTTCGTGGCAGGTATAGCAATCGTTCTCGTCTGTAGCTGAGAAGATAGGATCAAAACTGGGTGTGCGGTGACAACTGTTGCAGGTGATTCGGCTGTGAGCGCCAATTAGTGCAAAGCCCCCGGACGCTTGCACATGATCAAACTTGGCAGGTCCCCAGGCAATGGTCGAGTGACAATTTTGGCATTCGGTCGAAAATCCCTGCTTCCTGTGATCAATGGATTTGGCGTTATTGAAATCTTTCTCGTGACAGGAGAAACATTCCGGATCTAGTGAACTGAATGCGCCATGAGCATCATTCTGGTGACAACTACTGCAACTTATTTGCTGGTGTGCACCGGTAAGAGGAAATAGGGTATTGGCATGAATACGTCGCCCCTCCAGCATGTGGAACGATTCGACATTGTGACAGGTAGCACAAGTTTCGGTAAACTGTCCCTGGTGGACATCCACATGGCAAGAAGCGCAATCATTTTGACTGATATTTGGCTCACTGAATTTTAGATCAAGATGACAGCTTTGGCAACGTATGTTCTGGTGTTTGCCAAGTAGTTTGAATTTTGTATCGGTATTATGGTCGAAGTCCATCTTCTTTTTGGCAGGAATCCAACGGCCGGTGGTATGACATGCTGCACAATCAATATCAATGGTGAATTTTCCATGCGGATTTTCGACCTTCTGGTTCTGGGCAAAGAGTATAACGGGACTTAAAATGCCAGACAGAATAATACCAAGAAGAAATTTCAGATATATTCTATTTAGGTTACTTACTTTCATTCGCATGACACGACTCACAGGTTATTTTCATAGGTCTGAAGCGGACAAAGTGTTCTCCGTCGCTACCGGTTTCGGTTTTGTGACAAGAAGTGCAGGCCAGATTTGCATGGGCTCCTTCCAACGGAAAGCGAGTCCGGCTATGGTCAAATTTTTTCATCGTGAATGACTCCGTATTATGGCAGGCATCACAGTTGCTGCCAATTGCAGATTGGGCGAACTGCCCGTGATGAGGATCATCTTTCGCATGACACCCGGCACAGTCAACCGGCAGACCTCCCGACTTTAGTGTAAAATCTATGTGAACATTTCGGTCAGTTTGGTGACAGGAACTGCAAGCTAATAATTGATGCGCTCCCGTAAGAGGAAATTGAGTCTTACTGTGGTCGAATTTGATTTTAGAGGTCCACGCATTAGTATCATGACAATCGGCACAGATCGTTTGGCCAGAAGCATTTTTGAACTCATCCCCATGAGGATTATCCTTGTCATGACATGTTTGGCATTCGAGGCTACTAAAATGGAAAGTATAGTTATCCTGTTTTGGGGATTGATGACATTGGTTGCAAGGGATAGCCAGATGAGCTCCTGTCAAGGTGAATCGAGCTTCTTCGTTGTGGCGCTTAATGTCGAAAGTGGTGGGCAACCATCCATCCACAGTATGGCAATTAGCACAGTCAGTACCACCTTTTGATGTCTTAAAAGCGCCATTGTGATAATCATCATGACAAGAAGAACACCTATCCGATTTGGGATGGGGATAAGAAAAACTCAGTGTAGAATTTACGAATGTCCGACTAATTCCATCTTTAGAGATCTTGGGATTGTGGCAAGATCCACAGGCGAGTGTCTTATGCTTTCCAAGCAGGGGATAACCCGTAGTGCTGTGATCGAAGGTCTTCTCTGAAAAGTTGGCCAGCTTATTCCAGCCTTGTACAGAATGGCAGTTTTCGCACTTGGTACCCATCGAACCGTTATGGGGATCATCATGGCAATCCAGGCAGCGGCCGAATTTTAAGTCGGTATAGTTTACCACCGTTTTGTTATTGGCAAGCGTAAGCGACTGGTGACAACTATTACAAGAGACATCAATATGTTTACCCAATAATTTGAAACGCGTATTATCATGGTTGAAAACGGTCAAATCCTTCCAATCCTTCGGCGCATGACAGCTTTGGCAATCTTTACCTAGAAACTGTTTGCCATGCGGTGAATCCGATTCGTGACAGCTTGCGCATTTCGTATCCAATCCCAAAAAAGTGTGACCAAGCGCATTGTTTGCTCCTTTAAACTTTATGACTGCTTCGTCAGAAATAAATTGTTGATTGTGACAACCAGAGCAGGTTATCTTTTGATGCTTGCCTATGAGAGCATAGCCCGTTTCCTCATGATCGAACGTAGTAGTATCCCATTTCAATATCTGAAAAGAACGCCCGAAATGTTCTTTGTGACAATTGGCACAGTTCTGCTTAATGACAGAAGCATTAGCATGATACCCCAGCATTTTTTCAATTTTTGCATTGAGTGGCTTGTGACAGCTCAGGCATCGTTCATTACTGTTGCCCTTACTGCCCAGTGCATGACAGTTGGTACAATTTGTGACGCCTTCAATATTCTTGTGGACTTCTGAAAGTTTGCCCGGTGATATTAATTGCCCGTAAACCTTATTGTTTCGGACAACCAAAAATAGAAGTAGAAAACAAAGGACAATTTTTAATATATCATTGCGGTTTATCATTCCCGGCTGTTGAAGGATGTTCCAGTTGTTGTAATGATTTAGTTGCCAGCTGAGCTATTTTTGATTTTTTTGACTTTGTAAGCTGCATCCAAAGTTGCTTTGCTTCATCAACATTCCCAGTATTGGCCTGAATGGCCCCAAGATTATATGTCCCTTCTTCATCACCGGGGAAATTATCGAGCAGTGCCAGGGTTGTTTTTTTGGCTTTGATCCAGTCACCGCTTGTGGCATAGCAGTTTGTCAAATCCAGCCACGATTGATGATCTTTGGGTTTCAATTTTACTAGTCGCTCATAATAGACGGTTGCCAATTCAGGATTATGCCCATCCTGATATAGCCGGGCCAAGCGCAATAGGTGTGTCGTATCGTCCGGATTATCAGTCAGATACGATTTAAGTTGTTGCACTTGGTTTTTATACTGATCCGAAACATTATTGGCGCCTGGATTATCCGGCGCGGTCATCGGCATACCGGCTTGTGGGGCTGCTCCTACTTTGGATATGGTTTCATCCGGCGCAGTAGGCAGACGTGCATAAATTCCAAAAGTGACAAAAGTTGCGATGATTAGAAGCGGTATGATATATTCCTTTTTCATGATGAGCACCTGTTATAATATCCATGTATAGCCGAACATGACGGCTACAATCACATGTACGATAAGTATGATAAACATTACGGCCGTCAGTGGAATGTGAAAAACATGCCAATAGCCGAAAACTTTTTGAAAAGGTTCTTTAATAGCTCTTTGGCTCGAAGTTCTGGCGAGTTCTTGGGCCAAATCTTTTGCCTCTTGCTTCTGATAACCATTTAAAGTTTCTTGTTGAAGAATCCTATTTAAGGCAGGAGTGCTGTAATGAGCCACATCAAACTTAAGGGTAGCACTTAAAGCTTGTGCAACTGAGTATTTTTTTTGAGTCTTTTCAATCAAAACAGCTGTTTGGAGCTGATTTGAACTAATACCGGTTATTGCCTCTAACTGTTCGAGCAGTTTTTGCTGTCTTATTTCGATCTCAGAATCATCTAAAAATACACCGTCTAGCGTTTTAGGAATGCGGGCATAAATATAGCGTCCGAAGATGCCGCTTGATACCACCAAAACCATACTCCAGAAGGAAATGGCGACAATACCGGAAAACTTGAAAGTAGTGTGCAATAGCACCCAAAAAGGACCGAGCGTGCATAAAAAGATGTGAAAGTGAAGCCAATACGTTAGCTTACTTATATGCTGAAACGTTTTGACTCTTTTTCTAAGACTATATGTACTAACTCCAATTAGGATAAACAAGCTACCAAGGATACCCAGACCATGTCCGATTAACCCCGTTGGTCTGAACAGATTATATAGTGGATGATAAGGGCGTTGCGAAAAAGGAGTTACGTAATAACTCCATCCCCATACAAGAGGGGTGATAGCTAGAAGAAGCCATACCAAAATAATAAATGAGGTAACAATACGTCCCTTACTCATAACCTCCCCGTTTCAGCTGTTTGTGTAGAATTATAATTTACATATTAGGAAGGTATCAAGCCCTTGAAAATCAGGTTTTTACTAATTTAAATTTAGTCTATATCCTATAGGGTATTAGACCTCCCGACCGTCTAAGTAGAGAACCTGAATTTGGAAAAATTGTTCCCGGACTTAAATAACAAGGCTGGGAAACTATGCCTATACCTGGGTAGATGATATCAATTCCCGAAGAGCATCCCGTTAGTTTATGTTTACTATTAATTCAGGGATGAAGCTGTGCAATTTTGAGCATTTTTAATACGGATTCACCGTGTTGTTAGAGTCCAAAGCTTGTAAAGCTAATATAGCAACTGATAAAATTGAATACTTTTTGTCTATAGAATCTCAGCTTTTTTATGATAGATGATTCTCGTCGTTAACTGGGCCAATTTTTTTGTTATTTATTTGATTTATTAACGCTTTGTCATTATGTTGACCCGCCGTTCATTTTGATATATAAACAGTCATTATTGACATCATAGTCCGTGGCAAAAAAATCATTTAAAAAGAAACGAAAACAACTCCTCGAAGACTTCGCAAAGGAGAACATCCATGATGCCGTACTGGAGCTTATAGGAGAAAAAGGTGTTCAGGATTTGACCGTCGCAAGTGTTGCAAAGAAGGCAGGAATAGCCAAGGGAACGATTTATTTGTATTTCAAAGACAAAGAGGATTTGATTTGCTCGACTATTGAGACCAGTTTGCGCCCTCTTTTCTCTCATCTGATAGAAATTTTAGAGAGTGATAATACACCGGATGAGAAACTATCGGAATATGCTGCATTTAGTATGGAGTTTTTTGAAAAATATCGCAGTACATTTCGTGCGTTATTGTATAATCAACATCAGGTGCATGTACACAAGGACCGTTACATAGATGACAAATATCAACAAATCCTTGATCGGCTTGCAGATGTTATTAGGAATGGAGTTGAGAAGGGTATTTTTCGTGATGTTGATCCGTTCATTGGTGCTAATATTTTTGTGGAATCTACCATAGCCGTTACCGTTCAATATTTAATTACGGAAGAAAAACGTGATATAGATAAAGACGTCAGCTCTCTAATTGACATATTATTAAATGGCTTAAACAAGATTAAATCATGAAACAGTTTTTAGTAAAAACATTAGTGCTAATTTTTGGCCTTTTATTATCAGGATGTGTTAGTCAGCATGCTATTGAGAATGATATAAGTCGTACTAACGAACAGGCTTACCACGATTGGCAATCAGATTATGCGAGTCGCGATAGTCTCACAGGGGATAGTTCCCGTGTTCAGCCTAAGTCCTATGAAGAGCCATCCAACAAAGTACCACTAATCAGTGGTAAATTGAACCTTCAAGATGCCATGAAGCTAGCACTCATTTATAATCGTAACCTTCGAAAAGCTGTGGCCGAAAAAGTCTATGCAAATGGACAGATATTATCATCATATGGTAATGTAGCACCTACTGCGGATGTGAGTGGGACCTACACACGTAAAAATGAAGTCAATACTTTTAATTTCGGAGGTAACAAATTTCAGTCCGGCTTTTTAAATAATTATTCGGTTACGCTTTCCATTGAACAACCAATAATTAATGCTCGTGGTATATTGGGCTTACGGGCTTCCCAGCTTTACCGGACGCTTACCGATAAGCAGATTCAAACCGCGACGGAAAATACCTTATACCAGGTTGAGCAGCAGTATTATCATGTATTAATGCTGCAAAAGCAGTATCAAGTCCGCCAAGAGAATGTTAAATACAGTCAGGCAAGTCTAAATGATGTGCAAAATAAGGTTAAATATGGTACCGCGACCCATTTTAATCTTATTCGTGCCCAGGTGGATCTATCTAATGCCAAGACTCAGGAAATACAGGCTAAAAACGATCTTGAGCAAGCGAAAGCTACATTTTTTAATACACTTGGGGTATCCCAAAATAGCCAGGTAGCATTGGATGATTCGCTGGATTACGAGTCGATCAACACGAATCAGGGTAAGGCGATTCAAACGGCTTTACAGAACAGACCGGATCTGGCAAGTAGTAAGTTGAATGTAGAGCTTCAAAAATCATCTCTAAAGTCGATGTATGCACGATATCTTCCTACAGTGAGTGCTTATTTTGACCAAACATGGGCAAATCCCGCGCCCTTAACAGTCCCACCAACGCAGAGTTGGGGTTATCTGTGGAATGCAGGATTACGATTAAACTGGTCGATTTTTAATCTTGATCGAGAAGGCAGTATCCAGCAAGAGCGTTCCACTCTACGGCAGCAGAAGCTGACCTATTTGGATACCCAGCAACAAGTAATTTATGATGTTCACAGTGCTGTTATGGCTCTTCAAAATGCCGAACAGTCTGTCGAGGCTCAAAAGTTGACGGTACAACAGGCCAACGAAGGTTTGAAACTAGCGCAGGCTCAATTCAAACAGGGCACGATCGATCAGGTGTCATTACTTGAGGCGCGTCAGGCTCTTAGTGAAGCACAGCTTTCATATTATTCAAGTCTCTTTCAGCATAAAGTTGCACGGCTTGATCTTTTGAAAGCAACCGGTCAACTGAAGATGAAGTTTTCTAAAGATAAATCTGACTCATTGAAGTGAATACCGTTTTAACGTCTAAAAGAATATCAAAGTTATAATTTTATGTGGATTTCAGACACAGCTATTAAACGCCCGGTTACCACGATTATACTTATGGGCGCCCTACTGATATTTGGATATATTTCCTTTTCGAGAATGGGTATCGATCAGTTCCCACAAGTTGATTTTCCCGTCGTTACCGTAACTACCTCCTATCCTGGAGCCAGTCCTGAAGTTATGGACCAGGATGTAACCAACAACCTGGAGGAGCAGATCAACACCATAAGTGGAATTAAAAATATTGCTTCACAAAGTTATGACGGGTTATCGATTGTAACGACCCAGTTTGATTTGTCGAAGGATGCCAATGTAGCGGCCGAGGAGGTACGGGCTAAAGTTGATCTGGCCAAACAAGATCTTCCAAATGATATTAATCCGCCTATCGTACAAAAATTGGATGTTAACTCCAGTCCGATTTTGTGGATTTCAGTCTCTGGAAAAGTCCCGTATCTTAAACTTTCACAATATGCCAATCAGACTCTTAAGCAACAATTACAAACCATAGGTGGTGTCGGCAATGTTGAAGTAACCGGGCTTAGAGAGCGGGAAATAAGAATATGGTTACATCCGAAAGAATTACATGCGCGTGGACTAACAGCAGGCGATGTCATTGGTGCGATCAAAACCAACCACCTTGAATTGCCGGGCGGGCGCATCGAGCAGGACAAAAAAGAGTATTCTATTAAAGTGCAGGGAGAATATCAGACACCAGAAGGATTGAAAAATTTGGTCGTCAAAAGTGTCAATAACAAGACGGTATATCTTAAAGACGTTGCCAAAGTGGAAACAGGGACCGAAGATTATCGTACTATTGCTCACTTTAATGGGGTGCCAACCATTGGCCTTGGTATTCGAAAGCAAAGTGGAGCCAATACGGTTGCCGTAGCCAATGATATTAAGGATAAACTCAGTGTACTCTCTGCCAATGCTCCCGATGGCGTCAATTTGAAAATTGCCGTTGACAACTCAAAGTTTATTAAGAAATCAATCGGAGGGGCTCAATTCGATATTATCCTTGGGGTGATCCTTACGGCACTGATTATGTTCTTTTTCCTTCGAAACTTGCGTATCACGACCATCAGTATCCTGTCGATACCCGTTTCGCTGATTGGTGGATTTATCATCATGAACGTACTTGATTTTACCATCAATAACTTAACCATGCTTGCCATGTCTCTTGCCGTAGGCCTGGTGATTGATGATACCATTGTCGTACTTGAAAATATCTTTAGGCATGTCGAAGAAGGACAGGATAGCATTCCCGCTGCAAAGGTTGGGACCAGTGAGGTTGGTTTTGCCGTACTGGCAGCTACATCGACTGTGGTGGCTGTGTTCCTGCCCGTAGCATTTATGCAGGGAATTATCGGGCGCTTTTTCTTCCAGTTTGGAATGGCTGTGGCGGTAACGGTTACGATATCTTTGTTTGTCTCCTTTACGTTAACTCCGTATTTGTGTTCCCGGCTTTTGAGACATGAGAAAAAACATTCCAAATTTTACGTAACCCTCGAAAATTTCTTCGATTGGCTTGAAGAAAGCTATATCAAAACACTAAATTGGGGTACCCGTCATCGCTGGAGTGTAATAGGTATAGCAATAGTGGCTTTTGTTCTTGGAATGTCTCTTCTTCCATTTATTGGAACAGAATTTATACCTCAGTCTGATGAATCACGTTTCCAAATTAGTTTTGAAATGCCGACCGGTACCTCCATCGATGCGATGAATAAAAGGTTATATAATGTTGAAAGTGCCTTATTCAAATATCCACAGATCCAAAGTTTATTCTCCTCAGTTGGTAGTGGAGCCAGCCAGGAAGTTAACAAGGGCAGCTTTTTCGTTAATATGGTATCTCGTGATCAGCGGGATATCAGTCAACAGGATTTGATGAAGGAGGTACGTAACAGGTTAAATGATAAGTTTCCTAATATGACCGTTGCTGTTGAGCCGGTATCAGCGGCCGGTAGTAATGGAAGTCGGCGAGCAGATGTTCAGTATATTATCCAGGGACCGAGTTTGAAGGAATTAAATCAGATCAGTAACAATGTGATCAAGGATCTTAAAAAAGATGGACGTTTTGTCGACATGGATACTGACCTGCGGCTTAATAAACCGGAAGTAAATGTGAATATTGATCGGGATTTGGCATATGATCTGGGAGTAAATGCTCAGAGTATTTCTAGTGAAATATATGCTCTTTTTGGTGGGAATGATGTTGCAAAATATACCCATAATGGATATCGCTATAAGATCAGGGTAAAAGCCCGTGGAGATTTCCGGGATCAGCCTAAAAATCTGAATGACATTGAAGCCCGTAATAACAAAGGACAGCTCATAAAGGCTTCAAATCTAATAAATTATAATGTCAGTCAGGGTCCAAGTTCTGTGAATCGTTACAATCGAATTCACGCTGTCAACTTGTATGTTAACACAACCGGTGCTATCTCGGCTGGGGAGGCCCTGCAGGTTGTTGCCAATACGGTAGACAAATATATGCCTAAAAATGGTGAATATTCGACTTCGCTTGGTGGGCAAAGCCAAAATATGCAGGAATCATTCGGATACATGATACAGGCTCTCGAAATCTCTATTTTAGTTATCTATATGGTTTTGGCCATTCAATTTGAATCATTTATTCACCCGTTCACCATCATGATTTCGCTTCCATTAACGATGATTGGGGTTTTCGGCGGATTATTTATTGCCGGGGCAACGCTCAACATATTTTCATTCATTGGGGTTATCATGTTGGTAGGACTCGTTGTTAAAAATGCCATTTTGCTGGTAGATGTTGCTAATAAGCAGCGCAAAGATCATGGCAAGGATAAAGTTGAGGCAATCCTTATTGCCGGTCGTTTACGTTTGCGTCCCATTCTCATGACGGCTTTTGCTGTAATATTTGCCCTGATACCGGTGGCACTGGCAATAAGTGAAGGTGGGGGCTCGCGTCAACCCTTGGGTATTGCTGTCGTTGGAGGAATGCTTACTTCTACCTTCCTTACACTGTTGGTTATACCCGTTATTTACTTGATGTTTGATGATCTCTCTGAATGGTTCAGAAGCTTATTTACGAAAAAAGGAAAAGAAAGTGCATAATCGTTTAATTGAAAATAATATAAACATGAATTACCCAATTTCACGTTGGTTGAAGAATTATATTCTCCCTCTGACTACTGTTACGATTTTACTGCTTTTTAACGCCTGCGGATCCAAACAGGCAAGTAGTTCGGAAGCGAACGGAGCTGCAAATCAGAACGATTTTCGTTCGGATACGGCAACCGTACAAACAGCGAAAGTGCAACCTCACGATTTTACCCGCGAGGTCTCTTCGACTGGAAATCTTGTTGCTAAGCAGCATGCTCAATTAAGAACCCTGGTCCCCGGTAAGATTACAAAAGTGAATGTAGATATTGGTGACCATGTAAAAAAAGGAGAGGTACTGCTTCAAATCCGTAAACGCAATTATCAGCTAGCTCTTGAACAGGCAGAAGCAAGCTTGGCTCAAGCCAAAGCCCGTTATAATAATGCAAAACAGGATTATGAGCGCATTAAAAACCTGTACGAGGCAGGGTCTGCCTCTGAACAACAACGAGACCAGGCTCAGTCGGCTTACGAGCAGGCAAAAGCGGCACTCAAACAGACGCGAGCGGCTCGCGATGATGCCAGCCAAAAGCTGGATGATACTACTATACAGGCTCCCTACGATGGTGTTATTACCCAACGTTTAGTTATGGAAGGGGGATATGCTAATACCGGTGCGCCTGCCTTTGAGATAACGGATCTTTCCGTCTTGGAGGCTGAGATGGACATTCCTGAAAAATATGCCGGTTCTATTCCCAAAGGACTTAATGCCAAGATTACTTTTTTGGCGAATTTTACCCCTTATGAAGGAGTCATAAGTCATGTAAATCCCAGTATTGATACCGGTACCGGCACATTTACTATCAAAGTGCGAGTAAAAAATTCTGATTATAAATTGCCGAATGGGCTTTTCTGCACTGGCTCATTTGAACTTCCCACTTTAAAAAACAAACCGGCTGTACCTGAAGGAGCTCTCAATGAGGATGAAGGTCAGACGATTGTGTGGGTAATCAAAGACGGCAAAGCTTATGAAAGGCAAGTGACAAAGGGTGTCAGCCAGGGAGATTGGGTGATGATTGACAAAGGATTAAAAATTGGTGAACGCGTGGCTGTCTCCGGTACTTCTGTTTTAATAGATGGATACCCCGTAAAAACGGAGGGAAATAATATTTCGGCTGCCCGAAGTTTAGAGAAATAGTATTTATGGTATCAGTTTGAATGAAGAACCATAAAAAGTAATCAAAACTGTCAGGAGTAAAGTAGATAATACTATTTTGTGAATTACTAATTGGTTCTTTGTCAAGGAAGGGGATAGCTTAAGAAATGAAAATCTGCCTGCGATATTAAAAATTAGCATATTATTGAGATCAATCGTAAAATGTAGAAGTATCGGAATCCAAATTGAGCCTGTAATCAGGTAAACGTAGGCTAAAAGAGCTCCACCGATAATCCAGCTTAGTAACTGATAAGCATTTCTCGTATTTGTGATTAAGTGAATTAGGGTAAATAGCACAGTCGAGGCCACAATAACAATTATTGGACTCAGGTGGAATAAATTTAAAGTAATATAACCTCTAAAAAGTACTTCCTCTTGTATTGCTACGATGGATAGCACACCTATTCCCCCCAGCATATTAAGCAATTCAGATCGATTTTTGACTGGCTTCTCAATTTGTAGTTCCAGTGTTTCGGAATGTCTCCAAAGCATAATGAGAATGATTGCGGCAATGACAATAATACCTACCCCAAGAACTATATAGAGGAAATCAAAAGTGGTAAATCTTAATCCAAGGTCAGCCAGAGGACGGTTATCCCAATATTTTAATAGCAAACTAATAATCACCAAAATGCCCATATTAGCTATGGCTCCAACGAGCAGAATAGCCCATGAGGTCCGGCTTTTAATCTCTCTAAGATTAAGGTTCAGTTTGGAAGATATGACAGAAGCCAGTAGCGCAAAAACGATGTAAACAGCAACAGCTGTGACGATTCGGATCCAGGGTAGTAAACCAATCATAATGGAGTAAGGCGGCTAAATAAAATTTCAGGATTCTTTGTTTTATAGTGATGTCATAGATTGATAATCCCGATGTACGTATCCGAACTACTAGAGTTTCGTATGAGTAATGCTACTTTTCCAGAAGTGTTTCTCCTATCGAATATATGAGTATATGGTGCAGCACTGAAACTAGGGCTAATGTAATTCCCAGGATATGAGCGCTAGTGTTATATAGAGTAAAAGCCGCCAGCCCGGATATCACTAATTCTTGTACCAGTCGATAGTATTCTGAAAATTGCCCCATACTGCTAAAATCTATCGCTCCCCAGAAACCAAAACCTATCAAAGGAACGACAATACATAGCAAAATCTTCATGGTTTTTGTACCGCCGATCCAGTATCCCCAGAAACCAAACGCAAGAACGATTCCTGTTTCCATTAATCCCCGGAGCGCCAAGTTTAACCATTGTAATCCTGACAGCTTTTGCGAAGGTTCCTGAACTTCAGACATTGGACGCTGGGTTTGTCTGTAGGGATACCGTAACTGACCGATTGTGATCTACCCAATAGGCCCATATAACCAAGACCCACTGTAGTTCTCCTGCCCAGGCTATCGCAGTTGAACTGGGTGGAGGGGATCCGAATAAATTAGCTGAGTGAATGAGGATAAGAAAAATGATCAGTGCCCAAAATCCATAAGTGCCTATTTTGTTTTTGGGTTTAGTGGATTTGATATAGAGCCACAAGCCAATAAAGAAGATTAGTCCCTCAACAATGATTTCCAACGTTTCATAATTCCACATTCCGAATCCGACCATGATGGAGCTGCCAGGGTATAGCGGGAGATCCGGGCGATGGACCAGAAGGTCAAGGATCCAGTGACTTACTACGCATAAACCTAATACCAAAGCTCCCCTTGATTTTCGTTTGAGTAAAAAATAAGCTCCGCCAACCAGAATTCCCCAGACACAGGCCATAAGTAAGCTGTGAGACAGCGGATAATCGGTAAAATTCAACGGGTTCATCTTTGTTATACCCGGTTGAATTTTAACATGCTCCCATCCCAAAAGTAGAAAGGTAGGCCAAAGCAAATCAAGGAATTGCGCAGCCAGAAAGAGCGTTCCAAGTGATATTTTTGGGGCTGTCTTCTTGGCTCCTAAGCCGATACCGAAATGTCCTATAAACATAGGTTAAGTCTTTGGTTAACATAAAAAAGTTTTTAATAACCTGTCATCACCTATATGAAGGATCTCAAATGTGATAAGGTCGAGTATTTGATTAAAAGTAAAGTAATATCACCGCTTCAATATTTTTTGTCACTCAACGACTGCTGGGACATCGGGACGACTTGAAACGGCAAAAATAGTTTTTAACCTTTATTAAAATATCAGATACGATAACTATTTAATGAATCAGGAACAAGAGAACTTTTATTCTATAGGGAACTGCTCGAACGCAAAGGAAAGTTTTTATATGGGGAGATGGACTATTATACTCTTTTTGCTAACTCTCCATATTGTTTTCTACGATTCCGATATACTAATAGTGCAACACTAGTTATACCCGCAATGATCAAACCGGCATCTTCATAAACACCGAACTTGATTGCAGCTGCAAGGCCAATGACTGACCATAGGATAGGAACAACGAGTAGCCATGGAGGAATTCTATGCGTTGTCCAAAGCAGTATCCCGAAAGTAAAAATAGTAGTGGGGCAGGGGGCCACTCCGAACATTGGGGCGTGAGGATATGCATGCCCGGAAAAAAATCCAATTATAGGATAAATAATCATTGCGTATATAACGAGTATTAATCCGATTAGACCATAAGTATCATTCCGAAAAAGGAATTGTAGTTTCGATTTATTGAATCCCATAAAAAGGAGTAGTACACCCTGAATAATAAAGAGAGCACCGAATATAAATGCAGCTTTATTAATTTTACTAAAGAACAGCCAATGATACACAACCCCTATCCAAAGCCAGAAAATACCCAGGATGCTGTAATTTAATTTCCCTGATACCGGTTTTTTAAAAAAGGTTAATATTAGAGCTAAGGTTGCAACTAAATAGGCAAAAATCTGTATAGGCCAAATGGACGAATTGTAATTTTCAAATACGTTAAAAAACTGCTCGGTCGTAAATGGAAACTCTGCCATAATATTCGATTTGAATATGTATTTCAACTGAGATTATTTCCATTTTATTTGTAATGGTAGGGGTAATTTGCTGTAAATGCTATCAGTTTTAATCTTACGAAGGCTATAAGATTGAAAATGAAGACTGTTAGGGACTAAGCACCCCTCTTATAATATTCAAACAGTTTAATAGGATTACGAAATTATATTAATGTCGCCCGGAATACGTATAAAGGTTAAAGATGCTTGCTAATTAAAAAATAACTGAAGAAAGATATAAATTTATATAGCCAATAAATCTATGTTAGGTTTAATCTTTATCCTTTTTGATCCAAAAATACACAGGCAGTCCGGTAGCGAGTAAAATAAGTCCATAGGCAGCTACTTCCAGTCCGGAACCGATGATGGTAAAAAGAGAAAATAACAGTGCACCAACTGCGATACCAAGTGATTTCCAACTATATGGATTACCCTGATCGGCATCTCGTTTTTGTAAGATCAGGTCGGATAACGCTGATGCCGCATATGGTAATAAAGTCGTTAGCGTGGATAATAAGATGAGCATTTTAAAAGCTCCAACTAAACCTTTTGAGTAATTCATGGCAACTAATACCGATGAAATCAGTCCTGAAATTATCAGGGCAAAGCCGGGAGCATTTTTTTTATTCAGGTTGGCAAATCGTTTTGGAAAAAGTTTGTTGAGTGCTACGGCCCTGGGTATCATGCCTGTGACAAGGATATTTCCATTTGTGGAACCGGCAATCGAAATGATAGCACCAACTGCAACGAGTCCGGATCCCCAATGTCCGAAAATACGAAGTGCTGCGTCGGCAAAAGGAGAGGTAGAATCGGCTAGTTTGGCATTTGGAATCAGTGCCATAACGCCATACGTAGCAATAATATAAACTACGGTGGCTGTAAGAGTTCCTGCAATGAGAGAGCGGGGAATGGTTTTTTCCGGCTCAATAACATCATCTGCTGGAATTGTAATACCTTCAACGCCAACGTAGGCCCACATAGTCAGCATGACAAGGCTGGCAATCAGAACAGGGTAGGACTCATGATTGGGATTGGAAGCCGGTATAGCCGTGATATTACCAAGCAGGAATCCGCCACCCGCGACGAGAAAGAGGGGAAGGAGTTTTAAAAGGGTAGTAATGAGTTGTACAATGCCCGCTGTTTCTACCCCGGCAACATTGATTCCTGTCAACAGCCAGATTAGCACTAAGGCTGTGATTGCACCTGCCAATGGGACACTTGTAACAGAGGGCATAAAAACCCCGAAATACCCCACAAAAGCTACCGCTCCGGCCGAAGTAGCTGTGCAGAGCGAGATCCAATATCCCCAGGCTACCAGAAAACCAGGAAGATCTCCAAAAGCGGTACGCGTATAGATATAGGGACCACCCAACTTTGGAATACGGCTGGCGAGTGATCCGAGCATTAAGGCGATTAGTAGAGTGCCAGCGCCGGCAAATAACCACCCCCACAAGCTCAGACTGCCATATGGAGCCAGTACA
>Ga0102962_1000362_pt1 | contig 23022 bp, 24 predicted proteins | sample SalPonF2_C_D2_MG_FD_84519 | JGI IMG/M metagenome (GOLD analysis project Ga0102962, IMG submission 84519) | Salt pond soil microbial communities from South San Francisco under conditions of wetland restoration - Salt Pond MetaG SF2_C_D2_MG ...
AATCCTCATGGTTTGATCTATACACTGCGGTTTCTGCGGCTCGGGCGACCACGAACTGCCGTCGCTCGCGACGGTTCTTCAACAGTTTTTCAGGCATCCACCGCTTCCCGCGCCTGAATCTCAAGCTTCAACTCGCCGTCCTCTTCGCGCACGGTCACCTGGCCGCCATTGACCAACCGCCCGAAAAGCAACTCCTCGGCCAGCGGACGCTTTATGTGCTCCTGGATCACGCGGCCCATCGGGCGCGCGCCCATCTTGGGATCGTAGCCGCGCTGGGCGAGCCAACGCCGGGCGCTGTCCTCCAGCACGATGTGCACCTTGCGCGACTCGAGTTGCGCTTCAAGCTCCATGACGAACTTGTCCACCACGTGGCCAATGGTCTCCTCGTCGAGGTGCGAGAAGTTGATGGTGGCATCGAGGCGATTGCGGAACTCGGGCGTGAACGTGCGCCGGATGACCTCCACGCTGTCCATGGAATGATCCTGCTGGGCAAAGCCGATCGAGCGGCGCGCGATGTCTTCGGCACCGGCGTTGGTGGTCATTACCAGGATCACGTTGCGGAAATCGGCCTGCCGCCCGTTATTGTCGGTGAGCGTGCCGTGGTCCATGACCTGCAACAGCAGGTTGAACACATCCGGGTGGGCTTTTTCGATTTCATCCAGCAGCACCACGCAATGCGGCTGCTTGATAACCGCCTCCGTCAATAGCCCGCCTTGATCGTAGCCCACGTAGCCTGGGGGCGCACCGATCAGCCGCGACACCGTATGGCGCTCCATGTATTCGGACATGTCGAAGCGCACCAGATCGATGCCCAAGTGCAGCGCGAGCTGACGCGTGACCTCGGTCTTGCCCACGCCGGTGGGACCGGCGAACAGGAACGAACCGATCGGCTTGTCCGGTTGGCCCAGGCCGGAGCGTGCCATCTTGATGGCGGAAGCCAGCGTCTCAATCGCCCGATCCTGGCCGAATATCACCAGCTTGAGATCGCGCTCCAGGGTCTTGAGCACATCGCGGTCGGACGAGGACACGCTTTTCGGCGGAATGCGCGCGATCTTGGCGACCGTGGTCTCGATATCGCGCACCTGCACCGTCTTGCGCCGCTTGCCGCTGGGCAGCAGGCGCAAGCGTGCCCCCGCTTCATCGATTACGTCGATGGCCTTGTCCGGCAGGTGACGGTCGTTAATGTGACGCGCGGCCAGGGCCGCGGCGGAACCCAACGCGCTCTTGGTATAGCGCACGTTATGGTGCTTCTCGAAGCGCTCCTTGAGCCCCTCCAGGATCTGGATGGTCTCGGCCACGGTGGGCTCGGGGACGTCGATTTTCTGAAACCGGCGCGCCAGCGCCCGGTCCTTTTCGAAAATGCCGCGGTACTCCTTGTAGGTGGTGGAACCGATGCACTTGAGCTCACCGCTGGCGAGCATGGGCTTGAGCAGGTTGGAGGCGTCCATCACCCCGCCCGACGCGGCGCCGGCTCCGATGATGGTGTGAATCTCATCGATAAAGAGAATGGCGCCCGTCTCCTGGCGAAGCTGCGCTAGCACCGCTTTCAGGCGCTTTTCGAAGTCACCGCGATACTTGGTTCCCGCCACCAGAGCGCCCAGATCGAGCGCATAGATGTGGCCGTCCTTCAGGATCTCCGGCACGCGGTCCTGGGTGATAAGCCAAGCCAGACCCTCGGCGATGGCGGTCTTGCCCACGCCGGCCTCACCCACCAGCAGCGGGTTGTTCTTGCGTCGCCGGCAAAGCGTCTGGATCACCCGCTCGACTTCGTCGCCGCGCCCGATGAGCGGGTCGATACTGCCTTTCTTGGCGCGCGCGTTGAGGTCTGTCGCGTACTGCTCCAACGCCGACTTGCCCGACTCCGCCGTGCCCGCGGCCTCCTTGTCCGAAGACACGGACTCACCCTCGTCCTCGGAGTTGACGTTGGAGATGCCGTGCGAGATGTAGTTGACCACGTCCAGCCGGGTCACGCCCTGCTCGTTGAGCAGATAGACCGCGTGCGCGTCCTGTTCGCTGAAAATCGCCACCAGTACGTTGACCGGCGTGACCTCCTTCTTGCCCGAACTCTGGACGTGGTAGACAGCGCGCTGAAGCACGCGCTGAAAGCCCAGCGTTGGCTGGACCTCATGCGTGTCGTCACCGTCGTCCACGACAGGAACATTCTGCTGAATGAAAGAACGCAGCCCCTTGGCCAGCGGATCGACCTTCGCCCCGCAAGCCTTGAGCACCTCTGCGACAGTTGGATTGTCCAGCAGGGACAGCAGCAGGTGTTCGACCGTCAGCAGCTCATGGCTCTGGCGGCGCGCCGCCATAAAGGCTGCATCCAACACCCGTTGCAATTCTTGGCTTAGCATCTAAGAGCCCTCGGCAATTAGGCCCGCTCCATCGTGCACAGCAACGGGTGCTGATGTTTGCGGGCAAACTCGTTAACCTGCGCCACTTTGGTCTCGGCTATCTCGGCTGTGAACACACCGGCCACCGCCTTGCCGCGCGTATGCACCTCCAGCATGATCTGCACCGCCTGGTCACGTGGCTTCTGGAAAAAATTCTGCAATATCATGACCACGAACTCCATCGGCGTGTAGTCGTCGTTGAGCATGATGACTTTATACAACGGCGGACGCTTGAGGCGCGGTTTCGCCTCATCGACGACGAGCCCGGGATCGTGACCACTATGGCGGGTTTTATCGCTCATGGCTTCAGTGTATCTCAACGCTGAGGCGGTTCGGACCCGATGGCTGCCCTAGCGCCCGCTCACTCAGACAACGCCTGTACAGAGTTTGTATCCCGACGTCCCGAATGTGGCAAGCGGCTTTACGCTTGCGCGCCGCGCCCGGCTGTGGGCGACCACGTTGCATGTGCCTTTTAGAGGAAATTGACTGAGGCAGCCCGGGGAACCGACCGAGCCCATAACTGACGGTCTAATGATAACACGCGTATCAGCGTGCAACGCATACGACGCCGGGAGGCGCTAGGGAACCTTCTCGCCGAGGGTGGTGGCCAGCAGGTGGCTGATACGCTCCGGCACTGCCTTGCGCGCCTCCAGCACCGCAATGCGGATTGCATTCTGGAACGCCACCGAATCCGCGCTGCCGTGGCTTTTGATCACCGTCCCCTGCAACCCGATGAAGCTGGAACCGTTGTAGTTGCGTGGATCCGTGCGGGTGCGCAGCGCCTTGAGCACGCGCAACGCGAACAGGCCGGCGAGCTTGGAGCTGAAGTTTCTGGAGAATTCTTCCCGGATAAACTGGGACACCAGTTTCGCGAGGCCCTCGCTGGTCTTGAGCGCCACGTTGCCGACAAATCCGTCGCACACGACCACATCCACGTCTCCCACGTAGATGTCGTCACCTTCGACGAAGCCGATGTAGTTCAAGGTGCTGGCCTGCAGCAGCCGGCCGGCCTCTTTGATGGTGTCGTTGCCCTTGATCTCTTCTTCGCCGATGTTGAGCAGACCCAGCCGCGGGCGCTCGATTCCGGCCACCGCCGTCGCCAGGACCGATCCCATAACGCCGAACTGGAACAGTTGCTCCGCTTGGCAGTCCACGTTGGCGCCCATATCGAGCATGTGCGTGTGGCCGTGGATCGACGGAATGGCCGAAATGATCGCTGGCCGGTCGATGCCCGGCAGCATCTTGAGCACGAAGCGTGCGATGGCCATCAACGCGCCGGTGTTGCCCGCGCTCACGCACGCCTGCGCCTCGCCGCTTTTGACCAGATCCACGGCGATGCGCATGGACGAGTCCTTTTTCGTCCGCAGGGCCTTGGACGGAGGCTCAGCCATCGCCACCGTCTGCGACGCATGATGGATGGTCAGGCGCCGGGACGGCGCCGCCCGATGCGCACGCAGGGTGTCGCGCAGCGCGGGCTCGTCCCCCACCAGGATCAGCGCGAGGTTGTCATGCTCTTCAAGGGCTGCCAGCGCCGCCGGCGCCACCACATCGTAGCCATGGTCACCACCCATCGCATCGAGCGAGATGGTGACGGCCGGGCTCTCTGGCACGGGCGGTTCAATCAATCGTTAAGCAATATGGGCTGCTGACGCTAGCGGGCGTCAGTCGCTTTTGACGTTGACCACCCGTCGCCCGCGGTAGTAACCGTCGGGGCTTACATGGTGCCGGCGATGAATCTCGCCCGTTACCGGCTCCGCCGACAGCGTCGGCTTACCAAGCGCATCGTGCGCGCGCCGCGAACCCCGCTTGGCGCGCGACTTTTTGTTCTGCTGAACTGCCATTTCAATAACTCCTTAAGGAATGCTGTCTAGGGGTGACAACCACCGGCAAGGGCGCGGATTCGGCTCACTGGCGCGGCTTCTTCCAGTCCTTCAGGACAGCGAACGGGTTCGCCGGGCGTTCCTCCGGCGGCTCGGGCGCCAACTCCGCCAGCGGATCGCACTGCGCCTCATCCGTATGGCGCGCTATCACCGGCAACGCAAGAATCGCCTCGTCCTCGACCACCTGCCAGGGCTCCAGGACATCGTCCACCACCGAGTACGGTTCTGCCGGCTCGGTCACACGCTGCGCCTCGGCGTCGCTCGCAACCAGCTCCAGGGACACGACCGCGTGTAGCGGCCAGCGCACCGATCCAAGACACCGCTGGCATTGCAGCACGGCTTCGCCGTCGATCGACAGCAGCACCGTATCACGCCCCTCACGCTGGCCGAACTCCAGGCGCGCGTTGATCTCGCCGCCGGCATCGGCCAACATCCCGCTCAGCCGCGCCAACCCCGCGATCGCTACGCTGCCCTCTACAACCTCACCGTGCAGCGCCAGCCGATGAGCCGACAATCGCTTCGGCAATGCGGCATGCATAAGCGCGCGATGATAATGACCCTACCCCACCAAGTCAAAGAGCCCGAGCCAGAATGCCGACCCCGTCCGATTCCGACCACGCGCCGCTCGTATTGGCCTCCACCTCGCCTTACCGCGCAACGCTATTGCGCCGGCTGGGCCTGGAGTTCTCGGTCTGCCCTCCAAGCGTCGATGAGGCCCCCGTCGATGGCGAGCGCGCTGCGGCGCTGGCCACGCGCCTGGCTCGGGCCAAAGCCCAGTCCGTGTCGCGGCACCACGCGCAGTCGCTGGTCATCGGTTCCGATCAAACCTTGGCTGTCGATGGCGAACTGTTCGGCAAACCCGGCTCACCCCAGGCGGCCGCACGCCAGCTGCGCCGTCTGTCGGGGCGCACAGCGCAGTTCCAAACCGCCGTCTGCGTGGCGCACGCCGAGGGCGGTCACTTGCTCCAAGCGTGCGTGCCCACCCGAGTCACTTTCCGCGCCTTAACCAGCGCCGAAATAGACGCGTACGTGGTACGGGAGCCGGCCTTCGACTGTGCCGGCAGCTTCAAGGGAGAGGGCTTGGGGATTGCCTTGTGCGAACGCATGTGCAGCGATGACCCGACCGCGCTTGTCGGCCTGCCCTTGATTGCGCTGTGCTCGCTGCTGCGCCGCGCCGGGCTGAATCCGCTTGCCGCCGCGGGTTGCGGTCATTCATGAAGGCCCTGCCCCGTCCCTGCGCAACCAGTCCGGCAACGCTGCCAACGTCGGCAGCACCGCGCGGGCACCGGCGCGCTTGAGACGAGAGCCGTCGTGCACGCCGCAGGCAACGCCCACGGCAGCCACCCCGGCCGCGCCCGCCATGGCCATGTCGAACTCGGTATCGCCCACCATCAGGGCCTGCCCGGGCTCGCATCCGGTCTCCCACAGCAGCTCCTCGATCATGTCCGGGTGCGGCTTGGGCAGACATTCATCGGCGCAGCGCGTGGCTGCGAACAGCGGCCCAAGTCCGCTTTGCCCGAGCGCGCCATCGAGTCCGCGGCGACTCTTACCGGTGGCAACAGCTAGACGATAGCCCGCCTTACGCAGCGACTCCAGCGCTTCGGCCGCGCCCGGAAACAAAGGCGCCGGCGGCGAATCGGAGCGGCGAAAGTGATGGCCATAGCGCTCGGCAACCTCGCGTACCCGGCCCGCGCCCAGCTCCGGGAACAGCCGCCAAAGCGCATCGTCCAGGCCCAGCCCAATGCAGTCACGCAACTGCACTTCCGGGCGCGACGGCAATCCCAGGTCGTGCATGGTGCGGCGCATGGCGGCCACGATCTGCGCCGCAGAGTCCATGACCGTACCGTCCCAGTCCAGCACAATCAGACGGTCGATCGCGAACTCACCCACACCGACGCTCCAGTGCCGCCAGCACCGCCTCGAGATCGCTCGGCAGGGGCGCTGTCACGTCCAATGCGCCAACGGCCGGGGGCAGATCAAAAGCGAGGCGCCGAGCGTGCAGAAAGAGCCGCTTGAGGCCAAGCGCACGCATACCCCGGTTCGCCCCGCGGTCCCCGTATTTGTCATCGCCCGCCACGGGCATGCCCAGCCCGGCCGCATGGACGCGGATCTGGTGGGTGCGCCCGGTGGCGATGCACACCGTCACCAAACTCGCTTGCGGCCACACACGCTGCGGCACGAAACGGCTGCGCGCGGCCAGGCCGCGCTCACCCTCGGGCGCCCGTTCGACCATGCGCTCGCCCCCGCGCAGCCGATTCTTCACCAGCGCCCGCTCCACGTCCTGCGCGCCGCCACGCCAGGCGCCGATCAGCAGCGCGTTGTATTCCTTGTGCACCCGGCCTTCGCGTAGCGCGCCATGAAAGGCACGCAGCGCGCTGCGCTCCTTGGCGATCAGCAGGCATCCACTGGTCTCGCGGTCCAGACGGTGCGCCAGCTCCCATGAACCGGCCTCGGAGCGCCATTGGCGCACTGCCTCGATCAAACCGAAGTTAAGGCCGCTGCCGCCATGAACCGCGAGACCCGACGGCTTGTTGAGCACCAACCAGTTTGCATCCTCGTACACGACCGCTTGCGCCAGGCGCGCCCGCAACTGCGAAGGCACTGCCACCGTCCGCCCCGGCTGTGGACCGCGCCAGGGCGGCACGCGGACCTCATCACCCGCACTAAGCCGCGTGTGCGGGCGCACGCGGCCGCCATTCACCCTCACCTGTCCCGTCCGCACCAACCGGTACACATGCGAGCGCGGAACGCCCTTAAGGGTTTTCAACAGGAAATTGTCCACGCGCTGGCCCTGTTCGCTCCGGGTTACGAGCACATGACGCACGGAGGCCGCGTTCTGTGGCAAAATAGGATTTCCTCGAATTAGAGGTCCACGAGGCGGTAGAAGCCGCGTTTCCGGGTGTCCGCATGAAACCAAGCCGCGCGAGCCAATGGCTTAACATCGCAAACGTCGCGCTGCTGTGGTCTTTCGGTTCAGCATCTTACCAGAGCCGCGCCGGGTGCCGGCAGCGAGCGGTGGGCCTGTGCGACACATGCGCACAGCTCCTGTTCTATCCCCTCACTGTGAACATTTTATTTGCTGCGCTCCCTGGCCGCCCCGACGGCGTGGCGAGCCCGGTCTCGGCCGTGCCGGTGGGCACGGCTGGCGATCCATGGGCAGGCGCCTGCGCCTCGAGGCTCGGCGGCTTCGGTCGAGCGCCGAGAGAGATGGCAACGTATGAAAAGAATTCTGGTCAACGCTACCCAGCCCGAAGAGCTGCGCGTTGCGATCGTCGATGGACAGCGCCTATACGACCTTGACATTGAAGTTCCGGCACGAGAGCAGCGCAAGGCCAATGTCTACCGAGGGCGCATCACCCGCGTGGAACCCAGCCTGGAAGCCGCTTTCGTCGACTACGGCGCGGACAGGCACGGCTTCCTGCCGCTGAAGGAGGTCGCGCGCTCTTACTTTAAGCAGGAACCCGGCAAGGGCCGCACCAGCATCAAGGACCTGCTCTCCGAAGGCCAGGAACTGATCGTCCAAGTGGAAAAGGAGGAGCGCGGTACAAAGGGTGCCGCGCTCACCACTTTCGTAAGCCTGGCCGGGCGCTACCTTGTGCTCATGCCCAACAATCCCCGTGCCGGCGGCGTATCGCGACGCATCGAAGGCGAAGACCGCGCAGAGCTTCGCGAAGCGCTGAGCAACCTCGCCATACCCAGCGGCATGGGCGTCATCGTGCGCACCGCCGGGGTAGGCCGTTCCACGGAGGAGTTGCAGGCGGACCTGGACTACCTGGGCCAAGTTTGGCAGGCGATCGAAAAGGCGGCAGGCGAACGCCCCGCGCCCTTCCTGATCTACCAGGAGAGCAACATCATCATTCGGGCGCTGCGCGACTACCTGCGCGATGACATCGGCGAGGTGATCATCGACAATCCGCAGGTCTTCGAGCAGGCGCGGGAATTCATGCAGCAGGTAATGCCGCAGTCGCTGTCAAAGCTCAAGGTCTACGAAGACACCATCCCGTTGTTCTCGCGTTATCAGATCGAGAGCCAGATCGAGACCGCCTTCTGCCGCGAAGTGCGCCTGCCCTCCGGCGGGTCCGTGGTCATCGATCACACGGAGGCGCTGACCTCGATCGATATCAACTCCGCGCGCGCGACCGGCGGCGCCGACATCGAAGAAACCGCGTTCAACACCAACAAGGAAGCTGCCGAAGAGATAGCGCGCCAGTTGCGTCTGCGCGATCTGGGCGGGCTCATCGTCATCGACTTCATCGACATGGGCCCGAACAAGAACCAGCGCCAGATTGAAAACACCCTACGCGACGCCACCAAACCGGATCGGGCACGCGTGCAGTTCGGCCGGATCTCCCGCTTCGGCCTGCTTGAGATGTCGCGCCAGCGCCTGCGCCCATCGCTGGGCGAATACAGCCATGTGGTCTGTCCGCGCTGCTCGGGCCAGGGCAGTATCCGCAGCGTGGAATCGCTTGCGCTGTCGCTGTTGCGCCTCCTTGAGGAGGAGGCCATGAAGGAGCGCACGGGCCGCATCGTCGCCCGCATGCCGGTCGAGGTGGCGAGTTTCCTGCTCAACGAGAAGCGCACCGGCATCGCCACGCTCGAGGCACGCTGCAGCGTGGGCATCACCGTCGTTCCCGATCCGGTTTCGACACGCCGCAGTACGAAGTACGCCGCATTCGCGACGACCAGCTCAACGACCCCACTAATGCCCCGCTGAGTTATTCCATTATCGGCACCGAGCGCGAGGACGAAAGCGAGTCCGGCGGCACGGCCAACGCCGCGCGCACCGCCAGCACCAGCGCGCTGGCGGAACCCGCCGTCAAACCGTTGCCCCCCGCCCCGCGGACCACCGCTGACAGTACCACGGTCACGTCGGGCAGCGAGGAGCAGCGCGGCATGCAGCGCCTGTGGCGGGCTCTCAGAGGTATGTTCGCCGCAGCGGACGGTGGTGGCGGGGACAATGGGGCGCGACGCGCATCAAGTCCGGCCGTTACCCGCCGGCCCGACAAGCCCGTTGCTAAACGCGACCAGCAGGACGCCAAGGGCCCTTCGAAGCCACGTGCATCGAGCGAGCCGCGCCGATCCCGCCGCCGTGACGACGCTCGCGGCAACAGCGGCGCCCGCAAATCCAAAGCGCCCGCCAAAGCAGAGCCGACGACATCCAGATCCGATTCGACCAGGGCGCAGAGCGAGCGTAAACCGCGCCCGGCGGCCAAGGCCGAGAGCGCGCCCAAAAGCGGCGCCGCGGGGCCTGCCGAGAAGAGAAGCGACGCCAAAAGCGAAGGTCGAAGCGCCGCGGCGGCAGACGCTCCAGCCGAACAAACGGGCAACGGCAGCACCGCCGCCAAAGCGGAGGCCGCAAACAGCGACACCGCGCAGAGGCCGGACGGCGACAAACCGGGGCGAAGCCGGCCCCGCCGCCGCGGCGGTCGCCGCGGTCGCCGCGGTGGACGGCGCAACAGCTCGAGCGGGGGCGAGGCGCGCAAGGCTGCTTCGAACAGCGAGCACAAGGCCTCTACGCCATCCCCGGTAGAGACCGGCAAAGGCGGCGCCTCGCCCCCGGCCGCAGGCGCTGGCAATAAGGAACAAAAATCGCCTCAAAACACGCCCGCCGACGAGGGATCGGTGCAACGGGACGACAAGGCGTCGCCAGAGCGTCCTGAGGCCGACAAGGTGCCGGCAGCCGGCGCGCCGGTGAATGACGGCGGCAACACCGAGCCTCCCAGCCGCACGGAAAGCAAGCCGAATGGCGATGGCGGACGGGCGCAGAAGGATCTCAAGGAACCCAAAGAACCGCTCGCATCGCCGGAGCACAAGTCCCGAGACGTGTCCCCCGCGCAACGGGAGGCGGCCATTTCCGAACCCGAAGCGAACGAGGAGGCACGCTCCGACTGAGAAGCCCTACTGAGAGGACAGCAGCGCTTCCGCGCGCACCAGATCGGCTTCGGTGTCCACTCCGGCTTCCGGCACAGCCAGAGCGTCCACGACACGGATGCGCATGCCCTGCCATTGGGCGCGCAATTGCTCAAGCGCCTCCGTTCGCTCCAGGGCGCAGGGCGGCGAAGCGCTGAGGCGGCGCAGCGTGCCCACGCGGTAGGCATAGATGCCGATATGCCGCCACGCGCCCGCGCCGGGCAGACCGCCGATACGCGAGCATTCGTCACGCGCCCAGGGGATGGGCGCGCGGCTGAAATACAGAGCCCGCCCATAGGCATCGCACACCACCTTGACCACGTTCGGGTCGCTCCAAGCGGCACTGTCGGCAATGCGGGTGCGCGCGCTCGCCAGATCGGCGTGCGCATCGGCGGCCAGCGCGTCAGCAACCTGGGCGATCAAGGGCGGAGGCATGAGCGGCTCATCCCCCTGCACGTTCACCACGATCGCATCGTCTTCCCAGCCGAGCCGTTGCGCCGTTTCGTTGACGCGGTCCGTGCCCGAGGCGTGATCCGCCCGCGTAAGGCAGCTGCGGGCGCCGAAACGCCGGGCTGCCGCGCACACGCGCCGGTCGTCGGTCGCGATGGTGACCGAGGCGGCACCGCTCTCACCGGCCCGGCGCCATACGTGCTCCACCATGGGTCGTCCCGCCAGCTCGCGCAGCACTTTACCGGGCAGGCGCTTGGACCCATAGCGCGCCGGGATGACCACGTGGAACGCGGCCATCAAGGCTCCTCGTCAGCCTCCAGCTCACGGGCCTCCTCACGCAGCATGACCGGGATGCCGTCGCGCACCGGGTAGGCAAGCCTATCCCCCTTGCAGACGAGCTCCTGCTTCGACTTTTCCCACTTCAGCGGCCCCTTGCAAACGGGGCAAACCAGGATGTCGAGCAATTTCTTATCCAACGAAGCCATAGTCGATTGTCCTGTTGCAATCGGTAAATTATCCCTCGGTGTCGGTACGCTGCGCCAGTCGCCACGCCGCGCGACGCTACGCACCGTCACCCAGCATCTGCGCCTGGCGCGGAAATCGCGCTGCCAGGGCCCGGCGCAAGGCTCGGCAGACCGCATCGCGCGCGCCATCTTCGAGCGTTGCCTCGACGGGTATGAACCAGTGCCGCTGGTCGGCCCAAGGCCGACACTTCACGGCGTCCTTTTCCGTCATCAGCACCGCGAGACCGTCGTCGAAGCGCACATCCGACGCCCGGAAACGATGGTGATCCGGATAGGCATGCGCAACCACGCGCAGGCCCAGATCTCCCAGCATGGAGAAAAAACGCTGCGGGTCGGCGATGCCGGCTATCGCATGCACGCGCTCCCCGGCAAAAGCCCGCAGCGCGCGCGTGCGTTCGCCGTCAAGCGCGCGCGCCGCTCCCGCTTCGAGCAACATGCGCTCCCCTGTTCGCACCCCGCCGTTATAAACGACGGCGTCGACGGTGCGCAGACGGGCGCGGCTCTCGCGTAAAGGACCGGCCGGCACCAACAGCCCGTTGCCCAGCCCACGACGTCCGTCCACCACGGCGATCTCCGCGTCGCGCCCCAAGCGGTAATGCTGCAATCCGTCGTCGCAAACCACGGCGTCCACGCTCTCTGCCGCCAACAGGCGCTTGGCGGCCGCGACCCGGTCGCCCCCCACCACCACCGGACAACCCAAACGCGCGGCAAGCATCAGAGGTTCGTCGCCCGCCTCATCCGCGCTCGACTCCGCCGTCACCCGGCGCAGACCCCGGCCGGTGCGGCCGTAGCCACGGCTCACTATGCCGGGTCGCAGACCGGCACTACGCAACCGCTCCACCACCCAGGCGGTCAACGGCGTCTTGCCGGCGCCGCCCACGGTGATATTGCCGATGACGATAACGGGTGCCGGCAAGGATACCATCCGCAATAGTCCGGCCCGGTATGCGCGGCGCCGCGCCCAGACCACCGCGCCGAAGATCCACGACAGGGGCAGCAGGGGCCAGCCGCCCGGCATCAGCCGGGGCGCATACCACAAGCGTTGCAGCCACTCGCTCAAGCGGCCGCGCCCTCGAACTGCATGCGATACAGAGAGGCGTAATGCCCGTCCCGCTGCAGCAAATCCTCGTGACGACCCTGCTCGACCACGCGTCCGGCGTCCATGACGACGATGCGGTCGGCGTTCTGCACCGTGGAAAGCCGGTGCGCGATAACCAGGGTCGTGCGCGTGCGCATCAACGCCTCGAGGGCGCGCTGGATATAGCGTTCGGACTCTGTGTCCAGGGCCGAGGTGGCCTCATCCAGGATGAGAATGGGGGCGTTCTTGAGCAATGCGCGCGCGATCGCCAGGCGCTGGCGCTGCCCCCCGGAGAGCATGACCCCGTTTTGGCCGACCTCGGTATGCAGGCCCTGCGGCAGGGCCTGAATGAAGTTCCACGCATACGCCATCCTGGCCGCTTCGACGATGGCCGCCTCCGAAGCGTCCGCGACAGCCCCGTAAGCAATGTTGCGGGCCACGGTATCGTTGAAGAGCACCACGTTCTGATCCACGAACGCCACCTGCTCGCGCAGGTCGTGCAGGCGGTAGTCGCGCACGTCGTGACCGTCCAACAGGATGCGCCCCCTGAACGGATCGTAGAATCGCGGCAGAAGGCTCAGAAGCGTGCTCTTGCCGCTGCCCGAACGCCCCACTACCGCGACGGTCTGCCCGGGCAGCACCTCGAGACCCACCTGGTGCAACACCGTGCGCCCGACGTGCGGGTAGGCAAAATCGACTGAATCGAAACATACATGGCCCTGCGCGCGCTCCACGCGCAACGAACCGCCACGGTCTTCAAGGGGCTCCGCCAGCAAGTCGAAGATACTGCCCGCCGCGGCGATGCCGCGTTGCAGTTCGGCGTTAATGTTGGTGAGCTGCTTGATCGGATTGAGCAAGCCCATCAGCGCGCCCATGAACACCACGAAGTCGCCCGCCGAGAGGCGATCGAGCATGGCCTTCGTGGTCGCCATATAGACGATGGCACCCACGGCGAAGGCGGCGATGGTCTGTACGATGGGCACGCTCGCCGCCCGCGTGGTCACCAGCTTCATGTTGAGCCGGCGGTTGCGCTCGTTGACCTCTTCGAAGTGAGCGCGTTCCGAGGGCTGGCCGTTAAAGGTCTTGACCACGCGGTGACCGATGATGGCTTCCTCGGCCACATGCGTGACGTCGCCCATCGAGTCCTGAATATGGCTGCTGTAGCGGCGGAACCGTCGGCTCACCTCGCTTACCAGGTAGGCGATGATGGGCCCGGCCACCACGGCAAACAGGGTCAGGCGCCAGCTCGTATAGAGCATCAGCCCGAAGAAACCGACCACGGTAAGCCCGTCGCGGACCATGGTGGTAATCGTCGTGGTCGAGGAGTTCGCCACCTGTTCCACGTGATAAGTCAGGCGCGTAATCAGCTGGCCGGAGGCCACGCGGTCATAGTAGGCGGTGGGCAGACCGAGGATGTGTTCGAACAGCTCGCGCCGCATGGACTTGATCACCTGACGGCCCACCCAGCTCATGCCGTACGTGGAGATAAACCCTGCCCCGCCGCGCACGATAAAAAGACACACGAGGGCCACGGGCGTCCAGCGGATCACGAACGGATCCTTGTTGATGAATGTGCCATTGAGCAGCGGCTTCATCAGCCAGATCAGCGTGGTGTCGGCGGCCGCGAACACCCCCATGCCGACGATGCCGACCACGAAGTGGCGCCAGTAAGGCCGGGCATACTGCAGCAGCCGCCAGTAGACGGCTCGCGGATGTCGGGTCCAGTCGGCGACGCTCATGGCCGGCGTTCTGTCGCCATAGCGATGTGCTGGAATCCCAGTTGCGCGGCAACGTCCATGACCGTGACCACTGACTGGTGACTGGCGCGTCCGTCGGCACGGATCATCAGCTTTGCGTGCCCGCGCCCGCTCGGCACCAGAGCCTTCAGAGCGCCCGCCAGTGCCTGCTCGCTATCATGCGGCAGGCGCCGGCCGCCGACCGCATAGTGACCCTGCGCATCAACGGAGACTGTGGGCGTGCGCGATGACGCCGCCTGCCCGCTGGCTGCCTGCGGCAAATCCACACGCAGGCGGTTTTGGTGCACGAAGGTGGTGGTCAGCACAAAGAAAATGATCAGCACCAGCACCACGTCGATGAGCGACGTGAGGTTGAGCTCGGGCTCCTCTTTGGCGGCCCCCGGGACGCGAAATCTCATTGCGGCATCGCCTGCACAGCGGACAGCCGCCGCACCAGCGCGGACGCCTCGCCTTCCATGGACAGGGCGAGCGACTCTATGCGTCCGCGCAGATAGCGGTAGGCGATCAGCGCGGGGATCGCCACCACAAGGCCGGCCGCAGTGGTAATCAATGCCTCGGATATGCCGCCCGCCAAACTTGCCGGATCGGCACTGCCCTGGCTGGTAAGCACGGCGAACACGCGGATCATCCCCAGCACCGTCCCCAGCAAACCCAGCAGCGGGCTTATGACGGCAATGGTGCCCAGCGTGTTCAAATAACGCTCCAGTTCCTGCACCGTTTGCCGCCCCGCGTCTTCCAGGCGCTCGCGGACCGCTTCCCGGCCTTCGCCGACATGCTCTAGCCCGGCCGCCAGAATGAAGCCGAGCGCCGAGTTCGAGCGCAGAGCCTCCAGTTCGCGGGCCCGCGGCTGCCCAGTCTCGAACCAGGTAGCCACGCGCTCCACCAGGCCGGGCGGCATGACCCGACGCTGGCTCAAAGCCCAAAGGCGCTCCAGCACGATGGCCAGCGCTAATGCCGAGCACAGCACGATGGGGACCATCAGCCAGCCACCCGATTCAACCACACGCCACATAGCGCTCCAGTATCAACTTCCAGCGACCCGCCAACAAATGCACCAAACCCCGGGCCAGTGTCGCCAGCCTGCCGACGGACTTGTTGGTCACCGCCTTCGGACGCCGGCTCCAAACTTGTCATGATAGAGAGCCTGATCCTATCAAGCTAGGGCTGGACTGCCTTGGCGGCGCGCGGCGTCCAAAGGCGACGGTGGCTCGAGCGCCACCCGGTCGGTCGCCGGACGCCCTCGGGAGACAGTCGCACGCGCAACGCCCCGAGGCGTGCGGTCGTTTCCACGCGTGCCCCGGCGGCACGATAGCGGGCGACCACGTCCGCCTTGGGAAAGCCCCACTGGTTGTCGTGGCCGCACGAGATCAACGCCCAGTGCGGATTCACTGCATGGATGAACGCGGCGGTGGACGAGCTGTCACTGCCGTGGTGCGGGACCACCAGCACGTCCGCGCGCAGGCGTGCAGAAGCACGCTCGAGCAATGCCTGCTCGGCCGGTGCTTCTATATCCGCGGTCAGCAGCGCGGCCTGATTGCCCGTCGCCACACGCAACACGCAGGAGGCATTGTTGTCGGTGTGCCAGCGCTGGCGCCGCGCCGGATGCAGGATGCGGAACCGCACCCCATCCCAGCGCCAGTGCTCTCCGGCGCGACAGGGATCCGTAAACTGCGCATCCTGGAGACGGGATACCCGCAATCGCTTCAACACGGCTCCCAGCCCGCCCCGGTGATCGCGATCGTTGTGACTGACGATCAGCCGGTCGATGCGGCGCACGTGCGCCCAGCGGAAGTACGGCACCACCACGCTGCGCCCGGCATCGAAGCCCCCGCGGTAGGCCGGACCGGCATCGAACAGCGCCGCATGACGGCGCGTGCGTATAGCCACTGCCAGGCCCTGCCCAACGTCGAGCACGGTGAGCTGCGCCACCCCGCGAGGCAGCTCAGCCCGTCCCGGCAACAGCAGCGGCAAACACAGCACCACGCCGAGCCAGCGCGCCGGCAAACCGCGTGGCATGAGCAAGATGGCGGCGCCAGCAAAAGCCAGGGCGACGGCCAGCGCGCTTCCGCCCGGCGCATGCAGCGATGCATAAGGGAGCTGGGAAAGCGCTTCCAGGCCCCGATAAAGCCACGCCAAAACCCATGCGCAGGCCAGCAGCAAATGGCCACCCAACCACGGAACGGGCAACAGCAGCACACCCAGCAGCACGGCCGGCACCAGCACGCCGAACAGCGGGATGAGCACCGTGTTGGCGAGTGGCGCGGCGAGCGACATCTGCTCGAACCAGGCGAGAGTGAGCGGCGCCAGCGCCACCAGCAACGCCCCCTGTATGCCCAGCCACGCGCGCCAGCCCCGGGCTTTCGCCACACGGCCGGTCAGCAGGTACAGCAGGCACGCCACCGCGCCGAAGGAAAGCCAGAAACCTGCCGAACCCACTGCGAACGGCTTTGCCACCAGGACCGCCAGCAGGGCCAGCGCCAACGCGGACGACGGCCTGGCGGTGCGCCCGAACAAGACAGCAGCCATCGCCACCGAAAGCATGATGACGGCACGTTCCGTGGGCAAGGACAGCCCCGCCAGCAAGGCATACAGCCATCCACTCCCTAGCGCCCCCAGAGCTGCAGCGCGCGGCGCTGCCACACGCAGGCACAGACCGGGAAACCAGGCCCACAGCCAGCGCACCAACATATAAACGGCGCCCGCCACGATGCCGATATGCAGCCCCGAAATGGCCACCAGATGACTGGTGCCTGTCGCGCGCAATGTCCGCCACTGCGCCCGCGAAATTCCCGAGCGATCGCCCACGGTGAGCGCGAGCACAACGCCGCGCATTGGGGACGCGCCCAGCGTGTGCGCGACCGCGTCGCGGATGCGCTGACGCACCCGTAGCAACGGGTGCCAGCCGCCCGCGGCACAAGGCCGGGCGTGTCTTACGTAGCCGCTGGCGCCGATTCCCTGGCGGAACAGCCAGCCGGCGTAGTCGTAACCGCCCGGATTGCGAAGCCCCCGCGGCGCATGCAGCTTGGCGGCCAGCCGCCAGCACTGGCCTGCCCGCAACGGTGGCCCGGTGTAGTCGTACCAGGAAAGGCGCACCAACCGCGGCAGCGCGTTGATCCCGCCGCCGGTGGGATGGAACACAAACAGTTCGCGCCCGGGTCGCGCTTGCGGCAAGGAGTCCACGATGCCAGTGGCCGCCACCGTATGGCCGTCCAGCGACTGGGGAAGACGGTCGGCAAGGCGGTACGCGGCGTGTGCCCACGCGCACAGAAAGCCCAACGCCAGGAACAGGCAAATCCAGCGCCCGCGCCAGGGAACGAGCACAGCGGCCAGCGGCACAAGCGCCCACCACGGCGACCACAGCACCGGCGCCTCGAATACGGCGAGCACGCCGGCGAGAAAGGCAAGCGCTAGGTAACGGGTGTCTGCACGCGCTCCAGCGCGCCATCCGATAAACGCCATACGCGATCCATGCGATGAGCCAGAGTTTCGTCGTGCGTGACCACCACCAGACTGGTGCCCAGTTCCTCGTTCAACTCCAGCATCAGGCCGAACACCTGGCTGGCGGTGCGACCGTCCAGGTTCCCGGTGGGCTCGTCGGCCAGCACGCATGCGGGCCGCGTCACCAGTGCGCGCGCGACGGCCGCACGCTGGCGCTCGCCGCCGGACAACTCGCCGGGCTTGTGCTGCAGACGCCGGCCGAGCCCGACGCGCTCAAGCACCTCGCGGGCGGCGCGCAAGGCCTCCTCGCGCCGGGTTCGGCGAATCATCAGCGGCATGGCCACATTTTCCAACGCCGTAAATTCCGGCAGCAGATGGTGAAACTGATAAATGAACCCCAGCATACGATTGCGCAGCCGCCCGCGCGCACCTTCATTCAGCCGGGCCATATTCAGGCCACCCACCCACACCTCTCCGGCACTCGGCGCATCCAAGCCTCCCAGGAGGTGCAGCAGGGTACTCTTACCCGACCCGGAGGCACCGATCACGGCCAGGCGATCGCCGCGCCTCACCTCGATGTCAACATTTTGCAGCACCGTCAGGCCGCCGCCCACTTCACGATAGGTCTTGCCCAGTCCGCGGCAGGACAGCACCACCTCCGCGGCGGCAGGCTCACTCATAGCGTAACGCCTCCGCCGGCTGCACCTTCGACGCACGCCGCGCGGGGTAGATGGTGGACAACAGGGACAGGACCAGAGACAGCACACCGATGTGCCACACATCGGGCCACTCCAGCTTGGAGGGCAGCTCACTGATGTAGTAGACAGACGCAGGCAGGAAATTAAACCCGGTCAGGTGCTCGATGCCCGCGACCACGCTCTGGACGTTGAGGGCCAGCAGAATACCGCCGCCAACGCCGAGAAGCGTCCCCACCACACCGATCACCGAGCCCTGCAGCATGAAGATCGCCAGAATACTGCGCGGGGACGCGCCGATGGTACGCAGGATGGCGATGTCCGTTTGTTTATCGGTGACGAGCATCACCAACGTCGCCACGATGTTGAACGCAGCCACGGCGATGATCAGGCTGAGGATGACGAACATCACCGTCTTTTCGGTGCGTACGGCGCGAAAGTAATTGGAGTGCTGCTGGGTCCAGTCCGTGACCGAATACTGCGGCGGCAGGGACTGCGCGAGCTGGCGGCGCACCTGGGGTGCCTGGAACAGGTTTTTGAGCCTCAGGCGCACGCCGGTGACCGCGCCGTTAAGGCGGTACAGGGTCGATGCGTCCTGCAGGTTGATAAACACCAGCCCGCTGTCGTATTCGTACATACCCACGCTGAACTCGCCCACCACGTGGAAACGGCGGAAGCGCGGCACGATGCCGGCTGGGGTGACGCTCGCCAGCGGCACCATGAGATCGACGTTGTCCCCCACCGTAACGCCCAGCTCGTTGGCCAGGTCGCGTCCCAGCACGATGTTGTACTGGCCCGGTTTGAGGGCGTTGAAACTGCCCGCCACCATATGGCTCGCCACGTCCGAAACGTGCCGCGACTGCGCCGGTATGACCCCGCGCATCATGACCCCGCTCAGCGCCCCGCCATGGCGGATCATGCCCTGACCGAGCACGTAAGGCGCCGCTGCCTGGACCTGCGGATTACGCTTGGCCAGCGCCTCGACCCGCTGCCAGTCCCGCAGCCCGCCGTTGTATGCGGAGATTTCGACGTGCGAGGTCATCCCGAGGATGCGCGCACGCAGCGTGCTCTCGAAGCCGTTCATCACCGACAGCACCGTGATCAACGCGGCCACGCCCAGCGCGATGCCGAGCATCGACGTCAGGGATATAAAGGAGATGAAGTGGTTGCGCCGCTTGGCCCGCGTGTAACGCAGCCCTACCAGCACTTCGAACGGCTTGGACATCGGCGGCATTTAAGCACATTTTGCGCGCAGCGACGAGCGCGCTGGCGATCGGAACAAACGTTCGGGCCGCAAAGCCCGCCGCCCGGCGGCTCACGGCGCGGGATGCCTGGTTCGAATGCTATATTCGGACCCTGAACGAAAGGCTGATAAGGATGACCTCCATGTCCAAGCGTCTGCTGGGCTTGTTGTTATTGCTGCCGCTGCTGGGGGCGGCACAAGCATGGGGCGCAACGCCTTCCCGCCCCCAAGTCCCCTCGCGCGGGATGACCATGAAGCAGGTCCGCGCCCGCTTCGGTCCGCCCGAGCGCAAGCGTGCGCCGGTCGGACACCCGCCCATGACGCGCTGGGACTATCCCCATTTCATCGTGGTATTCGAGCACAACATCGTGCACCACGCCGTCGTTCCCAGCGACCCGCCCAAGCTTTATCACCGCAACCAGCTCAAGCGCGTGCACACGGCGCCGCCTACGCATTGATAAAGGTTCCGTACCCGGCCTCCGTTGCGCGCCGGTATGCATAGAGCGCAATAGCCGTATCCTGCACGCCAGTGCCCGTGAGATCGCACACGGTCACCTCGTCGTCGGCCCGGCGCCCCGGTTTCATGCCGGCGCTGATAGCGCCCACCTCGTCGCAAGCAAAGTCTTCGGCAACGGCCCCGTCCGCTATGGCCGCACGCAACTCGCCGATCGCCGCCGACTGACTACGGCGGTCGCATACGAAGCGATCGGCACGCGCGATCACCTGCGGGTCGAGCTCATTCTTGCCCTCGGCATCCGAGCCCATGGCGGTGATGTGCAGACCCGGATGCAGCCAGCCGGCCTCAATGAGCGGTCTCTGGGAAGGCGTGGTGGTCACCACCACTTCGCTGTGGCGCACCACTTCCTCGGCGCTGGCGGCCACGTCGATCTCGGTGCCGAGTTCACCGCGCAAGTTTTCGGCATATTCCTCGGCATTCGCGGAATGCCGGCCCCACACCAACAGGCGGCGGAACGGGCGCACCAAATGCAGTGCCCGCATCTGCAGCCGCGCCTGCAGACCGGTGCCGATCACGCCGGCCGTGCCCACCGACTGCGGCGCCAGCAGGTCCGCCGCCAGTGCTCCGGCGGCGGCTGTGCGCAAGTCCGTCAGATAGCCGTTGTCCAGCAGCACGGCCTGCACCCGACCGGTCTCGGAGCTAAACAGCGTCATCATGCCGCTCAGGCTCGGCAGCCCCAGTTTGGGGTTGTCAAAAAAGCCCGAGCTGACCTTGATGGCGAACATCTCGAGGCCGCGGACATAAGCGGTCTTCACATCCACCTCGCCGTGACGGTCGTCCATGGCCATGGACAGCACGGGCGGCATCACCGCCTGGTCGCGCGCGAGCGCACGAAAACCTTCGGCAACGATGTCCACCGCCGACCGGTCCAGATCCACCGAACGGCGCAATTCCGATTCCGTCAGCACTGTGATTGCCATAGCTTCCTCCGCTGATCGCAGTTGTCCGAGTGCCCTGTTCAGAGGACAAATTGACCTGTGGTAACGTTCAGACGATAACAGAGCAGTTTGTTCCCTCGCGCGTCCGCGGCATACCGCCCCGATGCATCAAGCGACGCTGGCAATGGCGCACGCTCGGCGATCGCTGCCAGCGACTGGACACCACGCCATGGACATACCCGATATCACCCTGCAAGACGTCTTCACCGCCCACCGCCGCATCCGCCCGATCGCGCGGCGCACGCCCCTAGTGCCGTCACCGGCGCTGACCGCGGCGACCGACGCCGACATCCGCTTGAAACTCGACTTCCTGCAGGACTCGGGCGCGTTCAAGCTGCGCGGCGCGGCGAACCGCATTCTGGCTCTTGACGCGAAAGCGCGGCAGCGCGGCGTGGTCACCTTCTCAACCGGCAACCATGGCCTGGCGGTGGCGCTGGTTGCGAGCGAGTTATCGATCCCCGCGACGGTGTGCGTGTCCGAGCGCGTGGCGCGCGTCTCCCCCAGCCGCGTGGAGCGGCTGCGCCAGATGGGCGCGACGGTGGACGTCGGCGGCGACAGCCAGGACGCCGCCGGCGAGCGCGCCATGGCGCTGGTGCAAAATGACGGCCTTGCCATGGTGCCGCCCTTTGACCACCCGGATATCATCGCCGGACAGGGCACGCTCGCGCTGGAGATGCTGGAGGAGTGGCCACAACTGGACACTGTCCTGGTTCAGGTATCGGGCGGAGGGCTTGCCGCCGGCGTCGGACTCACCCTCAAGCGTGTCAATCCGGACATCCGCGTGGTGGGGCTCTCAAGCGCGAGCGCACCGGTGATGCGGGAAAGCGTGCGCGCCGGCCGCCCGGTGGAATTGCCGGAACGCGATTCCATCGCCGAATCCCTGCTGGGCGGCATCGGCAATGACAACCGCTACACGTTGCCGCTGGTAGCGCGTTATGTGGACGACATCCTGCTCCTCGACGACCCCGAGATAGAGCGCGCCATGGCGTTTCTGTTGCGCACCCACCGCATGGCGGTCGAAGGCGCCGCCGCGGTGGGGGTCGCCGCACTCCTGGAGCAGCGCGTGGACGCTCGCGGCCAGCGCACCGCGCTCATCCTGTCCGGCAACAACGTCGAGCTGTCGCAGGTGCTTGCGGCGGTGGAGCACTACCCGGAGTAGAACGACCGGCCGTTGCACGCGAGCCGCCTTAACCAGTGGACGAGTCAGCACACGCGCAATATCTGCCCCCGGAATGGGCGCCGCAGCAAGCGGTTATGCTCACGTGGCCGCATGTCCGTCGCGTCTGGGGTGACGCGCTAGCGACCGTGGAAGCCACCTTCGTGGCGCTCGCGCGCGAGATCGCGCGCCGCGAGACGCTGATCATCGCCTGTCACGACAGCGCTCTGCGCGCACGCGTACACGCCCTTCTCGCCCGCGCCGGGCTGGATTCGTCTCGGCTCGCCCTGTTTGTAGTCCCTAACGACGACATCTGGGTGCGCGACCACGGGCCGCTCACGGTATACCGAGGCGGACGGCGCCGCCTCCTCGACTGGCGTTTCGACGGCTGGGGCGGCAAGCACAGCTTTTCCCTGGACAATGCAGTCACGCAACGGCTTTGGCGCCAGGGCGCATTCGGCCCCATAGCCTGCGAGCCGGTCGAGTTGGTTCTGGAAGGTGGCTCGATCGAGGTCGACGGCGCGGGCACGCTGCTCACCACCGCGAGCTGTCTGCTCGACGCCACGCGCAACCCGGGCCTGTCGCAAACGGCGCTGGAGAGCCGGCTCAAGGCCCTGCTCGGGGTGCACACCATTCACTGGCTTCACCATGGCAGGCTCATCGGCGACGACACCGACGGCCATATCGACACGCTGGCGCGCTTCGCCGGGCGCGACACCATCATCTACCAGGGCTGCGCCGATCAAGACGACCCGCACTACGAACCGTTGTCGCGCATGGCAGGCGAACTGCGTGCATTACGCAGCCCGCAGGGGCGGGCCTACAGCTTGCGCGCATTGCCCCTGCCGCGTCCGGTCTATGCCCCCGACGGCGAGCGCCTGCCCGCCGGCTACGCCAATTTCCTGCTCATCAACGGTGCCGTCCTCATGCCCACTTACGCCGACGCAGCGGACGAGATTGCCGCGCGCGTTCTGAACGAGTGCTTTCCCGGCCGCGCCGTCGTGCGCATCGACGCGCACCCGCTCATACGCCAATACGGCGGC
>Ga0102962_1000364_pt1 | contig 22888 bp, 17 predicted proteins | sample SalPonF2_C_D2_MG_FD_84519 | JGI IMG/M metagenome (GOLD analysis project Ga0102962, IMG submission 84519) | Salt pond soil microbial communities from South San Francisco under conditions of wetland restoration - Salt Pond MetaG SF2_C_D2_MG ...
CTGCTGGTCGCCGCATTGGCGGTGGCGATGGTGTTCGGTCTGGCCCGACCTATGGGGGCGATGGCCTTTCAATCGCTGCGCCGCGGCATTCTCAACCAGCACGTGCTGGTGGAGATCGGCGCATTCGCCGGCCTGATCGGCGGTGCCATCGGGCTGGTCGGCCGCCCCGAGGGGTATCCCACCGCGGCGTTTTTCGCCGTATCGGTGATGGTGCTGACCTATCACCTGTTCTCCGAATGGCTGTCATTGATCGTCAAGACCCGCAGCGCGCAGTCGGTCAAACGATTGCTGGACTTGCAGCCGGACACCGCCCGTGTCGTGACCGATGGCGAGGAACGGGACACCCCGGTCGAACAGGTCGAAACCGGCATGCAGGTGCGCGTGCGTCCGGGCGAGCGTATCCCGGTGGATGGCGAGCTCGTCAGTGGCCGCTCGGCCGTGGACGAATCGCTGATTACCGGCGAGCCGTTGCCGGTCGAGAAATCGACGGACGATGCCGTGGTGGGCGGTGCCATCAACGGCAATGGCGCGCTGCTGATCCGGGTGACCGCGGTCGGTAACGAGAGCTTCCTGCACCAGGTGATCAGCAGCGTGGAAGACGCGCGCGCCCTCAAGCCCGGGCTGCTGCATATCGTGGATCGTGTGTTGCAGGTCTATACGCCGACGGTGCTGACGATCTCGGTACTCGCCTTTGTGGCGTGGACGCTGGTGCCGTTGTTGCTGGGTGCCGATCCCGAATACCAGCGGGCGGTGTTTGCCGCGCTGACGGTGCTGGTGATGGGCTATCCCTGCGCGGTCGGCATCTCGGCGCCGCTGTCGATTGTGCGCGGCGCGGGCGAAGCCGCGGACAAGGGCGTGCTGATGCGCACCGGCGAAGCCTTCCAGGGGCTGCGCAAGATCGACACCGTGGTGTTCGACAAGACCGGCACCCTCACCGAAGGCCGGCCGGCGGTGCGCCGTATCGAAAGCGTCGACGGCGATGACGACGCCTTGCTGGCGATCACCGCGGCGGTAGAAGCCGCCTCCGAACACCCGTTGGGCCGAGCCGTGGTCGAAGCGGCGCTGGAACGCGCCCTGGATTTTCCCGACGTGGACGATTTCCAGGCCGAATCAGGCCGCGGCGTGGTGGCCACCGTCCATGGCGAACAGATACGCATCGGCAGTCCCACATTTCTGGCCTCGGTGCATGTTGATCTGAACGCGATACACAACAGCATCGAGTCATCGGAACAACAGGGCCATACGGTGATTGTGGTGGCCCGCGGCGATCGCTTGCTCGGGGCGATCGCCCTGGGCGACGCCCTGCGCGCCGATGCCGCCGACACCGTGGCCCGGCTGCACAAGCTCGGTATCCGCACGGCCATGCTGACCGGCGACAACGAACGCACCGCGACGTATATCGCCGAGCGTGCCGGCATCGACGCCGTGGACGCCGGCGTGCTGCCGGGCGACAAGGCCGAGAGACTGCGTACGATGCAGCGCGAGGCGCGGATCGCCATGGTCGGCGACGGGATCAACGACGCGCCGGCGCTGATGCAGGCCGATGTCGGTATCGCCATGGGCAGCGGCACTGACATCGCCATCGACGCCGCCGATATCATCATCCTCAACGCCCAGCTTGGTGGCGTGATTACGGCCTGGGACATCAGCCGCCGGGGTTATCGCAAGATGCTGCAGAACGTGAGTCTGGCCTTCCTGTTCAACGGCATCGGCATCCCCCTGGCGGCCACCGGGCTGATCTATCCGGTCTGGGCGATGGTCGCCATGGCGGTGAGCGTGACCGCTATTTTCATCAACTCGCTGTGGCAGCGACCGGCGATGTTCTTTGATGCCGTGGGCAGTGTGGGTCAACAGACTTGAAACCCCGGATTGCGCCCAAGGTGTCGTTCGCAGCGTGGAAACCAGCGGGGGCGGAACGGGACAAGTTCCGGCCATCACGAATGCGGAACGATGTGTGGCACTCCGAATGCCCAATTTCGTGAGCTGCGTGGAATCATCGGACAGGCTTCTGCTGCCACCGTCTGCACGTCGATCAAACGGCGCGAACCTTCTTTTACTCACCATCCTGGTAAAGCCCCGCGTATCGAACTTGGCGAGCGTTCGCGGTACGTTGTCGAGCGTGAGTGTGCGGCTGTCGGTGGCTCACCGATGGCCGGGGCCTCGCGAAACAACAGCGTGCCGTGTGGCGGGATGTCACCCGGCTATCCAGCCGTGACGCGCAGGTTGGCCGACCCCCTTGGCCTAAGCTCCCGAAAGGTATCGTGATGGGACGTGGGACGACGAACCGCCGCGGCGGTCATCGCGTGGATTGGGAATCCGGCCGCCGGGCCGGTATCCGGCAGTGGGGGCCGGAGGCCACCCGCCGGGCGTTCTGGTAGAGCGCGACTGCGGTCAGTCCCACCGCGACCAGCAGCAAGGACGTCTCGTGGGTGGCGATGTACCCCTGCATCCGCCCGGCAGCGACGCCGGCGATCGCGGGGAATGCCACGGCCAACGCGCCAAGCGCGAGCGGCAGCACCGGGCTGCAACAGAGCAATGGGGTAACCAGCGCCATCAAGGCGCCACCGGTGACCGCTGCCTTACTGGCTCGTCGTCCCTGGCGCACGATAAGCACCATCAGGGCAACGGTGAGCGTCAGTAGGGAGGCCAAGGCGACGGCCAGGATGCCCAGCTCGGGAGTGAGCAGACGCAGGCTTACCCAACCGATGCGTCCGCCAGTCATTGAGGCTGGCAGGACTGCCGCGTAAACGGTCCCGAGCAGGGGGAGGCCGACGATCGCGCTCCAGCGGCAGATCGTGTCGTCCCAGGCAAGGCGTAGCGCCACGATGATCGGGCGCATGACTCGTCCCCCCTCAGTTGCTGCTCTTGGCAAAGTGCAGGATCCGGCCCATGGTTGCCGCCGGAGCGCTGCCGACCGCCCGCACGTCACCGCCGGAATCGATCAGGAAATAGACATCCGGGTAATGCCGTGGATTGTAGGACTGGTCGAGTTGCTTGGAGGTTTGGCCAAGGGTCCAGTTCGAGGGTGCCCTGAAGCCGGGGACGGCCCGCGCGAAGAAGGCCCGGATGCCCGGACCCGGATAGCCATCGTCCTTGTAATTGCGCAGGATGACCACGCGCAGACCGTCGTTTCGGAGTTGCCCGGCATGTTCGGCGACGGCCTTGAGCCCCGCCGCACAACTTCCGCACCAGGTGGACAGTAGCCAGAGGAAGGTGCGATGGCCCTGCAGGCCGGCGGTCGAGCGGCGGTGCCCGCCCACCGTCACGAATGGGGCCGGGGGAGCGGCTTGGTGGTCGCTGGCAGTGGCTGGCCCAGCGGGCGCAAGAACCGTTAGCGCGCCTAGAACGCCGAAGCAAATGACCCGTCGTCGCCATGCGCAAGAGGTTGCGTTGACCATCTCGTCCGTCCCGGAAACGATGACAGGGCTGAGCCTAAAGTCTGTACCACGCTACCGTGTCAAGGTTCCTGGTTCTGATCGTCGCTCCCGGTGAGCACGCTGAGCAGGGGACACCGCGCCTCGGGGTCGCCTCGCTCGCAGTCCGCCAAGGCATTGTCCAGCGTCTCGCGCAGGCGCTCGAGGTCGGTGATGCGTCGCTCTATCGCGTTGCGCTTGCTCTGGGCGAGCGGCCGAATGTCCGCGCAGCGGCCATCGGCCAGGTCCAGCAGCTGACCGATCTCGCGCAGGGTGAATCCAAGGCCCTGGGCGCGCCGGATGAAGCGTAGCCGGGCGAGGGTGGCAGGGGCGTAGCGGCGGTAGCCCCGGGGCGGCCGCGGGGGCTGTTCGAGAAGTCCACGACGCTGGTAGTAGCGCACCGTCTGGATGTTGACGCCCGCCGCGGCGGCGAGCTGGCCGATCGTGCGCCCGGTCGTTCGCGTGCGAGGATCCGTCGCTTCGTTCCCCGGTGCCTTGTCCGTCATCGGCCTCCTCCGTGCCCGTGCGGCGGTCTTGTGCGCAGCACCGATGCGATTATCCTAGAGCTTCCCCGGCCTGTTGCGACAGGGAGGCGGCCCGGATACCACGAGAGGCGGCGTTCATGCCCTGGCAGCCCATCGGTGACACGCGTTTCTACTACGAGCTGCATGGCAGCGGATCCCCGCTGGTCCTGCTGCACGGCCTGCAGGGCGACAGCAGCAATTTCGGGGACCTGGTGCCGGGGCTGGCGCTGCACCACCGGGTGCTGGTGTTCGACCAGCGCGGCAGCGGCTGGAGCGACAAGCCCGCCGGTAACTACTCCATGGCGCTGCTGGCCGATGATACGGCCGCGCTCATGGAGGCCCTCGGCCTCGACCGTGCCCACGTATTCGGCGTCTCCATGGGGGGCATGGTGGCCCAGGAACTTGCCCTGCACCACCCGGCGCGCATGCGGTCCCTGATCCTGGGGTGCACCAGCGCCTGCGGCCCCGCGGGCGTCGCGCTGGACGGCGCCCCGCGGGACAGTGCCTATGAGCTGGCGCCGATCAGCGGCGAGGAGCGCGCCAGGCGGTTGGCCGCGGCCGGGTTCAGTGCACAATTCCTGCGCGAGCATCCGGACATGGTGGAAAGGCTGGCGCAGGCCCGGCGCCGCCGCCCGCTGGACATCGATGCGCTGGCGCGCCGACGGCGGGCCCTGGAGCGTCACGACACCCTCGCCCGACTGGACCGGATCCGGGTTCCCGCCCTGATCCTGAGGGGGCTCCAGGATGCCATCGTGGCGCCGGAGAATTCGCGGCGCCTGGCGGCGCGGATTCCGGATGCGCGCCTGGAGACGCTATCCGGCGCCGGTCACCTGTTCTGGATGGAATGTCCCGACCAGACGCTGGCCCATGTCCTGGGATTTCTGGCAGAGCATGGCGATTGACCTATGCCGCGACTACAACGATCCGCGCGGTGCGCTTGGGAAGGCCGGCGGCGAGCCCGGCTCCCAGTCCCTCGCGCATAGGGCGTGGTCAGAAAAAGGAGTGGTACGGCGGTGCGCCCCAGAACCGGCATCCACGGGATGGCCCAGCACGGGCCGAGTCTGAGCAGTGATGCCAGGGCCGCGAATTTCAAGAGCGGCGCCAGCACAACGGCGACAACGCCCATCGGTCCGGTGCTGGGATCCTTCATGATGCGTAACGCGAGCAACCAGGCGCAGAGCGAAACGAGTCCCCCAATGCCGAAACCGACCAACGGGTAACACAGCAATGACTGGCCGAGCTCCCGCTCGGTCGGTGGGCGGCGAAGTCGGACCGGTGCTCGCGTAAGAAACTGTGCTGCGACAAGGAAGGGACGCATTATGCCGACGGCATTGGCTCAAGTGCAGCCCGCGGGTGGTTGCCGACACGGTGAATGCGGATGCGGTACAGCGCCACGATCAGCGCAACGGCTTCTGCCCAGCGCTGCTGGGAGACGCGGGCTGGCGCGCTGGAGCTGTCGATCCCGCGGCTGCGCCATGCGAGCTACCTGCGCGGGTTTCTGCGGCCGCGGCGGGCGACGGAGCAGGCGCTGACCGCGGTGGTGCAGGAAGCCTACACCCAGGGGTATCGACGCGCTCGGTGGACGCGCTGGTGCGGGCGGCGGGCATGACCGGGATCTCCTCGTCGCAGGTCTCGCGGCTGTGGGAGGCGATTGACGAGCGGGTCTCGGCCTTCCTGGAGCGGCCCCTCGAGGGGGGGCTGGCCGTACCTGTGGCCGGATGCCACCTACGTCAAGGCCCGCGACGGCGGGCGGGTGGGCTCCAAGGCCTGCGTGCTGGCCGGGGCGGACGCAGTCGCCTAGACTGACAAGCGGAAGAGGCCAGCGGAGTAATGCTGTGCCAACCACCGTCAGAGTGCTCATCTACGCCTGCGTGGCCGCTTTGCCCCTCGCTGTCGGCGGATGCGCCCCAGGCGCATACGAGGGTCCGCCGCCCGGGTATCCTAACTACTACTACGGACCCGGCTACTACTATGGACCGGGCTACTACGAGCCCGGCCCGCAGCTTTTTGTCCCAATACCTGGCGAAGGTAGGTACGAAGAACACGAGCATCACGAACACGACGGGCGGCAGGAAGAGCAGCGAGAGCACGAAAGCCCACAAGAAGAGCGCCACGAAAGCCATGCACAGGAAGAGCGCGAAGAGCGCCACGAGGATGAGTATCGTCGGTGACGCTCATGCAACCAGATTTAGCCCGCATATCTCACCACCGTTCCTCGCGAGGGTGTCGAGGCGCCGGCCTGACGGGGCGCACGGACCGCAAGGCGGTGCCGGCGTAGCGGACACTACGTCAAGCCGGCTGCAGGGAGTACGTCCCGTCAGGGCGAGCGCATCGGCGGCCGCAGCAGGAGGGTGGTAAGAAATGCGGGCGTGGCAATGAGCGTATAGGCGCCGCCAAAGAGCCCGCGCAAGCCGTCGCGGCGGTCAGCGCGCCGCCGCCGGATGCCGAGCGGCCGGGCAGCGGCGGTGCGGAAAAGTTGGTGCCGATCGGTGCCACCTGTTGAGCCTTGATGCAGAACACCGAAACCCGGACCGGTAAGCCGTGCCCCATGCGGACCCGGCCGCCGCAGTGCGGGCCACGTTACAGCAGCTTTCGGGCCAGCCGTGCCAGTCGCGGCACCACCGCCGGACGCAGCAGCCGCCGGTCGTAGCCGGCCATGCGCCGCTCGTTCTCCACCAGGCACAGGTCAATGAGCTCGCCGGGCCGGACGTCCATGCCCATCTCCCGGCTGCCGCTGACCGCGAAGTTCGCGTCCTGCATCTCGCCGTGGTCATCCAGACCGCGCGCGATGCCGATGCGCTCCCAGACCAGGAACGCCCAGACCGCCAGGGTCCGGCACAGGAACCACGGCCGGCGCCACCACGCGAGGTTGCGACGATACCATGCGGCCCAGTTGGTGAAGAACAGGATATGCCGCGCTTCCTCCTGCATCACCGGCTCGAAGGTCTCCACCAGCTCCGGCGGAAAGTAGCCGGAGCGCCGGGCCAGCTCGAACAGCCCGAAGGCGAAGAAGCTGTCGATGCACTCCGAGTAGCCGGTCACCAGCCACGCCCACTCCGGGTCCCGCGGTGGCGGGTAGTCCGGCTCCGGGGCCAGCTCGATCCCGTAGGCCGAGACCAGCCGAGACAGTACCACCTTGTGGCGCGCCTCCTCGTCCCCGTTGAGCTCCAGGGCGGCGCGCAGCTCGGGATCGGCGGCCGTGGCCGCGAACGTCCGCACGCGCACCGAGGCGCGGCCCTCCGTCTGGACCGCGATATCCCAGATGGGCAGCGACGTGATGCGTTCCAGGGCCTCGCCGGACAGCTCCGGCCACTCGATCACGGCGGGGCGATACGGGTTGTGCGTCTCGACCAGCATCGAGCAGAACAGGTGCTTGTGCGCCTCGGTGCCCGGCCGGATCGTGCCCGGCTCGGGCGCCGACCAGTGGCGCATGGCATGCTCGGCCGCACCGAGCGCTCCTTCCCGCGAATTCATCGGCTATTCCCCTTCCGGAGGGCCCATTCCGTGCCGCTGCCTCGTATGACAGCGCCTCCCTTGTCCCGGTTCGCCGGTCGCCCATCGTGCCGAAGTTGAGCGACTTCTTCAGCAGCCCTCCGGACCCGTCACACCTTGTCAGCGCCGGCCAAAAAATTGCACGTCGGGTTCACTTCGTGCTCGGCCGGGCCGGAATTTCCGTCCGCGCCGCCTGTCGTAAGACTGCATGCCGGACTGGATATGGCGGCGCCGGCGGCTCGAGCAGCAGCACTCTCCCGCCCGCCTCGTTTCGCGAGCGCTTACGCGGCGCCGTGGAGTAGTCACTGCAAGGGAGCACCGACGATGGGTGGTCGACACCTGGACCAGCACAGCCATGGGCACCGTTCTCTCCAGCACCCCCGCTCCCGGCGTCGCATCCTGTGCGTCTTCCCACGCTACTCACCCTCGTTCGGCACGTTCCAGTACGCGTATTCCCTGATGCCGCGGGTCAAGGCGTTCATGCCGCCCCAGGGTCTGCTGCTGATCGCCGCCTACCTGCCGGCGGCGTGGGAGGTGCGGTTCGTGGACGAGAACATGTGGCCGGCCTCCGAGGCCGACTACGCCTGGGCCGATGCCGTACTGATCAGCGGCATGCACGTGCAGCGCTCGGCGATCCAGGCCGTCAACGATGCCGCGCACCGCCACGGCCGGATCACCGTCCTGGGCGGCCCGTCGGTCTCCAGCGCGCCGGCGTACTATCCTGACGTCGACCTGCTGCACGTGGGAGAGCTGGGTGATGCCACCGACGCGCTGATCGCGCGTCTGGACGCCAGCGTCGAACGTCCCGCCAGGCAGGAGCGCTTCGACACCGTGCAACGGCTGGCAATGACCGAGTTTCCCGTGCCGGCCTATGACCTGGTCGACCTGTCGCGCTATTTCATCGCCAGCATCCAGTTCTCCAGCGGCTGCCCCTATCAGTGCGAATTCTGCGATATCCCGCAGCTGTACGGCCGGCGCCCGCGCCTGAAGTCACCCGAGCAGATCACCGCCGAGCTGGACGCGATCGTCGCCGCGGGCGGCATCGGCGGGGTCTATTTCGTCGACGACAATTTCATCGGCAACCGCAAGGCGGCGCGCGAAATCCTGCCCCACCTGGTGCAGTGGCAGCGCACCCGCGGCTACCCCGTGGAATTCGCGTGCGAGGCCACGCTGAACCTGGCCCAGCAGACGCGCCTGCTGGAGATGATGCGCGAGGCCCACTTCACCACCGTGTTCTGCGGCATCGAGACCCCGGAGCCCGAGGCGCTGCGCGCCATGCGCAAGCAGCAGAACCTGCGCCAACCCATGGTCGAGGCGGTGCGAAAGCTCAATTCCTTCGGCATCGAGGTGGTGGCCGGCATCATCCTGGGTCTGGACACGGATTCCAGCGCGACCACGGACAGCATCCTGACGTTCATCCGCGAGTCGCAGATCCCCATGCTGACGATCAATCTCCTGTACGCGCTGCCGCGCACGCCGCTTTATGAACGTCTGCAGGCGGCCGGGCGTCTGGAGTCGGACCCGCGGCGCGCGTCCAACGTGGTGTTCCAGCTGCCCGACGAAGAGGTCATCGGGATGTGGAGCCGCTGCGTGGCACAGGCCTATGAGCCGGCGAACCTCTACCGGCGGTTCGCTTACCAGACGGAGGCGACGTTCCCCAACCGCCTGTGGCCCCGGCGCGAGGTCAAGGCATCGCAGGTGGCGTTCGGGATGCGCGTCCTGGCGCGGGTGCTGTGGCAGGTCGGATGGCGGGCCGACTACCGGCCGGCCTTCTGGGAGGTGGCCGGCCCGCTGCTGCGCGCGGGCCGTATCGAGGAAGTGATCCACATCGGGCTCGTCAGCCATCACCTCGTCCGCTTCGCCCGCGATGCCCTGGCCGGACGCGGCGAGGCGTGCTTCTACGCGGATCCGAACCAGTCCGCTCATCCGGCAGTGTGAGCTGCTGCGGGGCTCGGTGCCGGCGCCGCGCCCGCGACGCCGGTGCGGTGGGCGTCGCCCGGAGGACGACGTCCCCATGGAGCCTGCGGAGTGGGTGCCGTGCGGGGCGCGGTCTCGCCGGTTGCGACCGCGTATGCGGGCATGCCCCCGGAACCTGCTGGTCCATCGATCCACCGATCGACGGTGGCGGGTGGCCACCCGAGTGTTCCGCCCGGGTGACTTCGGCTTTGTCGCGCAGCCCGCCGGCATCGCGCGGAAACGCCCTGCGGGGCACCCGCTGCGTTCACTGCCCCGAAGGTCTGGCCGGGATCTTCTGCCAGCCGCCCGGACACTGCTTCACGTAGGGGTAGTAGCCCTTGCCGGCCGTGGGTCGGACCACCGCAATAGTTTGATTATAAAAGGTTAGAGCCAGCATAGAGGGCTGCTTCCGGCCTTAAAGGCCCAATTTCGTCGACAGAATTGGCCATGTAAGAGCCGGGCGCCTCTCTGAGACAGGGCACTTCACCGTCCGGGTTGATCTTCCGGTTGCCTGCCCTCCAGCCCAACTCGGCCTGCACCTGCTCCAGGAAGGCCGCACTGCCCACCGCCGGCGGTGTTGCGCTCGCTCGACGCAGCACTACTGCGCCGTCGCTCCCGCGCCTGGCCGGCGAAGCGCACGACGGCTCTGAGGCCTGACAATACCTTCTGGAAGATTGGTAAGGTCGATATAGACCAGGGCCTGGACCAGGTGGGTTTCGGTATCCACGGCGCTGGCATGGCTCCGTCCTTAGAGCGTGATTTTCGGGGTTGGAATTGGCGGCCTACGCACCATTTCAGCCCACTATCTGGCAAGTTGTGTCGTCAGATCAAATGGTTCCTATGGTCCGACCCCGCCCGCGAAATGGTTCCTATGGTCCGAACCCCGCCCGCGAAATGGTTCCTATGGTCCGAACCCCGCTCGCGAGGCAACGATTCTGCGAAGTTCCCGTGTCGTCATGTCGGAGCTCCCGTGGTCAGGCCACGACTGTCCCGGAAAGGAGGTCTTCGATCCGGTAAGAAAGTCCTCTCTGCATCCCTGCCACCTATGGCAAGCGCCGGTGAAAATACCCATATGGTGACAAACAGAACTATGGTGTAGTCTGCATGGAGAGCCTGTTCAGGCAACCTTGAGTCCTGTCGGGCACAGGCCACGGTGTTAGGGGATGCGGCACTTTTCATGTCGCAGTCCGGGCTTCCGAGAGCGGTCGCTCGGACAGGGTGCGGTTGGATCGTCAGGTTGTGAGCGGGTCGGACTTGATCTATATCAAGTCCCTGAAAAGGGATTCTTTGCTCTGGCTGGAACGATGTCGGCACGGAAGCACAGGGAGTAGTGGGAAACATGGATAAGAAGAAGTTCTTCCTTGCGTCGTTGATTCTCTCCATGCTCGTACTGTTGGGGGGGTGTGCAAGCGCTCCGCCGGCGAACCTGGCGGCGACGCCTGCCCCGTCTGAATATCAGATCGGTCCCGGGGACACGCTTCAGATCTACGTGCGCAATAACCCCAACCTGTCGGTCACCATCCCCGTTCGGCCCGATGGCAGGATCTCGATGCCCATGGTCCAGAACATGGAAGCCGCCGGGAAAACCCCCTCCCAGCTTGCGCATGACCTGGAGCAGGCGCTCTCGCGCTATATAAGGGAGCCGACGGTTACGGTCATGGTGACGCGGTTCGTGGGCGCCTACAGTCAGCAGATACGGGTCATCGGCCAGGCCGTGCACCCGGAAACCATCCCCTATCGCTCGGGCATGACCCTGCTGGACGTCATGATCCGGGTCGGCGGCTTAACCCCGGTGGCGGCGGGCAATCGGGCGACTCTGGTACGCAAGGTCAAAGGCAAGGAAAAAGAATACCGGGTGCATCTGAAGGATCTTCTGCAAGGCAACATCCAAGCCAACGCACCCGTTCGACCCGGCGATATTCTGATCATACCGGAGGCTTATTTCTAGCCCTTTTTGCCGTGCTGTCGATCCAGGCCAGCCAATTTTGCAGCACCGTGAGGCCTGGACGGGGTTACTTCCATGCAGGAACTGCTGACTACCATCCTCGCTGAATTCAGGGGCGCCTGGCGCTTCCGCTGGTATGCATTGTTGACCGCCTGGCTGATACTGCTCGCGGGCAGTGCAGTGGTCTATCTTATGCCCAATCAATACCAGGTGACGGCCCGGTTTCACGTCAATACGGAATCCGTGCTCGGGCCGCTGCTGCAAGGCCTGGCGGTTACGCCAGACCTGCAGACCCGCGTACAGCTCATGACCCGGATGCTGCTCAGCCGGTCCAACCTGGAAAAGGTCGCGGCGGAAGCGGATCTTGACCTCACCGCCCGGACCCGGCAACAGAAGCAGGAGGTGCTTGATCGCCTCAATCGCAGGATCCGCATCTCCAGCTACGGGGGCGACATTTACACCATCAGCTATGTGAACAACGATCCGAAGACCGCGCAAAAGGTTGTTCAAACACTGCTCAACATCCTGATGGAGACCAGTCTCGGTACGACGCAGCAGGATTCAAGCAATGCCCAGGCGTTCCTGCGTACCCAGCTCGATGCATACAGCACGGAACTCAACGATGCCGAGCGCAAGCTGGCTCAGTTCAAGAAACAGCATGTGGGACTGATGCCCAGCGAGGGCGGGAGCGATTACTATACCCGACTGCAGTCGGCCCAGCAGGACCTGAACAAGCTGCAGGATAAGCTGCAGCTGGCCGAGAACCGCCGCGAGACCCTGCGCAGCGAGCTCAGCTCAATGCAGCAGGGCGCCAAGCCGGCCGCCATCAGCCAGAACCCGCAAGTCCAGGCGTTCAATCAGGAGCTGGCTGCCGACCGCAACCAGCTGAATGACCTGCTGCTCAAATACACCGATCAGCACCCGGACGTCATTGCCATGCGCGCGCGTATCAAGCGCCTGAAGGCACAGCGTGCCGAACTGGTACAGACGCTGAGCAAAAGCAAGGACGTGAGCGGCGATAACCAGACCAACCCCGTTTACCAGAAAGCCCAGATGGACCTGAATGATGCCTCGGTCAAGGTCCATGAGCTGAGAATTCAAATCAGGCAGCAAAAGCAGCACATCGCCGACCTGAAATCGAAGGTGGACAAGGTGGCCGATGTGCAGGCGAAGCTTTCCTCGCTGACACGAAATTACAATGTGACGAAGAAACAATACGATGCCTTGCTGCAACGGCTCAATACGGCACAACTCTCGGAAAAAGTGCAGAACAACGGCACCCAGCTCAAATTCCAGGTTCTGGATCCGCCCACCCAGCCCGTGGCGCCGAGCGGGCCACTTCGGCGTCTGTTTCTGCTGGTCGTGCTACTTGCCAGCGTGGGCGCGGGTGGCGCGTTCGCCGTTTTCCTGCACAAGGTGCGGCCCGTGTTCATGAACCGCCAGAAGCTGGGTCAGATCACGGGCTATCCGGTTATCGGCTCGGTCAGTCTGGCCTTGAGCCCGGCCCGCATACGTCTGCGGCGAGCGGAAATGAGCGCCTTTTCTCTGGCATTCGGAATGCTGCTGGTGGTTTTCGGGGCGCTTGTCGTCTTCTCGCATGCCGGGCATGAGGTGCTGGGTTCGCTGGCACAGGGTTGGATTACATGAGCATCGCTATATGAGCATCGTCGAAAAGGCTATCGACAAGCTTCGGCAAAGCCGTGATCAGACCGGTGAGCAGCCCAAGCAGACCACAGCTGCAAGCGCAGGACCCATGGCGAGCCTGGAAAGGGCCAGGGAGGCCGCCGCGGCTGAGCCGGACAAACTCAAAAAGCCGGTTCTGAAAATCGACCGGGTGCAATTGTGCCGGAAGGGCCTCTACCCTTCACAAGCCATGGCCACACGGGTGGGGGACGAGTTCCGACGCCTGAAAAGACCGCTGCTGGCGGCCATCAATGCGCCCGCGGGCAGCCCCGCTTCATCTCACGCCAACCGGATCATGATCACCAGCGCGGAGATTGGCGAAGGCAAGAGCTTCACCGCCATGAATCTGGCCCTGAGCCTTTCACTGGAGCATGAGCATGACGTGCTTTTGGTGGACGGCGATGTGTTGCGGCGTTCCCTGTCCAGTGCCCTTGGACTTGGAAATCACCTCGGTTTCACGGAGCTGCTGTCCGATCCCGGGCGCAATCCCGAGGATGTACTTGTGCCCACCGACGTGGACGGGCTCGTCATTTTGCCGTCCGGCTCCCGTCACGAGATGTCTTCCGAGCTGTTCTCCAGCCGGCGCATGGCGAGCATGATGAATCGGATGGCCAGTCCGGAAGGTCGTATCGTAATCGTCGATTCGCCACCGATCCTCGGGGCGGCGGAAACCCTCGCGCTTGCGACCTATCTGCAGCAGATCGTGATGGTGGTGCGGGCCGGCGTGACCCTCGAACATAAGGTGAAGACCGCCCTGGAACTGCTTGAGTCGGAGCAGGACAAGCTCATCCGCCTGGTGCTCAATCAGAACACCGGTGCTCACGGCAATTACTATTATTACTATTGAGGGGAGCATATTGATCCGTCGGGTTCGAATGCCGGTCTGGCTTGTATTCGGCGGGATGGTTGCCGTTTTGTTCCAACCGGCCAGGGCAGCGGCAGATGAAACCACGGGCCAGGGTGATAGCGGCTCGACGTCTCCCTATTCGCTTTATTCTCCCCCGTATTCGCCTCAAAGCGCCCCGGCACCGCAGGAGACCGGCAGTGCCGCCACGTACAATAACAACAATCCCTATCGATCACCGGTTCTCAATCCCTGGGCATCCTCGCAGCCTGGCGGAGTCCATTGCGGTGTGGCCGCGGCCACGCTGTATTCTTCACCGTCCGGGGCGACGGCGAGTGAAACGGGACTTACGGGCGAGGCGGCTCCAGAGCGGACACGGAGCTACAATATCGGGAAACGCGTTGTACTGGTGCCGTCTGTCAGTCTCAGCGAAATCTATTCGGACAACATCACGCTGAGACCGGACCACACGCAATCCGATTTCATCACCGAGCTGAGACCGGGGCTGAATGCCTGCGCTCAAATGCCCCGCTTCAGGGGGGATCTGAGCTACTCCCTCCAGGGGCTTTACTATGCCAGGTATTCGAGCCACAACGCGGTTTACAGTCAGCTTGGCGCCGATACGACGACGGTCTTGCTGCCGCGGCACGTCTTTTTCAGTGCCAACACGAGCTACGGCCAGGCAGTCATCAACCCCGCGCAGCCCTATTCAACCAGCAATGTGCTGGATACCGGCAACACCACCAATGTCTGGACCTTCAATCTCAGCCCTTATGTAGAGCAGGGTCTGGGCCGGCTCGGCCATTCGACGCTTCGCTATACCTACGGGCGTGTCCTCTATGCGAATAACAATTACCGCAACGGAAATTCCGGGCTGAGCGATACGACGAGCAATACAGCGTCCGCGCAGATCGTCAATCCCCAGACCAATGAGTTGTGGACATGGAAGGCCGATTACCGGACCCAACAGCTGCAACGAAGCGGTAATGTCGCACAGCGTACCGTCTATTTCGACACCGCCTCGCTGCAACTGGGCTACAAGGTGAGAACCAACTTTGAAATTCTGGCCCAGGGCGGCATTGAAGACCGGTACAACCTGGACGGCACGACGGATCGCCTTGCCAGTCCCTTCTGGAATGCCGGGTTCCGATGGGCGACGGCCTTCAATGACTTTGAGCTCCGCTATGGCCACCGTTTTTTCGGACCGACCTACACGGCGAAGTGGCAGCTGAACCTGCCCCGACTCAAGGCGGCCATGACCTACAACGAACAGCCCACCGAGTCGAACAACGAGTTCCTGAATATGCGGGCCGGCCAGCAAAACGGTCAGCTCCTGCCCAATGTGCCCGTTTTGCAGCTGAACCAGTATCAGATCTATATCAGCAAGCGGCTGTCGGCGGATATAGACTACGCGCTCGGACAGACGAAACTGACGCTGGGCGGATACTCGGAACTGAGGCAGTACACGGCCTCCGGCGTGCCGGATGAGCGGGTGCAGGATGCGGATGTTTCCTGGATATTTCCGCTGGGTGTGCGCACCAGCCTGACGCCAAGGTGGACCTGGCAGCGCTATGACCAACCGGATGGCAGGCCGGACTACCTGCAGCAGGAGCTGCTCACCCTGGGCCATCGGCTCGGCCTGGCCTCCACGGCCAGGCTGGTATTGCGCCACCAATCCAGGACTTCGCACGCGCAGCGATCAGGATATAAAGAGAATGCGGTGATTCTCGAATATTCGAGGATATTTTGATGTATGAAGGGTTCTACAACCTCAGTCGCCGCCCATTCAAGCTCACGCCTGATCGCAGCTTCCTGTTTCCCAGCAAGGGCCACAAGCGGGCCCTGTCCTACCTGCTCTATGGTCTGGAGCAGCGGGAAGGCTTTGTCGTCATAACCGGCGATATCGGCATGGGCAAGACCCTGCTGATCCAGACGCTTTTCGAGGAACTGGCATCCAGACCCATTGCCACAGCGCGCATTGCAGCGGCCAACCTGGATGCCGAGAGTGTGCTGCCCCTGGTGGCCGCCGCGTTTGGGCGCCCCTTTGAAGGCAGCGGCAAGACCTCGCTGCTCCGGGATCTCGAACAGACGCTGCTGCAGGAACCGGACTATCGGGACGGCGCAGTACTGGTGGTGGATGAGGCACAGAGCTTCACCCGCGAGGCGTTGGAAGAGCTGCGCATCCTGTCCAACTTCGAGGTCGGCGGTCGCGCCCTCATCCAGGTCTTTCTGGTGGGCCAGACCGAGTTGCGCAGAATTGCCTCGGCGCCGGACATGGAACAGCTCCGCCAGCGGGTGATCGCGTCGTATCATCTGGAGCCGCTGGACCAGGACGAGACTACGGCCTACATCACACATCGCATGGAAACAGCGGGCTGGGCGCGTGATCCCGAGCTGGATGACGCGGTGTACACGGAGGTTTACAAGTGGTCAGGCGGTGTGCCCAGGCGCGTCAACATGATCATGGATCGTTTGCTGCTTTACGGCTACCTCGAGGAACGCCACCGGCTCGGCGTGGCGGAGCTGGCTACGGTGATCGATGAGATGGCGCTCGAGGTCGGGGCGGTGCAGCCCGAAGCCCCGGTCGATCGGCAGCCAGAGGCGGACGCGCAGCAAACCCCTGCGCTTGAGGGTCTTGAACAGCGTATGACAAAAGTCGAAAGGATCCAGCGGTTTCTTCTCAGGCACTGGTTTTTGCAAAAATCCCCGCAGGAACAGGAAACGGATGAAAACGGGGTGCCAAGGAGAGAGAAGGGTGGCCGCTAGCCCGCATATCTCACCACCGTTCCTCGCGAGGGCGTCGAGGCGCCGGCCTGACGGGGCGCACGGACCGGAAGGCGGTGCCGGCGTAGCGGACACTACGTCAAGCCGGCTGGAGGGAGTACGTCCCGTCAGGGCGAGCGCATCGGCGGCCGCAGCAGGAGGGTGGTGAGATATGTGGGCTAAGCACGCAGGCATTGGCCGGGGTACGGGCCGGCCACGGGCTGACGCCTGCTGACGGCACGAACGGGGCATCGGTGGCCGGCGTGAGGGCGGAGTTAGAGGGTTGGCGAAAGACACCGCTTTTCGGCAGCCCCCGTGCGCTACAGGGATGGCGCAACCGGGAAGCCGCGTTTTCCGGTTGCGACGCTGAAAAAGGCCAGGGACGGACTTTTCAGCAACGCCTTGCAAACGGATGTTGTAAAGAGGCATTGCCAAGTGGATAAACATGACTTCATCCCGGCATCGGTACCGGTTCAGGGAGGAGCCCGGGTCAACGCCCTGACCGTTGACGTTGAAGACTATTTTCAGGTCTCCGCCTTTGAGTCCCGTATCGGGCGGGATGACTGGCGTTCCATGGCGCCGAGAATCGAGCGAAACGTGGAACGGATCCTGTCTCTGTTTGAAAAAGAGCAGGCCAGGGGGACATTTTTTACCCTGGGCTGGGTGGCCAGGCGCTTCCCCCACGTGGTGCGCGCAATCGTTGAGGCCGGCCACGAACTGGCCAGTCACGGGCTGGAGCACAAGAGGGTCACTCAGCAGACCCCGGACGAATTCCGGGCCGACATAGACCACGCCAAAAAACTGCTCGAGGACGTGAGCGGACAGCCCGTCGTGGGTTACCGGGCAGCCAGCTACTCAATTGGCGAAGGGAACCTGTGGGCCCACGAGCTGCTTGCGGAAACCGGGCACCGGTACAGCTCCAGCATCTACCCCGTCAGGCATGACCTGTACGGCATGCCGCACGCACCCCGGTTCGCGTTCCGGCTGCACCGCGAGGGTATCGTGGAGCTGCCCGTCACCACGCTGCGCATTGCGGGGCGCAACTTCCCCTGCGGTGGCGGGGGGTTCTTCCGTCTGTATCCCTACGCCGTTTCGCGATGGGCGTTCGACCGGATCAACACCCGGGAGTGTCAGCCCGGCATCCTCTATTTCCATCCCTGGGAGATCGATCCGGACCAGCCGCGCATGCGCGGACTGGATGTAAAGACCCGGTTTCGCCATTACCTCAATCTTTCCCGCATGGAGCATCGGGTGGAGCGGCTCCTCACGGACTTCCGCTGGGATCGCATGGATCGGGTCTTCGCGGGTTCCATTTCTGCTTCCGAGTGACGCCATGCAGCGAATCCAGCCTCTGACCGCGAAACAGGCTGCTGCCTGGGACCGCTTTGTGGAAAGCAGCCGCGATGCGACATTTTTTCACAAGGCGGCCTGGCGCGAGGTCATAGAGAAGGCTTTCGGGCACCCGTCCCACTATCTGTATCTGGAACGCGACGGCGCTCTCGCCGGGGTCCTGCCGCTCGTGCACGTGCGCAGCCGATTGTTTGCCAATGCCCTGATCTCGACCCCGTTCTGCGTCTATGGCGGGGCCGTGGCGGAGACGGACGAAGACTGTCGTGCGCTGGAGGAGGCCGCAGAGAAGCTGGCCCGGGACCGGGGCGTCGAATATCTCGAGTTGCGTAACGTCAAGCCGACCGGTCGCGAGAACCGCGAGCAGAAATCGCTCTACGTCACCTTCCGCAAGGCGATCTCTGCCGATCCGGAAGCCAACCTCAAGGCCATTCCCCGCAAGCAAAGGGCCATGGTTAGAAAGGGCATCGAGGCCGGCTTGCAAAGCGAGATCGACGGCGGCATTGACCGGCTGTACCGGGCTTATTCGGAAAGTGTACGCAACCTCGGCACGCCGGTATTCGCCAAGCGCTATTTCCGGATCCTCCGGGCGGCTTTCGGTGAATCCTGCCAGGTGCTGACCGTGACCCGGGGAGAGGATCTGATCGCCAGCGTCATGAGCTTTTATTTCCGCGATCAGGTGCTGCCGTATTACGGCGGCGGCGTGAGCGCGGCGCGCGACGTCAAGGGCAATGATTTCATGTACTGGGAGCTGATGCGGCGTGCCGGGGAGCAGGGCGTGAGGCTGTTCGACTACGGGCGCAGCAAGGTCGATACCGGCTCGTATCGCTTCAAAAAGCACTGGGGCTTCGAGCCGGAACCGCTGCATTACGAATATTGCCTGGTCAAGGCCAGCGAGATGCCCAATATCAGCCCCACCAATCCGAAATACCAGCGCTTCATCGAGGCCTGGAAACGGCTTCCATTGCCCGTGACGCAGGTCATCGGCCCGTGGCTGGCGCGGAGCCTGGGGTGAGCCATGGAGCATCTGCTTTTCCTGTGCCATCGCATTCCCTATCCCCCCGACAAGGGGGACAAGATCCGCTCATACAACTGGCTGCAGGGTCTGTCGGGGCGCTATCGCATTCATCTCGGCACGTTCCTGGACGAGGACCGGGATGAGCAATACACCGGCCTGGTCCGATCCCTGTGTGAGGATGCGCTCTTTCTGCGCCTGCGCGGGTACCAGCGCGTTGCAAAGGCGCCGGGAGCCCTGGTGCGCCATGAGGCGCTGACACTGGCGAGCTATCGCAACACAGCGCTGCGCCAATGGGTGGATGCACTCGCCAATCGGGTGTCTTTCCGGGCAGTCCTGGCGTTCTCTTCGGGCATGGCGCCCTATGCGCTGGTACCGTCGCTGCGCGGCGTGCGGCGCATCATGGACTTCGTGGACGCGGACTCCGAGAAATGGCGGCAGTATGCAGTCCACTCACGGCCCGAGCTTCGATGGCTCTATCGCAGGGAGGCACGGCGCATGCTGGCGGCCGAGGGCCGGTTCGCCCGCGCGTTTGACGCAAACGTGTTCGTATCCGACTCCGAGGCCCGGCTGTTCCTTTCGCGCGTGCCCGACGCACCCAAGGTCGAAGTGGTGGGCAACGGCGTTGACTGCGACTACTTCGACCCACGGCGCGACTACCGCGACCCCTACGACGGCGCCCCGGCGCTGGTCTTCACGGGCGCCATGGATTACGCGGCCAATGCGGACGCGGTCCGTTGGTTTGCGCACGAGGTGTTTCCGCGGATCAGGGCCAGGATCGGTCGGGCCCGTTTTACCGTCGTGGGGCACCGCCCGACCCAGGCGGTCCGTCGTCTCGAGCGGTTGCCGGGGGTCGCGGTCACGGGCAGGGTGGAGGACGTACGGCCCTGGCTCGCACACGCACGCGCCGTGGTCGCGCCGCTGCGCATCGCGCGCGGCGTGCAGAACAAGGTCCTGGAAGGCCTGGCAATGGACAGGCCGTTGCTGGCAACGCCCCAGGCGATCGACGGAATCGGGGCCTATCCCGCCGGACTGGATACCGTCAGCGATGACCCGGAAGTGCTGGCAGCAGCGGCCATAGGGCACCTTGATGGGACCACGGAACCGCAACAGGGAGTCCGACGTCGCTTCGTGCAACGCAATCACGGCTGGGCGGCCTCGGTCGAGCGCCTCGCCTGCCTGCTTGAGGGCGGCACCGCGTCGGGCGGTGCGCTAGCGCGACACCTCGTGACGGGAGATCCGGCATGACCGCCGCTGCCGGCGTGGTCACGGGCACCGGCCGCAAATGGGTCGCCCACGCGGCTTTTGCCGCCGGTCTCGTGGTGCTGCTGACACTGTACTGGCCATCGGTTCATTCCCTGGTCCATGTCTGGGCTCACGACGGCACCTTTCAATACGCATTCCTGATCTTCCCCGTTTCGCTCTTTCTGGTGGCAGCACGCAGGCACAGCCTCGGCTCAGTGCCGGTCCGACCGTCCTGGTCGGGCGCCGTCGGGCTGGGCGCGGTAAGCGGACTCTGGCTGCTGGGCTATCTGGTGGCTGTCAACCTGGTGCAGCAGTTCGCACTGATTGCGTCCCTGCCGCTGCTGGTGATCGCCGTATACGGGTTCAGCATGGCCAGGGCTTTGCTGTTTCCGCTTGCTTACCTGTTTTTCGCGCTTCCTCTGCCCGTGGGCGATACGCTGGTAGGACACCTGCAAACGGTGACAGCCCACATCAGCGTGTTCTTTTTGCAGCTCACAAATATCCCCGTACTCCTCGACCACCATTTAATCAGTACGCCCCACGAAACCTGGCACGTGGCCCAGGCCTGCAGCGGCATCAAGTTTTTCATTGCCTGCGGGGCGCTGGGCACGCTCTACGCCCACCTGTTCTACAGACGCTGGAGGCGGCGCCTCATCTTTGTTGGGGCGGCGCTGATCGTGCCGATCGTGGCCAATGGCTTGCGAGTCTATTTCACCATCCTGATCGGCGAGACATTCGGCTTGCAATATGCCAGCGGGACGGATCACGAGATTTTCGGCTGGCAGTTTTTTGGCACCGTGCTCGTTCTGCTTTTCCTGGCCGGCTGGCACTGGCGCGAGGCGCCGGCCGGGGCCGTAACGGCGGTCGACTCCGCGAACGGGCCAAGGCGGCGTTCAGCCATGCTCCCGGCCGTGCTGGCTCTGGCATGTCTGGCCGCCGGGCCTCTGCTGGCGAGCCTGTGGATCAAGGGCAGCGATACCGGCAAGGCTCCGGCTAGCGCGACCGCGACCGCCCCCGAGGTGCCCGGTTGGCAGCGCGTCAATGGCCGGCCGAACCCGCTCGGCGCGTCATTTGGCTCGGCCAGCATGCTTCAGACGGCGGCCTACGACCAGCAGGGTGCCCGCGTGGATCTGCTGCGCGCCGTCTACCTGGGCATTCCCCACGGGCAGCACGATCTGCTGACCTACGGCCACTGGTTCTATAACCGCAAGTCGTGGTCATCCGATCGTACCCGGGTCATTGATTTGCCCGGTGGTCACAGGGTCGTGTCGGTGCAGCTTCGGGGTCATGGACAGCAGAGGCTGCTCTGGTACTGGTATGACGTCAATGGCGTGATAACGCCATCCGAAACAATGGCGAAATTGAATCAAGCCTGGGAACTAATCCAGGGTCGCCGGCTGCGCTCTGCAGCGGTTTCCATTTCTGCTCGGGTGGGTCATAGCGGGGAGGTACAGGCGCACGACGCGCTGATGGCGTTCGTGGGGAGTGCGCTGCCCCGCCTGGTACCGTCTACCAGACAACCAGACTTTCACCTAAAGTCTGGCGACGAAAAGAAGATGCCACGGTGAGCACACAGTATCGACCATTGATTGCACATGTGATCTACCGTTTCGATATAGGCGGATTAGAAAACGGACTGGTCAATCTGATCAATCATCTTCCGGGAAGTGCATTCAGGCACGCAGTCATCTGTCTTACGGATTTCAATCCTGAATTTTCCCAGCGAATATCCCGCGACGATGTAGCGATTTACAGTTTGAAAAAACGCCCGGGCAAGGACCCGGCGGCTTATGTGAGGCTTTGGTGGCTGTTGCGCAAGCTCAAACCCGCAATTGTGCACACGCGTAATATAGGCACCATAGACTGCGTGCTCATCGCTGCCATGGCAGGGGTTCCTATCCGGATACACGGTGAGCATGGCTGGGATATTTTTGATTTGCACGGGACACGGCGTTCGTATCGCTGGTTGCGCAGAGGCATAACGCCTCTGGTTTATAGATTTATAGCACTCTCGCAACATTTGGCCCAGTGGTTGGAAAAACAAGTGTCTGTGCCAGGAGGCAAGGTGGTAAAAATTTGCAATGGTGTTGATATTGACCGCTTTTGCCCGCCTGAAGACACCGCAGAAAAAACCGGAAAATCCTTTGTCATAGGCAGCGTAGGCCGCCTTGAGGCTGTGAAAGATCCACTTACCTTAATAGAGGCCTTTATCCTTCTGTTGCATGACAGACCGGATCTGAGATCGCGCGTCCGGCTTGCAATCGTCGGCGACGGTAGCTTGCGAAGGGCCATTCAACAACGGGTCGATGAAGCACGCGTTTCCTCTTACGTGCAATTGCACGGCGCGGTCAATGATGTTTGCGACCTGATGCGCACTATGGATCTGTTCGTATTACCCTCTCGCAATGAAGGCATTTCAAATACGATTCTTGAAGCCATGGCCACGGGCTTGCCGGTAGTCGCAACGGAGGTAGGGGGAAACACGGAATTGGTCAGCAGCTACCAGACGGGGATTCTGGTACCTCCATGCGACCCGGAGAGGCTATCCAGAGCCATGAAATACTATATCGATGCACCAGAGAACGCGCGCCTTCATGGAGCGCAGGGGCGTCGGCGCGTTGAGACGCATTTCAGTCTCGCTGGCATGGTGGACAATTATCA
>Ga0102962_1000365_pt1 | contig 22878 bp, 4 predicted proteins | sample SalPonF2_C_D2_MG_FD_84519 | JGI IMG/M metagenome (GOLD analysis project Ga0102962, IMG submission 84519) | Salt pond soil microbial communities from South San Francisco under conditions of wetland restoration - Salt Pond MetaG SF2_C_D2_MG ...
CAGGTCAGGTTACAGCCTCTGCTTTCACCCGTGATTTAAATAGCCCCGATATTCCACAAAATTCGATTAAAATACCTGGTTTAATAACGGGGATTATGCAGCCGCATACCAGCTCCCGAGTTAATTATGCTGGAGAAGTTTCTGCGGATTTAGAAATGGATCAATTTGGACTGGAATTAGGGTATGAACGAATTCAGCCTGGCTTTAACTCTTTGGGGGTTGGTAGAGTAAGAGATGACCAGCAGAATATCCGGATTAGCCCTTCCTTCCAATTATTTGAAAATAAATTGACTTTTCAGGGCAATCTATCGCTGGGCCGCGACAACCTGCTGGGGACCCGGCTTCAGACACAAAAGAATACCAATATAGGTACAAATATCCAGCTATCACTCACCAACCAACTTAATATAAATGCTAATTACAATCTGTTGGTAAATAATGTATCATCCGATGCTTCCGCTGGTTCGTCTACCTCTCAGGGAGTCGCACTCGGACAAAAGCAAATAACCCACACCCTGACATTACAGCCAACCTTTACTTTTCAGAAGAATGATTTAACTCATAGTATTTCTTTAACCGGATCATACTACACATTGACAAATAAATTCAAGGGAAATCAATCGCTCAATCGGCAACAAATCAATACGAATACTTATTCCAGCGCTATCAGTTACAGTTTGTCATTTCCCAGCGGGCTATCTATGAGTGCATCCGGTAATTTTTTAGAGAATAAATCAAATAATTCTAAAAATATATCCATTGGGGCAAATGCAGGCGCCAGTTATTCGCTGTTGGATCGTAAACTCACGCTTTCTTTCAACGGTGGTCTGAATCAAATCAAAAATAAGATTAGCCGTTCCAGTCAGAGCCAAATTTCCAGAAAGACGCGTCAAATGATGTTTAACCTGACCGGCAACTATCAATTAAGTGATAAAGATACATTCTCTTTATCGGTTCGGAACCGGTATAACATGGTATTACGAAGTGGAGGTACTACCTATGCTGAACTCGAAGCGAGTTTGAATTATCAACATCAATTTTAGTTATGAAAAACAGTCTAAATAAAACCAAATTTTGGACCGTTACTTTTTTAATCTTTTTGGGTTTCAGCGGATTTTTTAAAACTATCCACGCTCAGGGTACCGCAAATATCCAGGTAACTGGTATTCCTTCCATTATTAAAGCCCCTTTTACCGATCAAATCAACCAAAATTTTCGTTCCGGGCGTTATCAAGCTGTTTTCACTTATAATAATAGCAATTCAAGAGCTACCGAATTTCGTTTTAAAGTAAGTTTGTCAAGGGGTGGTAAACAAATTATTAGCGTGACATCGGATCCCAAGAGTTTTAAGCCCGGTGCGTACGTATTTACTTCATTATTTGATGATATTCCCTTCCCTCAAAAATTTAAAGACGTTATTGATCATACCAATAAGAAAATCCGAACGCAGGTTCTTCAGGAGGGGACGTTACCAGAAGGGCATTATCTTTTAAAGATTAAGGCAATACCTGTGGATAACAGCGCCATGATTGCTTCAGCTCCCTCTGTCACTCCTTTTACGGTACGTTTTCCTCAGCCACCAAGACTGATTAATCCTACAGACCAAGCTAGCATAACAATGGATATGCCGGTGTTCAATTGGACTCCAATTACAGGTATCCAGGGAAAAACGATACAGTATGATTTTTTACTGGTCGAAGTTTTGCCCCATCAGACACCTTTACAGGCGTTGAATAGTAATAGAGCGATAGCTCAAAAGACGGTGATCAATAGGAATACGTTAGTTTATACGCCCCAATTTCTGCCCCTGGAACAAGGAAATCAATATGTCTGGCGGATTATTGCTCATTTGCCGAATTCTTCTTTACCCATTAAAAACGAGGGTGAGAGTGAGTTTCATACCTTTACATACAAGGCAGGCGCTGGCAATGGATCAATAGCAGGGGTTCATCGGCTCAATAGTATTCCTCTGGTGCCAAATTTTGCCAACTTAACCAATCTTGATAATATCAAGGTAACTGAAAAGGCTAATACGTATGTGCTAAATGGGAAAGCTACGTTACAGCTTCGGTTTAATGCCGCGCAACCAATGCAACTGCACGTTCAGGTGAAGAATCTGCAGCTACAGAAAGGATCCCTTTCATCGCCGGTTCTTATGGGGGGATCGCTATCGGGATCAGCAAGTAATATTTTGGCGCAAATCGGTAGCGGCAATGGACATCTGAAGCTTGATGAAGTACAATGGAAGTTTGGGCAGGGGGTCACAGCGAGTGCATCTCTAACGAATATTAACGGGAATAGCTACAAAGCGAATGGAACGTTGAAACTTAATGCCAATGGTGCAAGTGGAATGGTACATGCAACCGGCAAACCGCTTCTTGCCTTCAGCAAAGGCGTATTAGATCTTAGTGTACGCGAATTGCAGGCTTCTTTACCGGAAGGCACCATTTCTGGTAAGGGCAAGGTCAATTTGTTAGGAGATAAAACAGGTTGTGGCGTTGCACAGTTTGCATTAATTGACAATAAAATTTCAGCCACTTACAGCTGTGACTCCGGTTTTACAATACCACTGATTAAAGGCAGTAATAGGCTGCAAATGAACGTTAATAGTATTGGTGGATCTATTAATGCAGATTTAGCTTCCAATGCGCTGCACTATAATTTAAAGCTTGATTCATCCGTAGGCTTACTTACCGAAAAAGATAATACCTGTGGTATTGACGCTTTGGTTACGGTCAGTGACAAGAAGGGGTTTCAAATCAAACCGGGTCAACAACGGTGTTCCGAAGTTGAACCTCAAATCAATCTCGGATTTATCAAGTTTGAGCCTACAAAGACGGTGTTAAATACGCTCGCTTATAATCCCTCGACGCAGAAGTGGAATTTTGATCTAAATCTGTCTGCTAAGCTTCAAATCCCGGCATTTGGATCATGGAAATCATATAGACTGAATAATATAAGAATTGATAACAAGGGCATTCATTTTAAAAAGCTCGCATTTGGGAAAACCGGTGTAACACTTCCTAAATTCAAGATTCACGATTTTGGTGTACAGTTGAAGTCCCTGAAACTCCATAATTTTACGTTCCCATTGTTTGGTTGGAACAAAAAAGGACCCGGTCCCTGGGATTTGTCATTCAGTGGACAGGTTTCGGTTCCCGGCAGTGAAAACTTTCCAAAATGTGTACGCAACCTGGATCTTAGTTTAACAGGTGGAAAGGTCAATAAAAATAATGTATTGGGATCGGTAGGGATTGATAATTTTCACGGCTGCACCTTCCAGTTCGGACAGGCTGGTTATGGACTTAATATCAGTAGCTTGTCGGGCAAATTCGGGGTAAAATTCCAAAAGGGTGGGGGCTTTAAACCGGTCGGGAAACTGAATTTTGGCGGAAGTCTGAGTTTGAAGCGCCCGTTTTCCTGCAAAAAAGGGCAGAGCGTATCAATCGGCAATAGCCATTTTACATTTTCTACCGGTCTTAGCGGTACGATTAATAATGTGATACCGCCGTGCGATGTGGAATTGGGGCCGTTTTCGGTGACAGTGACCAATTCGAAGGTGCATTTTTCTCACTCACCCCAGAATGGTAACCAGGCATCCATGCAAGCCACGGCACAACTGACGCTTCCGAAAGGGCAGAAGGTGCAGGGGGCATTCAAATTGGATATGATGACGGGGAAATTCAGTTCGGTATCGTTTGATATCAATCAACCTTTTAAGTGGAATATTCCACAAGATAATCCGGTACTTACTTTTAATATTAACCGTGCTCATATCGATAAAAACGGCTTTTTGGTTGATGGAAGACAAAAACTCCTGCTCAAATCCGGAGCAAAAATATCTACCACTTTCGATAGTTTGAATATCGATTTACAATCTCGAAACATTACTAAAGGCAGGGTTATTTTTGACAGCAACTTTGGTTTGCAGGCCGGCATTAACCCGACCGGTAAAAATCATTCTCTAAGTTTTAAGGCTGTCAAGAAGGGTAAAAAACTTAATTTGAAACCTGGCCTGTACATGAGTTTGCCCGGGCAGCTCATTATTGATTCTGACGGCTTGCATACCAGCGGTAGTGCAAAGGCATCTTTATCGTTTAAAGGAACAAGTTACGATTCGTTAGCCTCCGTTGATTTCAGCAAGGATTTTGCTCTACAACTCTTTCCTTTTAAGGTCGGCAGTGGGCGAGCTGATTTTAAGTTTAAAGGCACTACCTGTGCTTACGCCGATCCAAGTGGCTTTCATCCTTCTACGGGCTTTTTCGGAGCGGTGGCGAAAGAAATATTGCCCGGGAAACTACCGCTTCCGCAAAAGGATATCGCTTATCTGAAAATACGTAAAAACGGGCAGGATGATGACAAACTGCTTGTTCAAGCATCTAAAAATAAAAATGGTGATTTTAAATTATCTACAAAGGCTGGTCAATCTCTTTCCTTATATGCCCCGGGATTGGATCCGGATAATTCGAACAAGCCCCCTGTTCTTTCACAGGTTACATTACATAATGTCGTAGTATCAGGTGATCCGACCAATTTAGCCGTAAAAAGTGGAAGCATCACAGCGAATGTACCTTCCGGTAAATCATCGTCACTCTTTCCAAACCACGATGTGCCACTTAAGATCAAAAAAATTAAGTTCGGTACACTTAATAATGGACCGTTGGCGCTTTATTTGCTCGGAGATCTGCACCTTTTCAATAAGGCCCTGCCAAAAGCACAGGAGCAAGCAGCGTTTTTTATCGACAAAAGTGGTAAGTTGCAGGCTAGTGTAGATTTTAAGAATATGAATGTAAGCCTTCCACTGTTACCTCAACATCCCCAAAAGGTGGCTGTTCAAGTAGATAGTATAAACGGCAGCTTTGGCTGGAAAATTGGTAATGGATCCCCAACCTATGATTTTAGTGTTAGCGGAGGTCTGCAAATCAACACGGATGCCGGACACAAAACCGGTGCAAGTCTGACAATGGAACTGAATAGACCCGTAGGTGGATCCCCCCAATTCAATATTACTAACTTTGATACCACGGGACATAATATTAATTCAAATCTCAGTTTTGGGAATACCTTTGCCCTTCGGTTAAGCAACATTAAGTCAAAACAAAACTTTAGTTACAGTAAAGGCAACGGCTTTCAGTTTGATATTGCCATGGATGTAGGGTTACATATTACTCCAAAATCCGGGGATGCATTCACATTTCCCATCCATGGTTTGGAAATAAGTGATCATGGCATCATCCTTCCCAAACAGACTATTGATAAGGGCAGCGTACCGGGCCTGAGTTTGCCGGATTTTACGCTTGCCGGTTTCAATATCCAGCCCCTTAAGCTCCAAACGCCCGCTTTTTCCTGGAACTGGACACAAGGGAGTGCTGCTTTTACGCCTGATGTGAGCATGGATTTCAAGGTTGATTTACCAACGCGTCTCAAAAATAAGCTAAATTTACAGGATGGTATTACGTTCAATGATGTCGGATTACATAACGGTTATTTAAGTGGTTCGGCGGACGTGCAACAAATTTTAGGTGGGGCGGATATCCCGTTGATTAAGGGTAAGGCCAATGCTCCGATTTTGCATGTCACAAGTATTGAAGACTCGTTGAGTGGCAATGCTCAGCAAGGGCAATTGGTCAATATCAATTTTGAAGGTAACTTGAACAGCTTGCCTGTTTTTAAGAAGGATAAAAATAGCAACTGTGCAACTAACGCAACATTTTCGCTTTCCCTTGTGCAGAGTAAATATTTTGAGGGGCAGATCAGTGGCATCTCTCCCTGCGGATATATTGCACTTGGGCCGGCACAATTGTCCGTTAATTCGGGAAGTCTGGATTTTGCGTTCTCGAATCAACAGCAGCATGCCACATTATCTGGCAATGTGCAGGTTAAGTTGCCGGATCCAAATCAAGGCAATCCGATAACCGTACAGGGGCAAAACGTATCTTTTGACTTGTTGACCGGTAAAATTAATAGTGGATCGATCAATATTAACAAATCTTTTGCGCTGCAACTGCCATTTAATGCCCAAAAACCGTTGTTTAATTTTACGGTCAATCAAGCCCTGTTAAATAAAAACGGTTTGAAGATAGATGGTTCTGGCAGCCTCAAAGTGCAGCAAATGACCAACAACCCCACCGTGCAATTTAGCCAATTCCAAATGGGCTTTTCCCCTTTTGAAGTTACCGGTGGATCGGCCAGCATAAGCGCAGGGCTGGGCTTGCAGATTGGGCTGGGACAGAATGGGTTGGCACTTAACTTCAAAGATCCGCAACAACCGCTTTCGATTTCGGACGGCATTGATATGGACATTGCCGGAGGTGTATCTTTAAACAAAAACGGACTGGGTTTTAACGGTAATGCATCAGCAGAAATTAAGTATCAGGATACGACGGCTGTGTCATTGGCGGTAAATGCTGTGAAGGACAGCAACGGAAAAGGATTCAGATTTAATCTCGATGGGAGCGGGGTACATTCGGGCATAGCCAAATTTATTAATGGTAAGCAAAACACCATTGCTACTCTCTCTAAAGATGGATTCAATCCTTTATTTGCGGCAACAACCTTGCTTCCCAAAAAATTGGGTTTACCGACAACAAAAGTAGCCTATATCAGGCTTAAAGATCAAAACGGGAACCCAAAGGTAAAGGTAACCAAGAATAGCAACCAGGGATATACGATCAGTACAAAGAAGAATAATCCGCTTCCTGTTGTAATTCCGGCTCTGCCCGACCAAAATAGTAATCCCATGGAGGTTGATGTCACATTTAGCCTCAGCACCGACGGCTCGTATCATGTGAATGGCGGAAGTTTAAGTCTGGAAAGTAACATTTCGCTCAAAAATCGCCTGAATTTGCCGCTGACGCTGACACAACTTCAGCTTAAGGATCAAAGTGGGAGCATGAAGTTACAAACCGGTCTGAAAGTAGATTTGCCCGAACCACTTAGCGGCAAAAAAGTGACGGCTCAGGCCACTATTGGTCCCAATGGATTCTCGGGTACTGTCATGGCCGGTAACTATATCACAGCCTACAGTTCTAACGTAACCCCATTGATTACGGCCACTCAAAGTGGCACGTTGGCCGGTAGTAATAAAAGTGATTCGTTTGATGCTTCGCTATATGGTGTTAAGATAACTTTCGGGAATAATAACACGGGTATTCATCTAGCCGGGGCAGTACGAAGTAGTTTGATTATGGATCAGGGGGACGATCCGGTGTTCTATACCGCAGGCTATTCCAATAATAGATGGGATTTTGATCTGGATCCGGGCAACAGTCTTTCCAGTTTAAAGATGGGAAAAACGTCTTTCGCTTTGAATCAGCAGAACGGGCTTGGACTTCACAGCGATCAAAATTCATTTTACCTGGTGCTTAATGGTACGGTTTCGCTGCAGCAGGTATTGAATGACCCTCTGGAATTTAGCGTTCAGAATATGGAGGTGGGAGTCGATCAGTTAAATTCTACCCCTGAACTGCATTTTAAAGTTGGTCAAACCAGTGGACAGTTGGCTTCACAGTCATTCAACTTATTCGATGGTACGCTTACGGGTACGATCAAAAATCCCACATTAGCATTGCAGGGACGTGCGCTGAGTCTCAGTTCTTCGTCAGGTCATCTCAACTTCTTGAAACAAAAGATTAACTACACTAACATATCGATTAGTACAGATGGGGGATTTGATTTCGGCAAAATCAAAGGGGGGCCGTACAAGTTGATTGGAAATAATTTGAAGTTACAATCTGTGGCTCTTCAAGAGAAATCAAACGGACTCAAGTTGACTTCCCAGCTTAAAGTGAAGTTGCCAAAGCCGGTGGACAAGTCTGCAACCACTACCTTAAGTATTTACCGTGACAACCAGGGCAATGTAAAAGTTGACGCGCCACAGCCATCATTTAACTTAAATAAGCAGTTTGCACTGGGTAATTTCGGTTATTTCAAATTGACCCAGGTTGCAGCCCAAATTAATCCGGACCCTAACAATTGGAAACAATCCGGTATTTACGCTAATGGCAAACTTTATAAAAACGGTAAGAGTAAACCAATTGTAACATTCGGAGGTTCAGGAAATATAACGAGTAATCCCGGCATTGGTATTTCGCCTTCCTATAAGAACTACATTGCATTTAATGCCAAAGGTAATACACAGTTTACCTTTGATATGAGCATTTTTAGCATAACAGTAGGAGCTAATAAGATTTCTGCGAAGAATAATAAATTTCAAGTAACCCTTAGCGGACAGGCAGGCATTAATCTCAAATCGGTAAGTGGACATTTAGGCTACAAAGGGTTTGTCGTCAACGAAGATGGAATCAAGGATGAAGGGTGTCTTGATGGCTCGGGTGACCTCGATTTGGCAGGTATTGCCACGCTTAAAATCGGCAAGTTTAGGCACAAGGTATATGAGACGCCAAAATCGATTAAGATGGCTAAAACTTCTTCTAAGAAGCCATCTAAACCCAAAGGTAAGAACAGTAAAACACCCACTGAGACAAAGCAAGTTAAGGAATTATTATGTTTCGGCCCTTGTCCGGCATTTCAAAGCTTTCGCCAGGGAGAAACAGGTAAGGGGAAGGACGCTATCAAGCTGACCATTTCGGGTTCTAAAAACAAAAATGGCCATACTATTGGCGGAGGCGTGCATAGTATTTACTATTATCGAACAACTAACGATGAAAGAGCACTGTATGTTAAGGGCTTATCTGTTAAAATGGGCAAATTCCTGAGCTTTAATGCCAGTTTTAATTATCATAAATACATTGATGGTGGAATACTTCTGCGCGCAGCAGCTGCGGGGAAATTTGAAGCAGGCAACGCATCGGCAGGGGCGGCACTAGCAGGTAAATTTTACAAACACAACGGTAAACGTAGTTATGGGTTATTTGTTGCTGTACAAGCAAGCATAGGGGTGCCTATTGTGCCGGGGGTGGTAACTATGATGGGCATTGGCGGCGGCTATTTCTATCGGCCGACCCAGGAAGATTTTGATAACGTGACAAGCGCTATGAGTGATTTGGATTATAATCCAGAACAAATACCGGGTCAATCCAATAGTAGTCCTAATAGAAAAACGGGTTTACAACGACTCGAAAATAATGGCAACAAGTTTGCGGCCTTTTTGTATGCCGGTGTTAGTCTTGTAGGCCAAGGTAAGGGTAGTGTAGTGCAGGGCAGCATGTTTATTGCCGTAACAAGCAGTGGAGTATTCATGGATGCCCGCGGCAGTGTGTTGGGCATGAAAGGCAGTGGCAATCCAGCCCTTTCACTGCAGGCGGGAATGGATCTTACCGTTCAATGGAAGCCTCGTTCTTACGTCGGTGGTGCTGTTTGGATCAATCTCAAGTTACCGCCTAATATCATTAAAGGGACTGGTAAAATCGAGTTCTTTGTAACCAAGATGAAGGAAGGTGAAAAACCTATATGGGGAATCATCGGAAAGGCCGATTTCGATATTGTAAAAAAATTACATGCTAATGCTCAGTTCATGGTTGGTAATCCCGAACACAATATCGGGTTTTTAATCGACGGAAAAATGTCTGCCGGTTTTAGTATTCCCATTATTACGCTTAAGGCTAGTGTGGAAACTTCGGTTTGGTGGTTTCAGGATGCAAACAGCGTGAAATTACCGTTCGGTGCTTATGTGAAGTTTAAAGCAAAGGCTTGCGTCTTGGTCTGTATTACAGCCACCGCAAAGGGAGCTATGGCCAAAACGCATTCCGGCTTTAAGATATATGCAGCGGTAAAAGGTTGTGTGGATTTGAAGATTAAGAAAGCATGTGTAGCTGCATGGGCCAGCATAAAAACAGGCCCCTTCAAGGTCAAAGCGGGTCTTGGTAAAGGTGGCCACAGTGATCTCATTGCCCAGGCGAATCAGCAGCGGAAAAGTTTTAAGAAAAAACTGAAGCAGGTGAAAAATGAAATAGCTGCTGCCAAAGGAGGACTCAAACAACCCAAACCGTTCCCGGGCTTTGGGGTCAGCGCAGCAGAAGTGCGTAAGGCTGGGGCCAACCTGTATAGTCAGCCCTATCAAACACGATGGAATTTACAGCATAATTTCGATTTTCATACCCCTTCGGTATTAGATAACAAGTTGGCGAACGACATTCTATTGGCGCGAAAAACATATAAGCAGACTTTGAATACTGGAATGTTTTCGACTTCTACAGCTAAACAAGATTTAACAAATGCTCAAAGAAAGGCTAAGTCGCTGTCAAAGCAGGTAAAAGGAAAGTTAGCCAAAGGATTGGAGAAATCGATTAAAGCTAAAAAGTCGGCTGCCAAGTCGTTTGACAAGATGTTTTCGTCTATGACCTCGTCACCCGTCACAAGTCATGATCAGATAGATGATATTGATACTTCAAGCGCCAATGCCAAAACTCCTTCGTTCCATGTGGATGGAAATAAGGCTAAAAATCAGCGGGATAATACGAATGCGCTTGATAAGCAGATTAAAAAACTGGATAAACAATATCGTCAGACCATCGCCAGTGTTGATTCGACGCTTGGAGATATGCAGGGTTTGCTGAAACCAGAGATAAGTGGTCATTTGAATCTCCAGCGTTCAAAACTTCCCAATGTGGGTGGAAATAATCAGTCTGGCAATCAAAAATCTTCTCAAGATCAGGCAAAAAATAACCTGGTCTATAAGCCAGGGGTTCAGGATCTGACGAAACAATATGCCAAGGTACTTTCGCTAATGCGCAAATATTATGCGCTGGAAGCCAATAAACGTTGGTTAGATGTTAACTGGGCGCGGGGTTTGCGTTCAAAGTTACATCAAAATAGCAGCCAGATTCAGAGCGGAATTCAAACCCTGGGAAGCAATTTCAACAGTGCAATGGCGCAATTTAAAAATGATCGCAATAATGTTTTAAAGCGGGCCAATTACAGAGAGTTGGTCGCCGATGTTGCCAATATGAATTATTATATCAAGCGTTTTAGCAAAGACAACTTCTACATGATTTCTGACGCATTTACTCGTAGTAGTAAGTCTAGTTCTGCACCTCAAAAACTAAAACAAAGTTACGACTCTCTGAAAACACCGTGGAAATACACGGCACAATCAATTAGAAATTCGGTCAATAAAACAGATCAAAGATTTTGGTATAAAATGCATGATGAAGGGCTATTGACTTATGCTAATGCTAAAGCCAAAACGGTTAATAATGTAAGCTCAAATGCTGGAAAACAAGAAAAGAAACTTTTAAAGGCCTATCGAAAAATTACCGGTCTGCTTGACAAATTTTATACCAATAAAGCGGCTTTAAGTTCTATTTTATACAACATGATTGATGATTATCTGCAATGGAGAAATTATAATCAGGGCAGTTTGGGAAATTCAGGGCTTGCACATTATCAGCAGCGAAAGCAGGAGCTATCTGATGCGTTAAAGCCTCCACATATCACTTCCATCAGTGCGGATCCCAATCTGCCGTCGAATGGTCAATACAATACTTATTTTAACAAAACACATATTTCATGGAATGCTACACAACCAATCCAAGTGATTGAAAATAGTGTGGATGTGAGAGAAAATGACCAAAATACAAATATTACGGTTGGTCGGAGCCGCAATTCATCTGATTATGTATCGGTAGGCAATAATAAATCGATTACAGTTTATCCCTATAAACGTGCTGAATCGGTTGCGACGCGAAGAGGCGGAAATGCTTCCAATCAACAGAAATCTTTTTATGATACCCGGCGACTGAATGTAGGAGTTCGAGTCAGAGGGACAGCCGGAAACACAGCCGTCCGACGCGCCAAATTTAAAGTGAAGGTAGGTCCCAACGGCCAATCAGTAAGTTCGGGCAGTAATGTGCTAAAACAGGACAATACAGCTCCTGACAAACCTTCGCTTGGAATCGGTGTTTATTATAATCACACAAACTCATGGGTGAATGAGGCATCAAATTCGAATCAGCAGAATGCCAATTTCACAATTCCAAATCTTAGGAAAGAAAAGGTTTTTTGGACTCCGGATTCTACTCATATAAAGTTATATGTTCTGGCACATGATAATGAAAGCGGCATTGCTACCTACGAATACGCGGTTGGTAGTAGCCGCGGCGGTACGGATATCATTGACTGGTCAGAAATGCATGGCAAAAGACAGATGGGCTACAACAAGTACTGGACATCGACGATGCATGCCGAAACCAAGTATCTCCGTATGCAATCCGGCAAGCCTTATTATGTGAGTGTGCGGGTTACAAATGATGCCGGAAAGACAAGTCCCGTAGAGGCCTTGAAATCGCCCGTAATATATGATGGTACTGCTCCCACTGAACCTAAAAGCTTAATTTCTGGCAAACAACAGACCTACCAATTTAATGGCGGTCAGCAGTATGTTTCTGCAGGCATGTTTAATGCTTCATCCAACTATAGTTATAACGGACCGGTTGATCCCGTACTGCAAACAGTGCCACCGCTTAAGGCCAATATTAATAGTTACAGTAAAAAAATGAACAATAGTGCTACTCCTAATATTACCCAGCGATGGATCGCTTCCACAGATAAAGGTTCGGGTATTAAGGATTATAAATATATCATATCGAGTAGTGAAACAATTAACCAGGATGATTTTAATGATCCGGACGTTAAAACTACAACAGATACGCACATTGGTCACAACTTTCAGGCCTTTGATGACACTGCCTATGTATATGTACAGGCAGTCGATTATGCGGGTAATAAAAGCTACATTCACAAGTTTGGTCCGGTTGTACCTCAGGATCCCACGCAACCCAAAGTCGGGAAGATGCAGGTAAAACTAGATCCCCGGGATTTAAAACTGTATTACACCGAAATGCCGATTGATCCCGAAACGAATTTGAAGGGGGTTCAGTACGCTGTTGGAACCAAGCCGGGCAAGACCAATGTAAGAGGGTGGCCAAAGGGAAACAAAGTGGATTTTAAGATTGGCTTCTTACAATTATTATCCATCCTTTCCGGGCAAAAACGGTATGTAACAATTCCTACTCAGAATTTACCGGTTGGAAAAGATCTGTATATTAGCTATCGGGTACTCAATGGACAGGACATGAAATCGAATCGTCGCGTTACGGGCCCAGTAAATTTGGATCGTTCCCAGCCAAACAGACCCAATGTAGATCTCACTTATTCCATGAAAACCAGTAAAATATCAATTGATGTGAGTGGAGTGAATGATCCGGAATCTGGCATCAAATCGGTGGGATACATGGTATTTTATAATAATGGTTACTTTCCACAGAAGGTAAAACGATTTACGGAAATGAAGACTACTTCGGGTACGAGGCACGGTAGCTTCGAGCTATCAACTAAGTTTAAACCTAATAATGCTACAGTCGACAATTATACCGACTACAGTGTCCGTATTATTCTGACAAACGGAGCCGGATTGCAGCGATCTTTAAAAGTTGATCTAACCCAAAATGATTTGACCGGCGGTTATACGCTTAGTAACCGTAGTGGAACAACCTTCGGATTTTAAATAGGCCTCAGGAAAATGAATATTAATCGTACAACTTTTATGAAGCTAGTGATAGACCAAAGAAGTTTTCTTTGTATCTGTTTTTGGACGATCATTATGGCAACTTCCTTTTTAACAAGCTATGGCCAAACAACACCAAAGAAAACGATCCATGCCGTAGCCCGCAAAGATGGCCGCGCTTTTGTGTATCACGCACAAACTATACCACTTTCACATGGATTTAAGGTTTATCGTAGTCTTGATGGAAAAAATTGGAAACAATTGACCAAGAAGCCCATTTATCCAGCGACGAATGGCTATGATTTTAAGCAAAGGATTGGTAATGACTATCCGGAAGTGCAGTCTATGACCGATGAACAGACGCCGCAGGGTGTGTTTCTGCGCTTACGCAGTGAAACAACGCAGGGATTGCTTGCCAGTTTTACATTCCCAAGTGTCGCCAAAGCGGTAGGTCGCCTTTATATAGATAAAAATGCTCCAATTGGTAAAACTGTCTATTATCGTTTTCAAATAGTTGATGATATGGGAGATACGACCGGAAAAAAGATTGAGGGTAAAACCCTCTTAGATCCGGTGAGTCCACCGTCTCCTACCCAGCTTAACGTTAATAACGAAGATAGAAAAGTCACTTTGTTATGGCATTATGTACCGCATGGCACATCCCAGGCGCAAAATGTCATTCGTTTTCAAATTTTTTATCGAAAGAATGGACAATCGGCTTATACTTTGGCAAATCCGGAGTTTATTGCCCGTACGATTAACAAAACGAAATACCATTATATTTTTAAAGTGCCGGATGCTGGTGAACGTTATGATTTTATGGTTCGGGCGGTTGATTTTACAGGGCAAACATCTCCACCGAGTAAAGTAAGAACGGTTAAAATCAAAGCAAATGTTCCCCCCTCCATTGTTAAGGGCGTAAAAGTTCGAGCTACTCCTCACTACACCAGTCAATTGACTTGGCCCGTAAGCACAGACTTAGATCTGGATGGTTACATTGTATATCGGTCGAGTGGGGTGAATAGGAGAAAATATACCCGCATCAATGACACGCTTGTGCCACCGCTTAATCCCGCTTTTCACGATTCGTCACTAACACCAGGCACAAAATATCGATATAAAATATCAGCGGTTGATACAGCAGGTAATATCGGTCCCAGAAGCAATCCAGCACATGTATTTATTGGCGATTATCGTAAGCCTGATTCGGTCTCGACATTCTCAGCAAACTACCGCGGCAAGGCCGTTCGATTGCATTGGAATAGACCGAAGGTGCCCGGTAATTTGAATACTTATCTGTTAATACGCAGGAAATCGAAACCGCAAACGGCCAAGGCTTTTACAGCAGTTAAAAGCAAAAACTTTACTGATACCACTTTCGTAGATGACGGACAAAAGGGAAATGATTTCGTTGATGCAGCTACCTACCAATATGGTATTGCAGTGATAGCAAATAATGGGCAGAGTAGTGATACGGTTTACACTTCAGTTCGGATACCTGATCAGACGCCGCCCAAGTCGCCCGCTTTTGTAAAAGCTAATATGCGCGAAGGACATCGGGTGAGCCTGCGTTGGAATGCTTCAACATCGACCGACGTAACGCAATACCGTATTTATCGTAGGGGGGCTGAAAATTCTGATAGCCTGTTGGCTGAGGTGAATTATGGTCAGCGTTACTTTCGGGATAAGCAAGTCCCACTTGCTCATGAGTTTATCTATTCGGTTCGGGCGGTAGATTCTGTAGGCAATGTAAGCAAAAACCCCCCGCGGGATACTCTCATGACGCGCCGCCTACATCCGCCCGCGCCCGTGAAGAACGTGCAAGCCGTGCAGATGGGAGAGGGGGTGACGATTGCCTGGAATGCATTGAATGATGACCAGGTATCGAAATATCAAATTTACCGGTCAAAGATAGCAACCGGCATATACAAGAAAATTGGTAAAACCCAAGCTGATACGACGCGCTGGGTAGACAAGAAAGGAAAGGCCGGCCTTTGGTATAAGGTGTTTCCTGTTGATGCGGCTGGACAAGAAGCACGTACGGCAGAAGCTGCTCAAGCAATTAATAAATAGAGGTAACAAGCATAAAGTCCAGGTTTACTTTTGAAACTTTTTGATGACATATCAATTAAAACTCAATTCTTGATACTTTGGTTGTTATTGTTATGTCTTATTACGATTCCTGTGGCAGCTCAAACCACTTCGTATGATTTGTCTTCCGGCATTAACTTCTACCGGCAGGGACAATATCAAAAAGCTATTAAGCCTCTTAAGAGAGCATTAAATCAGGATTCGACGAATTCACAAGCGTATCTTTTTCTTGCCTATTCTTATCTAAAGACCAAAGGATACAGGAAGTTGGTCAAAACAGCACGACATGGCTTACAACATAATCCCGGTCATATTCGGCTTATGATGTTGAAAGCAGAGGGCTATTATCATATTGATTATAAAAAGTCTTTTGGGATTTATCGTCGTATAAGAAAGAAAATCAGTGAAGCTCCCGATCATCAGATTGATGGCATAACACTGGTAAATATTGATGCCGCTCTGGGCAGGCTTTATGAGCGGAAGGCTAACGATTTTTATGAAAAGGGACGTCTGACAAAAGCTATTTCTAACTACCGAGAGGCTCGAAACTTTTCGCCGGATAGCTTGAGTATTCAAAATAATCTTGCTTATACCTTGATTAAAGCTAAAAAGTGGGAGCAAGCGATTGAGGTACTTGAAAACGCAAGTCACCGATTCCCTCTTAATAAAAGTCTGTTATTGATGAAGGGGCAAGCATATCGAGAGACAGAACAATATGATAAAATGACTGAGGCTTATCACCGTCTGTATAAAATAGATCCTTCCAATGTTGATTATGGTCTTACTTATGGTCGGGCCTTGTTGATGAGCAATCAAGCACAGAAGGCAAACACATTTCTTCATCAGCTTATAGAAGAGCATCCCGAAAGCCAACAGATATACCAGGTTTTGAAGCATATAGACACCCAGCGTTACAACTTCAAAGCCAAGAGAAACATTTTAAAACTGCAGCGTCGCAATTTCCCCGATGATAAAAATGTTGTTCTGGAACTTGCCCAAACAGATATTTTACTCGAAAAATATAAAAAGGCACGTAATATTTATGATTCGCTGGCCACGGCAACAAAAGTTTCTGCATATCAATTACAATCAGCGCGAACTTGGCTGTATTCTGATATGAAAAAGGCCGCCTCGGCATATCAATCACTGGTTGTGAAATATCCTGACGACATACAGATAATGCTTGAGTCTGCTTTGGTGCTGCGGAAAACAGGAAATGTAAAACAGGCCCAACAATTATATCAACAAGCTTATCAGCGGGGGAAGGACCCACGGGCGGCCTTTGCCCTAATGGAAATATTTGAACAACAGCATGATACGACTCAAGCACTCCATTATGCTATCAACCTCAAGGATACAGAATACGCAGGAATTGGGTTATTGTATCAATTAAAATATGATTCTTCCAACATCGATAGGAAGGAGATAGCGGGAAAAACGGAACAAGCTATAGCCTTGATGCTTCAACGGTTTAAATCGGTAAAACGGCAGGTTGTTCATCATGCAAAAAGAATAAAAAAAGGCAATTATTTTTCAAAACCATCCATATTACAAAGCCAACAAAAATTATCACATATCGGGCAGTATGTGGATCAGTGGTATGCCTATTTGTCGTCCAATTTCTCTTATGCGAAGGCCCATAAAATTTTGCACAATGTACTTTCTGATTTCCCTTCCAGTCCTAAACTGAATTTCTTTAAAGGGAAGTTGGCTATTCAGCATGATGATTTTACTGAAGGGATTCATTCACTGAAACATGCTGTGAGATTAGGGGCTAAAAATGCAGATATTCAGATTTTACTGGGGGATGCTTATGATAAACTAGGAAAGTCCCGGTCGGCGGTACTCTCTTATGAGCAAGCACTGACCTTCGATCAAAAAAATAAAGAGGCCTACCGTAAACTTGTTGCCATAAGTGAAAAGTATGGGAAATTAAATACACTGTGTGACCGATGGTTGCAAAGATATCAGAATAATAAAAATAACAACTTGCTGAAAGAGTATCTGATTGAGGCTTTGCAAAAGGCCGACCGGTTTAAAGAGGCCGATAAAATTATCAATAACACCTAATATCTGAATTATAGCTCATAGGTAAAACGAAATTTTGATCTGCATTCATAAAAACCAAGTATCATGAAAAAGTTAGTTCCTGTTCTTGCGAGTTTCGTTTTAATGTTATTGGCCCAATATGGGTGCAGTGATATTACTAATTCTACGGTGCCGCAGATAACGGAAGGAATTAAATCCGTGATCCCTGCAGAAGGGGCACTTGGCGCTCATGTTACCGTTAGTGGGAAGGGTTTTGGGAATGATACGAGCAGTATAAAATTATACTTTAACAAATCCCGGGCTACTATTTTGGCTCTTGAGGATACTACCATCCAGACCCGTGTCCCTAAGAAAGCTCATACTGGACCTCTTACTGTTATTGTTAAAAAGGATACATTAAAAGGACCTGAATTTACCGTGGATTCAACAAAGTCAGTCTTTTTAGGTGTAGACAAGATAAATCCGGAGATGGGAATTGCTGGAGACACAGTGCATATCATGGGAGAAGGCTTCATTTCGGCTCCGGATCAAAACCAGGTATATTTTGCAAATAATGCCTCCGCTTCTGTCATTGCCGCAACCGATACCACTTTAGAAACCATTGTTCCCCCCAATGCTAATACCGGGCCTGTGAACGTAGTGGCTCACCAAGACACAGCCATAGGACCTACTTTTACAGTCATCACGAAGGGTACGATAAAAGTGAATATAACGACTAGTGGGAAGGATCAAGACCCGAATGGATATTTGTTGTCTATTGATGATTCTGCTGCTATTCGAACCCAAACAACGGATACTGTTGCAAAATCAGGATTAGCAACCGGCAGTCATACCGTAGGTCTTTCTGATATCGCCTCTAACTGTTATATCTTCCAGGATCGACCTAATCCATACAGTGTAGATGTTAAGGCTGGAAGTATCTCCAGTACGGACATAGATATTGTTTGTCAACAGGTCAATCAGCCGCCAAAAGTTTCTTTCAGCTATACTTGTAAGAATTTGTCGTGCAACTTTGACGGGTCAGGATCAACTGATTCAGACGGAAATATAATTGCATATCAATGGGATTTTGGCGACGGTGGTAGTGCAAATGGACAGAAAGTTAGTTATAGCTATGATCAGGCGGGCACTTATACCGTGCAGTTGACGGTTACTGATGACGATAATGCCACTGGTACGAGTAGCAAAGATGTAACGGTAACGGTTCCAAAAATAAGTGGACTGTCGCCGAATTCAGGACCTCGGGGCACTGAAATAACTATTTCCGGCCGTGGCTTTAGTGCCGATACAACCAATGATATGGTTCAATTTTCCAGTGGTACGGCCAAGATAAATACGCCGGTCAAATCGGCTACCAAAACATCACTTACCGTAGATGTACCCTCTGATGCTACTACCGGCCCCATATATGTTACGGTTTTCAATTATACTGTTAAGGGACCTCAATTTACCGTAGAGCAGCCGGGAGCATTGAGAGTCATAACATCAACAAGCGGTACACAGAAGGATCCGGATGGTTATGCCGTGAAGGTAAATAGTAACAGCAAATCGACTACCGATCAGGATACTGTTTTGTTCAATAATATATACAAGAGTTCGGTTCAGGTTGAACTAACCGGCATAGCTTCGAATTGTCGTGTTTCCGGAAATAATCCACGCACTGCATCAATTTCAGCCGGACAAGTGTCATCCACAACCTTTGATATCGATTGTACTCAAGATCTGCGTGGAAAAATTATATTTACTTCCGACCGTACCGGCAATAGTGATATTTTTGTTCAAAATGCTGATGGGTCCGGTATCAAACAGATAACAAACACCAGTCAATATGAACAAAATCCTTCCCTTTCACCTGACGGGTTATATATTGCATATTCTGCAATGGCTGGTAGTAGTAGACAAATATTTATTATGGATTCGGATGGAAGTGACGTCCGACAAATTACTAATTCTGGTTTCAACACAATGCCGTCATGGAGTCCGGATGGAACAAAGCTTATTTTTACACGAGGTCAAAATTCGGACTCAATTCCAGATCTCTATACAATTAATACTGATGGCAGCGGATTGATGGATATTACTAATACCTCGACCTTGCGGGAAGAGAATGCCGATTGGTCTTCAGACGGCAGTCGTATTGTATATGCGGGTTCTGATAGTAATGGTTCTTTTATTTACTCTATTAATCCAGACGGTTCAGGAAAAACACAGATTACTACGGGAAATGGCGGGGATAATGATCCTGAGTGGTCACCTGACGGGAGTAAGATTGCCTTTGTAAGATTAAATTCTAACGGTACGAGCCAAATTTATACGATGAATTCGGATGGATCGGGAGTTTCTAAACTTTGGCAGCCTGCTTACGTAAGTAATGAACTTTCTCCCAGCTGGTCACCGGATGGAACAAGGGTTGTCTTTTCGAAAGATAACGATAGTTATTACAGCATCTACGTGTATGATTTGAGTTCGAATATGAAAGTTTCGGGTTCTTATACACCTAGTAATGATCAGGCACCTCATTGGAATTATAAATAGGCATTTTTTAAAAGATAACTGGCCTGAGTAGGATACAAGGATTGATGATATATCTAAAAGATAAAGAAGTATAATGTAATACGATTAAGATTTATCTCGAACTTACGTTAATTACCTAACGCTTGATGATTTGTTAAACGAAAGTAAAATTATTGAAGTGTTATTATGGAGAAGTAAATTTGTTGAGAGAGTCTGCTTCGTTGTCCATCCCTGTATCGTGTAGCAACGTTATAAGTTTATGAAGGGATATTTGTGTAAGGGAATCGCTTATTCCAAAATTTTTTTTTCTGATACGAAATGCATTGTGATAACGTTTTTGGGCTACATTTGGTTGATTCTGTTTTGTTGCATTTTTAGCCCAGTTCATATAAAGGTTGCCTCTCAAGGGAGAATCGTTATTATCAGATGCATTGGCGACTTCCAATGCTTTCTGGAATAATGAATCCGATTTATTATACATTTTTTCAAGGCTAAAAATTTTAGCTCTCTGGATTAAAATCCTCATCTTTGTCGGATGCCCTTTATTGAGTTTTTTCTTTGCAATTTCCAAAGCATAATCATTGTAATATTTAGCCGAATCAATCTCATTTTCCGAAATAAATAGTGTAGCTATATTATGGGCAGAATTGGCAAGGCGTGGATGATATTTGCCATATAGTTCTTCATTCATTTGTAATGATTTTCGGGAAAGTTTAATAGCCTTTGGAATATTGCCCATCCGTTCATAAATAATGGCCAAGTTATTTAAATTAGATGACTTACCGGGATGTGGTCCCTTGATATTGTCCTGTAGAATGCCAAGAGACTTTTTTTGATATTTCAGAGCTTGTTGATACTTCGTCTGTCTCCGAAGAATTGAAGCATAGACATAGTACGATTCGGCCAATTCACTACTTTTTTTTCCATTCACTTCTTTATCAATCGTTATTGCACGGGCTGCATGTTTTTCAGCGGCATCAAATTTATTTAATATTTTTTCTACATAAGCCAAGTCACGAAGCCCCTTTGCATATTTTGCAGTATTGGTGTTACCTACTTCTCTGTATAAATGTATTGCTTTACGCATATGCTTAGCGGCTTTTTGATAATGACCAAGGTCACGATAAATTAAACCCGCAACATCAAACGTATGTGCAATTTCCTTGGTTGGTGTGTTTCGTTTTTGTAATAGTGCGATGCACTCGGATATTAATTTTTTTGCCTTCTTCGGTTGTCCCAAGGTCCGGTATGTATGGCCCATAATTTTCAAAATTTCTGCCTTTTCGGATGGAACCTTATCTAATTGCTGTACTTCATTGTAACCTTTGTCCAAAAATTGTCTGACGGTAATAGTGTCGCCCTGTGTATTCTCTGGATAATTTTGTTTAATAAGATTGGTTAGAAAGTTGGAAACAGCTTTGGATTTTTGGGCCTCTTGTTCTGCGCGGTTACGTTGCTTGGCAATCTGCCAGGTGTAAAGGCTTCCGAAGCCGATGAAGAGGGCAACAAAGCCCGCAGCCACCGCCAGGCCCGTCTTATGCCGGTTAACAAATTTGGAAGTATTATACCGAAGGGTGTCCTCGCGGGCAAAGATGGGCAGGCTCTGCTCGCGGCGCTGCAGATCCTCCAGGAACTTTTCAGCGGAGGTGTATCGGGCTTCCGGGTCTTTGCGCAGGGCCTTCAGCACAATCGCATCCAGATCGCCCCGGAGGGCTTTGGCCAGCCGGCCCGGGGTGGTAGCTCGTTGCCGGGCCACCCGCTGTTGTTGGTCCGCGGGGAGCGCCCGGAAGGCCTGGGAGGGTTTGCCCGGGGACTTCCGGCGGATCAGCTGCTCAATCTCCGTCAGCGTTTTGTCGTCCAGCTCAAACGGATGCACCCCGGCCACCAGCTCCTGCAGGATGGTCCCGAGCATGTAGGCGTCGGTGCTGGTGGTAACCTGCGCCCCCTCCAGCTGCTCGGGGGCGGCATAGCCGAGCGTCAGCATCCGGGCCCCGGCCTGGGTCTGGAACAGGGGACTGGCCGGGTCCTCGGGCTCCAGGAGCTTGGCAATGCCGAAATCCAGGATGTTGACCTGGCCTTCTTCGGTGACCAGGATATTGGAAGGTTTCAGGTCCCGGTGGATGACCGCATTCCGGTGAGCATGGCGGACGCCCCGGCAGACGTCCTGGAACAGGGCCAGTCGTTCGGGGAGTCCCAGCTTATGGGTATTGCAATACTCATACAGCGGGCGCCCTTCCACGTATTCCATGACCAGGTAGGGCAGCCCCTCGCCGGTGACCCCGCCGTCGAGCAGCCGGGCAATATTCGGGTGATCCAGGTTGGCCAGGATATGCCGCTCTCGTTTGAATCGAGCAATATTAGCGGGAGTATCCATCCCGCGGCGCATGAGCTTGAGAGCCACCTGCCGGTTATAGGCCTCATCGGCGCGTTCGGCCCGGAATACCGACCCCATCCCGCCGTGGCCAATGAGGGAGGTAATTTTATAGCGGCCGATCACCCGGCCGATCATCGAAGAGGCCGGCTCCGGCTGGGAGTGGCCGGAAAAATCAGCCACCAGCCGGTACGGATAAGCCTGGCGTTCTTCCAGGAAGTTTTCCGTGCCCGACCGTTCCATAGAGGACAGTAGTTCGGTGACCTGTTTATGCAGCTGCCGGTTCTGCCCACACGCCTTTTTGATGTACCCCGGACGCTCGTCTTCCCCGAGCTCAAGGGCGGTATCAACAATCTTGTTGATCTGCTGCCATCGCTGCTGATCCATA
>Ga0102962_1000366_pt1 | contig 22854 bp, 21 predicted proteins | sample SalPonF2_C_D2_MG_FD_84519 | JGI IMG/M metagenome (GOLD analysis project Ga0102962, IMG submission 84519) | Salt pond soil microbial communities from South San Francisco under conditions of wetland restoration - Salt Pond MetaG SF2_C_D2_MG ...
ACATTCGTTGAAACTATACCTTCTTTTAAAAGCATCTTAAGTGTCTGATCAAGATCATATTTTCTAATGCCCGTTTTTTCTACCAGTTGACGATTGGTTAGGGGTTTATCTTTCAAAGCGTTATAAATCGCCCGGACATTTTCGGTCCTGACAACATCAGTGATCTTTTTTGTTCTTTCTGTACATACATCACATATACCACAATAACCCGGTACACGTTTTTCCCCAAAATAGGTACGTATAAACTTACTGCGACACGTGTTTGTCCTAACATAATCATGCATAATTTCGAGTTTTTTCAAAAGGATATTTCGGTATTGCTCTATGATTCTCGCTGTATAGGGCAGTTTTGAATAACGTGATTCATGCAAGTTTACAAGGGGATTCCCATTCCGTATTTCATAATTAATGACCTGTTCATTTTGCAATATTTCCATGCCCTTGACTATCTGATTGAATGATTTATCCAATTTATCGCACAAATATCCATCTTCCAGGAAAATCATTTCGTGTTGAGATTCTGGTCCGTATAATCGGAATAGTTGATCTATAAAATCAGCTTTTGCTTTATTTTTTGTTGTATCAATGAGATCAATTAAGGCATTGTGGCTTAGCACGAATTGTGTCCCTATGGAAGATTTATAGTCCGATACCATGGTAAGAACATCAAACTGATCAAGCATTCTCAAACCGGATAATTGAATACGATGTGATAATTTATTTCTACGAACCAATTCATCAACATCAACCTGGAAAGTCTGTTCATAAACAGCGCCAATAGCCAGATCCATACTATCACATAATGCGTCATAAACTTTTTGTAACACATCCCGGCCCGGATATGCCTGCTCTATATGTTTTTTGACACGCCTGTAATCCGTTTCGCGGTATAACAATATTGGATAAGCCAACTTACCGTCACGGCCTGCACGACCCGCCTCCTGATAATAATTTTCAAGAGAGTTGGGCATGTCATAATGGAAAACATAACGACAATCCGGTTTATCGATTCCCATTCCGAACGCATTGGTAGCCACAATCCATTGAACATGGCCATCTAACCACGACTGTTGAACTTTTTTACGCTCTTCAGACTCCATACCGGCATGATATGATAACGCACCATACCCTTTTTCATTCAATATCTCAGCAAGCTGATCGCATTTTCTTCTTGTATTGGCATAGATCAACCCGGAGGCATCCCCGGCACGTCTCAATAACTGTAATAATTTTGATAATTTTTGTTCACTTTCGGTTACCCACCACTTCAAATTCGGACGTTCGAAGCCGCCACTTATAATATTCGGTTCATCAAAATGCAATGATTGACAGATATCCTCCTGTACTTCCGGTGTAGCTGTCGCTGTTAGAGCTAACCAGGTTATGTCATCTTTAACCTGTTCAAAGGAATCGTAAATGGTACGGTAAGACGGACGGAAGTCATGTCCCCATTCCGAGATACAATGTGCCTCGTCGACGGCAACCAGTTTTATATTCAGATTGGGCAATTCATATTGCCAGGTTGGTGTTGTCAGCCGTTCCGGTGAACAGTATAATATGGAATACATTCCGTTACGAGCATTAATCAACCTTTGTTCGATCTCATAATCAGGGAGCGTGCTGTTTATAAAAGTGGCATTGATATTCAGTTGCTGGAGTTGGCTAATCTGATCTTGCATTAGAGCTATGAGTGGAGATATTACTATTGTCAAGCCATCCAGAACGGACGCCGGCAATTGATAGCATAATGATTTACCTCCCCCGGTTGGAAACAATACCAGGGTGTCATCACCATTTAATATCGATCGGACGGCCTCTTCCTGTTTATCTCTGAAAGAAGAAAACCCCCATATCTCTTTTAAATTTATGACCGCTTTATCAAATAAGGTATCCGGCATTCTTCATATATAATGTTACAACCTTTACTAAAACACCCACAACATACTTGTAAAAATAAAAAAACGCATGTCCTTTAAACAGAACATGCGTTTATTTCGATATATTTGATAATATATTAGAATAGAGCCTTCAGATATTCCCTTCGCATCCTTGCAATAGCTGCAATAGAGATGCCTTTAGGACAAACTGCTTCACATTCGGCATGATTTGAACAATCGCCAAAACCTTCGGCATCCATTTGCTCAACCATTGCACGAACACGTTTCTTACGTTCTGGATCGCCCTGTGGCAAGAGAGCTAATTGAGATATCTTTGCCCCGGTAAATAAAGAAGCAGAGGAATTTGGGCAGGCAGCCACACAGGCTCCGCAACCAATGCACGTTGCAAAATCAAACGCCTCATCTGCTGTTTCTTTACCGATAGGTATAGCATTGGCATCAGGTGTTCCTCCCGTATTAACGGAAACATATCCACCGGCCTGCATAATACGGTCGAAAGCACTTCTATCGGTAACAAGATCTTTAACAATAGGAAATGCTTTTGCACGCCATGGTTCTATATAAACGGTGTCACCGTCATTAAAATGACGCATGTGCAACTGGCAAACAGCGGTTGCTTTTTGTGGGCCATGTGCAATACCGTTTACAACCATACTGCATGATCCACAAATACCTTCACGGCAATCGTGTTCAAATTCAATTGGACGTTCACCTTTTTTGATCAACTCTTCATTCAGGATGTCGAGCATTTCAAGAAAAGACATATCGGGTGATACGTTGTCGAGATCGTAATCAACCAATTTTCCCGAACTGTTCGGGCCTTCCTGTCTCCAGATTTTAAGATGAAGTTTCATGGAATCTTTACTCATAATTTCTTCTCCCTATTTATAGCTTCGCTGGCTGAGTTTAACGTTTTCAAAGGTCAGATTTTCTTTATGAAGCTCGGGCTTCTTATCATCTCCTTTGTATTCCCATGCAGCGACATAGCTAAATTCATCATCGTTTCTAAGAGCTTCGCCTTCTTCCGTTTGATACTCATCACGGAAATGGCAGCCGCACGACTCTTCACGGTGAAGAGCGTCTTCGGCCATCAGTTCTCCGAGTTCAAGGAAATCGGCTACCCGGCCAGCGAATTCGAGATATTTGTTGAACGTATTTTTTTCACCCGTCAATTTAAGGTTATTCCAGAACTCTTCTTTGAGCTCTTTAATCTCTTTTATTGCTTCCTGAAGACCTTCTTTAGTACGGGCCATACCAACTTTATCCCACATGATTGCTCCCAATTCCTGATGAAACTCCATGACGGTTTTATTACCGTTGATATTCAGAAGTTTATCAATTTTATCGGCAGCTTCATTTGCGGCTTCACGGAAAGCATCGTGATCGTTTTCAACCGGTTTAAGCTCGGTTTGTGCCAGGTAGTCTCCCAATGTATAAGGGATGACAAAATATCCATCAGCTAAACCTTGCATCAATGCACTGGCACCTAATCGGTTGGCACCGTGATCCGAGAAATTGGCTTCCCCAAGAACATGAAGTCCCGGGATGGTACTCATTAAGTTGTAATCGACCCAAAGGCCACCCATTGTGTAGTGAACAGCCGGGTAAATACGCATTGGCACTTTGTACGGGTCTTCACCGGTAATACGCTCATACATTTCAAAAAGATTGCCATATTTATCTCTGATGGTATCGATGCCATCACGTTCTATAGCAGTTTGAAAATCAAGATAGACCGCCTTTCCGGTATTACCGACACCACGCCCTTCATCACACACAAGTTTGGCATTGCGAGATGCAACATCCCGCGGAACAAGGTTACCGAAACTAGGATACTTACGTTCGAGATAATAATCTCTTTCTTCTTCCGGTATATCTGTCGGTTTACGATTGTCGCCTTTTTCTTTAGGCACCCAAACACGTCCGTCATTTCTCAAACTTTCACTCATTAATGTCAGTTTAGACTGATAATGACCGGATTGAGGAATGCATGTCGGATGGATTTGCACGTAACAGGGATTGCCGAAATAAGCCCCTTTCTTGTAGCAACGCCATGCGGCTGTAACATTTGAATTTTTAGCATTGGTCGACAAATAGAATGTATTGCCATAACCCCCGGTAGCCAGAACTACAGCATGGCCTGCGTGTTTTTCAATTTCTCCGGTTAACAAGTTACGGGTCACAATTCCTCTCGCTTTGCCGTCAACAACAACCAATTCGAGCATTTCACGACGCGGAAACATCTCAACTTTTCCAGTATTAACCTGACGCATTAAAGCGCTGTAAGCACCAAGTAATAACTGCTGGCCGGTTTGTCCACGTGCATAGAAAGTACGTTTGACCTGGACACCACCAAAAGAGCGGTTGGCCAGCAAACCTCCATATTCACGGGCAAACGGTACACCCTGTGCAACGGCCTGATCAATAATATTCACACTCAGTTCGGCGAGACGGTACGTATTCGATTCCCGTGATCTGAAATCACCGCCCTTAATGGTATCATAAAAAAGGCGATAAATGGTATCACCATCATTTTGATAATTTTTTGCAGCATTTATTCCACCCTGAGCCGCAATGCTGTGTGCACGGCGCGGTGTATCATGAATGCAAAATGATTTTACGTTGTATCCTAATTCAGCAAGACTCGCTGCTGCTGAAGCGCCTGCCAGCCCGGTACCGACAACAATGATATCATATTTACGCTTGTTATTAGGTGCAACAAGCTTAATCTTATCAAGATGACTATGCCACTTGTCAGTTAATGGTCCTTCGGGCTCTTTGGAATCTAATATTTTATCTTTTTCACTCATTGTACTTGAATTTTTTACTTCTGAACTCATACCACACCTCCGGTGAAATATATCCATATTGGCAGGATGATAAATCCGGCGGCAATAAGAACTGCAAATATGATTCCTATCATATAGATAACAGGTGTCAGGCTGGGTTTCATAGCACCTAACGATTGCAACATGCTCCAAAAACCATGACGCAGGTGATAACCTAATAATACCATTACGACTACATAAAAGAGCACCCACCAGGGATTGGCAAATACCGATATAACGTTGGCATGTAGATTCCGAACCTGTTGACCATCGATATTGGTCATATACGTTGGTCCATATTTGAATTGAATGAGATGAATAATCAAAAAGATGAATAGGATGATACCTGTTAGTATCATCGTACGTGAACTTATGGTCTGTTTACTCGGTTTACCGGCACTCTTGTACATTTCATAATTTTGAGGACGGGCTTTTCTCTTTTTCAGATAAACACTGATCCCCATAATGATGTGAAACAAGAAGAATAGTAAAAGGATTATCTCTGCGGGGTAAATAAATTCTCCATGACTCGTTAAGAAATGAGAATATTCGTTAAATGTTTTTGATCCCGCAAAAAGTGTGAGATTTCCCAGTAGGTGGACAAGTACAAAAAGGGCCAGGCCAATTCCGGTAATACCGGTAATAAGCTTTTTGCCTATACCAGACCAGACTGCGGATGAAGATGACTTATCTTTCGAACTCATATGATTACTAATTTTAACGTTATCGCTTCAAAAAAAGCTAAAACTATTACTCTAAATAATTCCTTAAAAAGCGCTTTACATTAACGCCTTGGAATGATACATAAATATTGCTTCTGATGCATTTAGTATGATTTATTTGTATACGTTCTATACAAATAAATGCATTATAATGATGCTATATTTAAAAATCATGTTTAACCATTTATCATTTGATAATTTAATTAATATAGCACATACAACTATTTGAATATTATTGATATATAAATAATAGTAATTTTATTCCTTATTAAATTTATAATAACCAGATTAATACATATAGATATCTATTTATTTTTCATCGATCACAAAACATTAAACTGTTATCATTTTGGATTCTTTTTTAACTATATCTGCTATTACTAAAAGCGAGTTGAATGAAAAAAATTCCAAATTTCTTGGTTTTCTTTTCCCTGCTTCATCTACTGGAATTTTTGAACAACATCTAAATGCTATTAAACAAAAGTATCCGGATGCCACTCATCATTGCTATGCTTACAGGATAGGATTAAAGCAACTATCTGAATTTGCAAATGATGACGGTGAACCGGGCGGTACAGCGGGCCTCCCTATTCTGAATAAACTGAAGTCATATGATATTCAAAATGCCGGATTGGTCGTAGTTCGTTATTACGGAGGTACCAAACTGGGCAAACAGGGACTTATCAAAGTTTATGGTACTTGCGCTGAACTATGCCTGGAACAATCGGTGATCGTGAAACTGGTACCTGCCCGAATTATCAAAATTCAGTATCCTTATAATGAAAGCAACCGGATTGATAAACTTATTAATAAATATGATTGCAGAATTGAAAAGACAGAATATCTCGCCGATGTTTCTTATAAAGTAAGCTGTCCGGCTGAGAATGCGGCTGAAATGTTTACTGAATTATCTAATTATGAGCATTTGGGGATAAAAAGTAATATGGAAGAGATACATTTCACCCCCGCATTCTAATGGTTTAGTAGTATTGAATTGTAAATCTGTTAAATTCTTTACTGACTTTTCTCTTTGGCACCCCTATTTTCCATATAATATTCATCCGGGTTTTAAACTTTTTATTTATAAAGGAATCAATCATACATGAACATGAAAATATATACGAAAAAAGGAGATACTGGAGAGACTTCATTATTTGGAGCCGGTCGTGTATCTAAAACATCACCACGAATACAGGCGTATGGCACAGTCGATGAATTAAATACCTGCATTGGATTGGTCAGAGCACATGAATTATCTGAAGCCGGAGATCAAATTTGTCACGGCATACAAAACGATTTATTTACACTTGGCGCTGATTTAGCAACACCAACATCGGGTAAAGCATCAGTTAGGCGTATTCAGGAAGAACATATTTCAGAAATTGAGAAAGCCATCGACAAGCTTGAAAACGAATTAGATCCTTTAAAATATTTCATCCTTCCGGGCGGATGTAAAGCAGGTGCTTTGCTGCATTTTTCACGTACCGTATGCCGACGGGCGGAAAGAGCTACCATCTCATGTAAAGAAAAAGGTGATGAAGTATCCGCAGAAGTGTTAATGTATTTGAATCGCTTATCTGATCTTTTGTTTGTTTTGGCACGCTATGAAAACAAACAAGCCGGAGTTACAGAGACAAAGTGGAAAGCCGAATAACCTTTCCCTTATGATTTCTCAGCATCTTATTAATTTATTCACAATATTTTGCAAGAATTTTGGGTAACCGGTTTATTAATAATATTCGATTGATTTTCAACCTGAAAAAAAATATTTCTATATGGCTTTAATGATTTCTATATCCGGTATCAGAGGAATTTTCGGAACCGATTTGACGCCGGAGAATTTAGCCAGGTTTACAGCAGCTTACGGAACCTGGGCTAATGGCGGTAAGATTGTGGTCGGCCGTGATTCTCGTGTAACAGGTAAAATTTGCGAAAATGTTGTCATATCAGCACTTCAGTCGGTGGGCTGTGATGTTGTTAGTCTGGGTATTGTTCCCACTCCCACAGTGGCTATGGGTGTAATACGTCACAAGGCCTCGGGCGGGATCATCATTTCAGCAAGCCACAATCCCGCCGAATGGAATGCTTTAAAACTTTTGAATGAGAAAAGTGAATTTCTCGATGCCGAACAGGGAAAAAAAGTCATTGATATTGCAGAAAATGGCCCCATTGAATACAAATCATACCGGAAACTGGGAAAGGTTACAGAGGACCATGATATTCTCGATTACCATATCGAAAAAATCCTTGATCTTCCGTACATAGATCAGAAAACCATAGCTAAACACAATTTTAAAGTATCGGTTGATGCTGTAAATGGAGCCGGTTCAATCGCCGTGCCCCGGTTACTCGAAAAACTGGGTGTTTATAAACTGGAGAAACTGAATTGCACACCCGATGGGTTGTTTCCTCATAATCCCGAACCTATACCGGAACATTTACATGATATTCAGCGAGTGGTCAGAGACAATGACAGCGACATTGGTTTTGTCGTTGACCCTGATGCCGACCGGCTGGCACTGGTCATGGATGGAGGGGAGTTATTTGGTGAAGAATATACGCTTGCCATAGCATCGAATTTAATGATGGATTATAAACCCGGCCCCTGTGCTACAAATCTCTCATCTTCAAGCATCACACGTTATATAGCAGAAAAATATGATCAGAAGTGCTATCAGTCTGCTGTTGGTGAAATCAATGTTGTCAAAGAGATGCAACGGGTTAACGCGGTAATCGGTGGTGAAGGTAACGGAGGTGTTATCAATCCGGATCTGCATTATGGAAGGGATTCATTAGTCGGAATAGCTATGATTTTACAGTTTCTTGCTGAAAAAGGAATCCGTTTATCCGAATACAGAAATAGTCTTCCTGATTATCATCTCTCAAAAAATAAAATTGAGATAGCGGATCTGGATCCTGACAAAATTCTCGAACGAATTGCCGATCAGTATAAAGATTACGACCCGGTTACCATCGACGGAGTGAAAATTATGATGGATAACGGATGGGTTCATTTGCGGAAATCGAATACCGAGCCGATCATCAGGATTTATTCCGAATCCAATTCACCCGGGAATGCTGACGAACTGGCTCAACAAATTATGCGTGACATCATGAACTGATATATCTCTGAGTCAGTAACAATGATTTATGAAAACTGATTTTTCAGGGTATAATTTCGTTTAATCAAAATCATTTTTATTATCATTGAAAATATTTAACATCAAAATATTGTAAACTTATGCTAGTATCCATGACCGGATTTGGTCGAGGTGAAAGTTCTGACAATGGTATGACAGCCACTGTTGAGATCAAATCCGTAAACAGCCGCTTTTCTGATATATCCATACGTCTACCCCAAAGTTTACGTGATAAAGAAACTGAGTTTCGTGAACTGATTCAGCAACATATTGAACGCGGTAAGTTTAATGTATCTATTAAGTTAGAGAAACAGGATTTGGCTGAACTCGATATCACAATAGATCCGAAAGTTGTTGCCAGCTACAGACAGTTATTAACAAATCTGAAAGATTCCGCCGGTATTAAAGAGCCGATATCTTTAAGCCACTATTTATCGTTTAACGACTTATTTGTGACACGTGAAAGTGATGAAGAAGAATTAAAGGCCATGGCTGTTTTGGTAAGAGATGCCATAAAAAAAGCTCTCCATCATTTAAATTCAATGCGCAGCCAGGAAGGTGGACACCTTGCTGAAGATCTCCTGATGAGGCTGGACAATATTGAAGATATCCTTCAACTCATCGGAAAACGAGCCGATGAACGGGTTCCCGAAGCACGTGATAAATTTCACGAACGTATCGAAAACCTGATAAATGATGACAATTTCGATAAGGAACGCCTGGAATTGGAACTGGCTATCCTGGCCGACAAATTGGATATCACTGAAGAAATTGTACGCCTGCAATCACATATAAAATTTTTCCGTGAAGCCATGGAGCGTAATGGCTCGGTAGGCCGTAAACTCAATTTCCTGATACAAGAGATGAACCGGGAGATAAATACCATCGGATCCAAAGCTAACGACTCCCAAATATCCCATAATGTGGTCGATTTAAAAGAAATTCTGGAAAAAATTCGGGAACAAATTCAAAATATCGAATAAGGTGAAACAAGGGAAAGTTATTGTCCTGGTAGCTCCAAGCGGCTCAGGTAAAACAACCATTGCCAAAAGACTTCTTAATGATTATGATAACCTGAAATTCTCTATTTCAGCAACAACACGCCCCTCCAGGGAAGGTGAGGTAAATGGCAAAGATTATCATTTTCTAACTGCTCAGGAATTTCAGGATAATATTAATAATGGGAATTTCATCGAATGGGAAGAATTTTATGGAGGTAAACGGTACGGTTCCCTTCGTTCAGAGGTTGAAAAACAATTAAATTCTGGCTATTATGTTCTGTTTGATATCGAGATAAAAGGTGCTCTCAATATCAAAAAACAATTTGGCGATAATTGCCTGACAATCTTCATCAAACCGCCTTCGCTTGAAGTCCTTAAAGAACGTTTATTAAAACGAAATACGGAAACAAAACGAACGTTAAAGGAAAGGCTTGAGCGGGCACAAATGGAGCTTGAACACGAAAAGGAATTCGATGTCGTTATAATTAATGATGATCTCGAATTGGCTTATAAACGTGTCAAAGAGATTGTTGAATCATTTATGAATAAATCTTAACGATTACCAGAGGTAACGTACTATATGCCGATTAAAACACGAAAAATTGAAAAGTATCAGGATATAACGGGAAATATCTACGAGAGTATAGCCATCATTGCTAAACGGGCACGTCAGATTGCAGCTCGTGAAAAGATGGAACTCGACGAGAAGTTGAAATATTTTGAAGGATTTGACGACGAAGATGATTTCTCGTTCAATGAAGAGCAGGAACGTATTTCAAAAGAATTTGAAAAGCGGCCGCATGCCACTCAGCGGGCATTAGAAGAAATGGCTAATGACGAAATCTATTATCGCCGGGCCGAGGAAGAGGATAAATAATATTTATGTTATCCGGTAAACGCATATTATTAGGCGTTACGGGAAGCATAGCGGCTTACAAAGCTGTTTACCTCTTAAGAGAATTTCAAAAAGCGGGAGCAGATGTCAGGGTCACGATGACCCCTTCAGCTACCCGCTTTGTTGGTATTGATACTTTCTCGGCACTATCCCGTTCTGATGTAGCTGTAAATATATTTCCCGGTACAGAAACAGATCCGTCAGAGTTCTGGGCCAGGCATATTCAATGGAGTGAATGGGCGGATATATTCGTTATTGCACCCTGTAGTGCCAATACTCTTGCCAAAATAGTACACGGGCTGTCAGATAACATGCTAACTAGTACCGTATTGGCTGCCAGATGTCCTATTGTTATATGTCCGACTATGGATGGAGGAATGTATCAGGCTCCGGCTACTCAGAAGAATTTAAAAACGGCCTTTGAGTATGGATATCATATTCTGCAACCGGAAGAAGGTTATCTCGCCAGCGGGCTTAATGATATAGGAAGGCTTCCCGAACCGGACCGTATCATATCATATATAAATGAGATTTTAAACACTATCGACAACGATAGCGATAAGAAACCGTTATCCGGGAATAAAGTCGTGGTTACAGCCGGACCAACACGTGAGTTCATTGATCCTGTTCGTTTTATATCTAATCCCAGTTCCGGGAAAATGGGGCTTGCTATGGCTGAAGCGGCTCGCGATATGGGGGGCGATGTAACAATACTGCATGGGCCGGTGAACCTGGAATTTCCACATGATGTAAACACGGAATCATTTATATCTGCTGCTGAACTCTTTGAAAAAATAAAGGCACATTCCGACGCTGATGTCATCATTATGTCTGCCGCCGTATCCGATTTCACACCCTCAACATATACCGGTCAAAAGATAAAAAAAGAGACTGCCGAGAATCAAATACCTCTAAAACCTACACAAGATATTTTATTTTGGTTAGGTGAACATAAAAGATCCAATCAGATATTGATCGGTTTCGCTATGGAGACTGAAAATTTAATCGAGAACGCAAAAGAAAAATTAACAAAGAAGAATCTGGACTGGATTGTTGCCAATTCTGTTAATGAAGAAGATTCGGGTTTTCAGGTAGATACAAATAATGTCGTTCTTCTTGGTAAAGAAAGTAAAACAGAATTAGGGGGGACTAAAAGGGAAGTTGCCTGGAAAATTCTGCAATATATTTTTACAAAGCAGGAAAGCAACCGAGACCAGTGAACGGGTCCGACCGGCCAAATAAATTTTGACTATTTATTTAAAAAAGCCACTGATAAGTTCGGTGTGTTTTATGATGAGAACAACCTAAAGCTTCCACACTACGTTGCATAAGCCAGTTTTTTTCACTTATCCATGCACCTTCCAGTCTTTTTAATGATGGGTTATTCTCTCTCACACCCATCACACCTTTATAAAAAACGAGTGCTTCAAGGCCTAATTTTCGAAATTTTGGAACGGTACCATAGGCAATAATTCTAATTCGGGATACCGTTTTTTTAAAACGTAGTAACTTTGGTAAATGCCACAAACGAATTCTACCATGTGTCTTCACAAGTAATTCATTGATATCGGCTAAGGTCACAATAAATGATGCCGGTTCGCCATTAACAAACGTCAGGTAAGAAGAACCGTCAAGCAATACCGGCTTTAAATCTTTAGCCATTTTCTGAACTGTTTCTATCGACAACTCTGTAAACTCCCCTTCCCTCTCGGCAATATCCTGATCCCGCCATGCCTGATTATAAATCTGACGAATATAGTTGGCATCCTTCATAAGATTTTTTTTATCCAATTCCCTAAACTGAATATAATCCCTATCTAACAGCCGCTCTGAGATACGTTCAATTTTATCCGGAAATGGAGCATACAAATCTCTGTCGAAACTGTAATGATCTTCAAATTTCTCGGCACCCGTCGATTCAATACGTTTTTTATAATAAGGATGATGATAAAACATTCCGTATACCGGTGGATTCTCATAATTTTCAACTAACAATCCCCAATAGGTATCATTTTCACCAAAATTAATAGGCCCTCTCATGGCATGATATCCCCTTTTCAAATGCCATTCTTTCGCAAAATCAATTATCTCATTTGTCAGGTTTTGGTCATTCTCCATTTCGATAAAACCGATACCACCCATTTTGGGATCATATAAAATATCCCTTTCACGATTATTCATCACTGCAAAACGGGCTACAACGTTCTTATCATCATAAACCAGAAACCGTTCACACTCACCCTGATCAAAAAAGATATTTTGGGCGGGATTAAATATTTTCTCTATTTCCGACCTTAATGTTGGCCGCCAATATTTATTACCTGCATAAATACGAAATGGAAGTTCATGAAACTTCTTTATATCGTTGGATTGTGTAACTTTTATAAAATTAAACGCCATCTACATTACCATATATTAACATTTTTGCACCTAAGATTAATATACTGATCACTAGGAGGCAAATTTACACCCATTGTTTCTTAAATAATTTCAACGATTGTTTTTTTGATAACGTATAATTAGTAAAACATAACCTTAGTAAACTTTTTTAAAATTTAAGTCGACTTATTCTTCAGAAAATGGTAAGATTACCGCGTGACTTATCCATTAATTGCATTTATTTATTACAGGGATGGCGGAAAACGATAATAACATACTGGCTGATAAGAAAAAAAAGAGTGTCATTATCCTCTTATTAGTTATTTCTTGTATAACATGCGTCTTCTTATTATCCTATTTACCCACTTCACAATCCAGGCATCTAAAAGACATTGCCCAAACGGACACGCTCATCTCCCGGGAATTGAGTGACTTTAATATAAAACCTGTCCAAATACAGGTTCATACACTGAAAATAAATAAAGCTTTTCACCGCAAGGTATACGATATCTCATTACCTCCCGGTTTTTCAAAAACATACTTACACGCCGACCTGGCTCGCAAACTCGATCCGTATGATGTTAAGACACCTGCCCGATTGCATCTAACGGATAAAGATATGGATATTGAACTTTATTATGACGGGACAGTCATCCGAACATTAAAATTAAAAACCGATACAACTTTTAATATGCACCGGAGCCCCGGTTCCATACTGGTATATTTCGATCATAAGCCAACACCCAGTCTGATTCATAAATTTAAAACCCTTGGCGAGTCCCTTTCTTTTGTATTTCGTGTGAAGACCGCAACACAGGGCAGAGACTGGCTCGATGCATTACATCAAAAAAATCTTTCAGTTATATATTGGATTCAAAAAGACTTTGAATATCACAATACGCATAACAGATCCGACTGGTACCTGAATAATCAGCTGAAGATTCTGAAAAAACTTGTTTCCAGTCCTACCATAGTGATCGCTCCGACTATTGACGAGCAAACCCGTAATATGATTCAGAAAGATGGTGAATTATTGGGCCTTTCCATTGTGAGAACGGATTATATATTATATAATGGTCATCAGCTAACTCAGCCGGAATTTAATAACGAACTTCAAAAATTTTCAAAACTTGCTTATAATGGCCGACGACCTGTTTTACTTATAAGAGCATCCGGAGATAGTTATGACTGGCTGGTCAATCAACTTCCCGATTTTAAAAAAGGTGGCTTGGTTCTCGTACCTCCAATCATTGATCATTATTAATTTCCAATAGAATGACGACAAACGAGGGAAAAAAACTGTGGAAAAGATTGAGGGTAAAAGAATTTCCACAGCCCAACTATATCCATATTAAATACCCGATACTTTTTTGTCACGGCTTTGGCTCGCTTGCATCCCTTGTTAAAAAATCTCCCATGGATGAAATATGCATGTTGTATAGGTCACACGGGATTTTAAGTTTCGCTCCGAATATTGTTCCCTACAACACGATAAAAGTCAGAGCCGAAGCATGGTGTCATCTCATCGACGAACTTCTTGAACAGACACAGGCGGACAAAATTAATATTATCGCCCATAGTATGGGTGGGTTGGATATGAGATATGCTATTTCGGAATTTAATATGTCTGAAAAAGTTTCATCACTCACCACAATATCAACTCCTCATCAGGGTTCAAGTCTTGCAGAATGGGCGTTAAGCACCCCTGCCCGGGTAAAAGTGCTGTTGGCTGAGTTATTAAACTGGGTTGGAAACAGTATGTATCCTAAAATTCAAAGTGATGTATTATCGGCTACAAGTGAATTGACAAGGGATCATGTAGAAGAAATATTTAATAGAAAAATTATTGATGCCGGGGATGTTGCTTACTATTCCTACAGTGCGGCGGCAGGTAAAGGTACAAAAAATTCCATAGGACGTATCCTTGTACCCTTTAACAACCATATTTATCAGGAAGAAGGCATCAACGACGGTTTTGTCAGTGAACAGAGTGGGCATTGGGGAAAACACCTTGGAAAAACGAATCTATCTCATATCGAACAGATAAAAGTGAATTTAGCTGCCGATCGCATTCCGGTATGGCAAAAATTCTGGACAGGAGTAGCACTAAAACTTTCTTCGTTTGGCCATTAATCATTACTTATAAACGATGATTCCAGAACTACAGACAACGGACGATGGATGACCATTTTGGGAGTTCGAATTTCAAGAATTGCAAATTAGTGGACTGCTAAGAAAGTAAAGCAAGCCTCATAATTTACTCTCTCAAATTTTTCATTTATTCTGTGATAACTTAACTACACGAACTACCTTTATCACGAGATCCGGGATCATCTGCCTAATCCGTGTCATTCGCGTTCTATTTCTTTCAAATAGAATGATTTTTCATTCCCTTCAGGATTTCATAGGAAGTCAGGTCATACTGAATAGGCGTTAGTGAAGCATGTCCATCTTCCAGAACATTTACATCCAGGTCATCGCCGGTATCCAAAACTTCAAATTTTCCTGTTATCCAGAAATATGGCCGGTTATTGGGATCCAATCTACCATCATATTCTTCAACATAATGGCTGTCGGCCTGTCGCGTCCATTTTATATCCATCAACGGACCGGCCGGAACGTTTAAATTCAACGTAACCCCCCTCGGTAAACCATTTTCAAATACATATTCAATAACACGCCTCACAGCTTCCTTTGCTCCCGACAGGTCCGCATTTTCATCATAATCGGTACAACTCACAGCTATCGAGGGATATCCCAAAATAGTACCTTCTGTGGCCGCACTAACCGTACCCGAATATAAAATATTGATACCTGCATTAGATCCATGGTTTATCCCGCTTAAAACAAGATCCGGTTTCCGTTTAAGCAGTTTATCATGTGCTAATTTAATGCAATCGGCCGGTGTCCCGTTAATAGCCTTGCCAAACAGGTTATTATCAATTTGAAATTTATTCACACGCAATGGTTGTAAGACGGTTATAGCGTGACCAACGGCGCTTTGTTGACGATCGGGAGCAATTACTTCCACATGCCCATATTCACCGGCAACGTCGGCTAATGCTCTTATCCCGGGAGCAAAGATTCCATCATCATTACAAACTAATATGAGTCGATCATTATCTGTTCTGTTATTCAATCGTAAGACTCACTTTCGTTTGGGAAATTTTCACTCTTAATATCTTTAATATAATTACCGACTGCATCCGTGATGACTGTTTGAAGATCAGCGTAACGCCGTACGAAACGAGGGTTAAAATCTTTGTTAAGCCCAAGCATGTCATGTAATACCAAAACCTGGCCGTCACAATGTACCCCGGCACCGATACCTATAGTAGGTATGGATAGCGTTTCTGACACTTTCTTTGCAAGACCTGACGGAATTTTCTCCAGAACTATGGCAAAACATCCTGCTTCCTCAAGCTTCTTAGCATCACTAATGAGGATATCGGCTTCATCTTTTTCCGTTGCGCGCACTTTATAGGTACCGAATTTATAAATGCTTTGAGGCGTCAGGCCCAGGTGTCCCATCACAGGGATGCCTGCGTCCACAATTTTTTTAACCGTATCAACAACGGCCGTACCACCTTCAAGCTTCAATGCATGAACACCGGCTTCTTTCATCATTCGCCCGGCACTTTTCAATGCTTCTTTAGGTGTTACCTGATAACTCATGAACGGTAAATCGGCCACCACCAGTGCCCTGTCAACTCCACGAATCACACATTGGCTATGGTAGATCATCTGATCGAGAGTAATAGGCAATGTTGTCTCATTACCGGCCATCACATTACTGGCCGAATCGCCTATCAGAACGATATCAATGCCGGACATATCCACAAGCCGCGCCATTGTAAAATCATAAGCGGTGATCATGCTGATTTTTTTACCTTCAGCTTTCATATCGACTACAGTGCGTGTAGTCACTTTACTCGGTTTCGTTGATTTTGTTTGTGTACTCATAATTTTTCCTTTGGTACGATAGCGGCGGATGCTTCCAGTTCACATACTAACTCACCGTCAACGGTTGCACGACCTTTCATCGTGATGAAATTTCTTCTTCGACTGGCGAGTTCTACTTCCATTCGCAATTGATCACCCGGGACTACTGTTTTTCTGAATTTAGCTTTCTGTATACCTGAAAATACCACCAATACCTTAGATGGATCATCAACACCTTTATCCAACACAAGAATACAACCACTTTGAGCAAGTGCTTCTATCTGCAGGACACCCGGCATTATTGGTGATTCCGGGAAATGACCATTAAAGTAATTTTCATTTACTGTAACATTCTTGATGGTCACAATCCTCTCATCTTCTATTTCAAGAACCCGATCTACCAACAAAAACGGAAAGCGATGAGGCAGGTATTTTTTTATCTCTTCGATGTCCATCATAAGCATTCACTAATATTTTTTTAACCGTAATAAAATAGTGTAAATATAAACTAAATGTTACTTCACCGTACCCACATAAACATAAGCAATCCCACCGGTTAATGATCTCGCTTTCTTCTCACTAAAGGCTTCGGATTCGTCCATTAAAGCTAAAAATTTATTACCGGCCGGGAAAACGGCACTTGTTTCCGGTAAATAGGTATACGCATCCCTGTTACCGCTTATCAGCTCACCCAAAAATGGCATTACTTTCCTGCTGTAAAAATTATAGGGGTATTTTATGAGTCCTTTAGGTTGTCCAAATTCGAGAACAACTACTTTACCCCCTTTTTTTACAACTCTGGCCATTTCTTTCAGGGCCTTAACAGGATCATCCACGTTACGGATGCCAAAAGCGATACTGGCAATATCAAACCTATCGTTCTCGTAAGGCAAATTCATTGCATCAGCGACCTCGAAATCGATTTTTAAATTCTTTTTCTTCACTTTGGCAGGAGCCGGATCCATCATTTCCTTACAAAAGTCCGTTCCCATTACATATCCCTTCGAACCGACAGCCTGCTTAAAGTTAATTGCCAAATCACCTGTACCGGTTGCGCAATCAAGAACAGATTGCCCCTTATGTGCACCGCTCATTTTTACGGTAACGTTTCTCCAATAATGATGTATCCCCAACGACAAAACCGAATTGGCTAAGTCGTATTTATCCGAAATTGACGCAAACATGCGCCTTACATCTTCACTCATTCGTTTAAATCAAATCATTTCAGTTATTCAGAACAAAGTTTTTTTCAATATCATTAACATGATCCGTAATATTCAAACGGACGGGAACAAACGTATCTCCTATTTTATCAATTTCATTAACAGATACATTAGGAGTTTCAATATCGTTCATCCTTTCCAGTCCCCAACCTAACCAACTTGCTAATAATACGCGAATCAACCGTCCATGCATGACTATCAGGATGGTCTCGTTTTTATGGCTATCAATAATTTCCTGACAACGATGATTAGCTCGTTCAAATACTTCAATAGGACTTTCACCTTCTTCACATTTATTATGCAGTAATCCCCGGCCCCATTCCTCATGAAGGGTTATAAATTTATCCTGAACAGAATGATACATTTGGCCTTCATAAACGCCAAAATTCATCTCATTTAATTCGGCATATGATTGGAGCGGCAGATTCTTCTGATGGGAAACCGGTGTTGCTGTTTGTTTAGCTCTTAATAAATTACTGCTGTAAACAGCGTCCAGTTCCTTATCTTCAAAATAATTAGCTAAAGATATGGCTTGCAGATTTCCCAATTCATTGAGCTCTGCATCAACACCACATCCCTGAATAATGTGATTCTTGTTATAATCAGTTTCTCCGTGACGCGCAATAAAAATTCTTGTCTTGTCAGTCAATTTACTATTTGGTTTGGTCGTTTTTAAAGAAAATTCAAAATCTTTCAAATATACCAGTTATTTAACCAGTAATGCCAAATTTATCACGGAAAAAATTACAGATCGGATGATAACCCCTGTTTAAGACCTATTTTTTGCCTTTATTTTCCTTTTGCTTACCATGTATCAGGTCATATATATCCGATTCCCAGTTTTCTATATCTTTAACCTTTATTCCTTCATACAAGGCATACTGCAAAATGATCATTTTTAACACGCGATCATTTAGAGTAACGACTTTCTTGCGCGAATCGTACCATTTATCAACAAGACTTCGCAACCAGCCGAATTTTAGAAAAAAGAAATAAACAAAACCTATAATTAATTCAATGTAAGCACCATTCATCCCTTTAATACTTAAAACGGCAACTGTAATGATAATTACCACAAATTCATAATCCAGTAATTTCATGACTCTCGTTGCATGGTAACTGATAAAAGCACTTTTATTAAAATGCCAGAAAAAGAAAAAAACGAGTGCTATAATGCCACCGATGTAGGCATTCCAGAAATAAGTTAATCCCATAAATATTATGAGGGTAACCGGATCTGCACTACGGCACCAAACCTCAGAATCCTTAATAAGCTTTTCATATGAATAAATATCCGTTAATCCCGGTGCATACTGTTTTATCTTGTCCAGGGATGTATGAAACCAGTTACCCTTCATCGTAAATATGCCCACCGGTGTTTCTACAAAATACGGTTTCTTGTCTTGTTCTATTCTGCTTTTCATATGTTAATCTAGTATTTCATTATTCAGAAGGTAATTACGCAAAATCCGCACCACTCTTGATTAAGCCTGAGCTACTGTTAAAATAATTACTGAATCGGCATTTGCCTGTTTACAAACCGAAGCCAGTTCAAAACTCGTTGAGCCCGTTGTAAACACGTCATCAACTATAATAAGCTTTTTTCCACTAACAGCTTTTATTTCTAAAACTTTAAAAGCACTTTTAACATTCTTTAATCTTTGTTGTAGCGTGAATCCGGTTTGTGTTTTAGTATTTTTAACACGAATGATCTTTTCAGATTTAATAACAGGAATCCCTGTTGCCTTTCTAATACCATTTGCTATTAAACGTGCCTGATTATAGCCACGCTTCTTAAATTTCAATTTATGTAAAGGAACGGGTAATATTGAAACATCATGATTATTTTCATATTCCAAAAATAAAGGATGTTTTGATAAACGCATACCCAGTAATTGGCCCAATTCTTCTCCAAGCTTAGTTATCCCATGGTATTTAACGGCATGTAATATTTTCTGAACATACCCACCCTTGTCGAATTTCCATAACGCATCCTGAAATCTTACTTTTTCCGGAAGTATAATATTCCCACAACTGATTTTTCTGAATGGATTCGGGTCTTTGAATTTCTCATTTAAACAAAAGGGACACAAATAACGGTCATTTTCGCTCAGATTTTCACCACAACTAATGCAAACATGCGGATATATAAGATCTTCCAGGCCTTCTTTGACGATTTTCAACATTTGTGTCATATAGGCTGTCAGAAAATTTCTACAGTTTAAAATGTTATTTATATAAAAGACACATATCTGTCGCAGTTCTTACATAAAAAGGTTTTATACATCTGAGCTTACTCTATTTATGGCACGTAATGGAGAATAATAACGGTATTGAACCAGTAATATCAAAACAACCATCACGCTGCTAATGATAAAACTCAGCAATCCGCTGGATATAATCATTTTTACCCCCATGGAGAAAATGAATACCAATGGAACAGTTAGGATGAGCGGTATTATTTTCTTTGTGGGCAGGAACTCGTTGACAGGTATGTCAAATTTATGATGACAATAGCCAAAAATCATTAGTTGAAATGCCCAATGCGCAATTAAAGTGGCAATCGCAGGACCCAGTAATCCAAAAGTACGGATTAGAATTAAGCTAAGTATCAGGTTCAAAACCACTTCAATGATGCCGATCCATGCATTAATTTTACTCAGGCCCTTACCTAAAATCACACTTTGTGCAAAGAAAAACTGACTGACAAGAATACCAATATAGATTTGAAAAACGGGTGCCGAATCAGCGTATTTCTGAAATAAGAGTATCATGATTTCACGGGAATAGATAAAAAGAAGCAGCATTACAGGTACCAGTATCAGGAACAATCTGTCGGTAGCCTGACGTGCGGCATTCAAAATTTGTTTGAAATCATTTTTCTTTAACTGGTCGGAATAATGCACAACCAGCGATGAAGTAATAGAAGTTATCAGAGCAGAAATAAATGGTATCTTACGTGCACCGACAGAATATATGGCATACATCGAATCACTTGAGAAATAACTACTCACTACCCACTTATCAATCTGAACCGATGCCATACCGGCCAATGCCATTATAAATAATCCCATGCTGTATGATAATGATCTGTGAAACTCACTTTTTAATTGCTGCCATTCAGGTTTGTCGCCGCTGTGAGTATAAACTAACCAAATAATGAAAATTGTTCGGATAAACGGTCCGGACGACATAATTAACACAATCTCTGAAAGTGGTAATCTCAGATAGAATGGTATAACAATGAGTAAAGACTCAATCACGTTATACGTTAAATTGTAATACAGCAACCAGCGTTTTCGATGTATTAATACAAAAACAGGCTCTGAGAGGCTGGCAAAGGTGGAAAATAACATGTAAATCGAAAATCCCCTGATAGCCATACTCAATCCGGGGGCGTTAAAAAGTCGTGCGAAGGTATCCGCACCAATAAATGCTATCAGAAAAATGGTTATAGAAAAAACGGATGAAAGGAATATAGCCGAATAAATGGGAACAGATTTATTCTCGTGAACACCACCCCGGTAATAAAGTGTTCCCACCGAAGCTGAAATAAACGCAGGACCTAATAACATGTAGATCAACCACAATTTTCTGTAGTAACCGTAATAATCCTGAGTGAGAAAGCGTGTTAGTATCATCGCAACTACAAGAGCCGCTACGATACTAACCGATCGAGCCATTGTCATGGCTCCGATTTTTTTTTCAAGGGATGATCTTTTTAATAAATTTGTGAACAAAAATAAATAGCATTAATTATGTAAAAAATAATTTGGATATTTGATATAAATTTACTGCAAAAAGTTTGACAACTATTTTTATTATAATGTAATTATAGCAGATTTTTCATTTTCATATAGTATTACGATAATATCTATCGTTTTTGATAATTATATTACATCAAAATTTTATTAGTTATTGTATCTTCAATCCAAAATCTATAGTCGTTAAAATATAAAATCCTATATGCCATCTCTTGGTGAAGAGTTATCCGCTTTACGAAAAAAAGAAAATTTAACTTTAAAGAATATATTTGATTCTACAAGAATCCCTTTAGATGTTCTTAAATCTATTGAAGATTCGAGTATCTTTAAAGATCCTCATAGAAATAAAACGTATGTACGTAGTTTTGTACGTACATATGCCAAAGCCTTGAAAATTGATGAGCCAGATATCATTTTGGCCCTCGACCAGACTTACAAAGATAAATATGACGGGCTTATAGCCCGTAATTATGGTTTATCGAGCTGGACAAATAAAATGAAGGGGACGGAATCAGAGGAAAAAAAGAAGGATTACAAACCCAAATTCGCACTTGAAACGCCCCAGGATAAAGAAGAACCTGATGAAGAAAAAGATAAACCGGATGAAAAAAAACCAAAGGAAGAGAAAGAAGAACCTGAAATAGAGGATCAGATAAGTACTCCATCCGGAACAACTTTTGAATATTCGAAGCCCGATTCCTCTCAATCCCATGTAAGTAAAACACCGGATCAGCCTAATATCCACAATGTGAATTGGGTAGAAATGAGTGACAAAGTAAGTGATTTCAAGTCAAAGACCCCCATAACCTTGATAGCTGCTGTAATTATTATAATATTAGCGGCAGCCTCTTATTTCGTCTATATTAAATACGAAACACCGTCCGGTTCTACTAAATCAAATAATGAACTAAAGTCCGTTCTTCCTGTCGACACCACAAAAACACAGGCGGGAACAGCCGCTGATTCAATGAAAGCGGCCAATAAGGCTACTCTGACTCTTCCGGATACATTACATCTCATAGTTTATGCGGCATATAATAAACTGGAACCTGTAAGGGTAAA
>Ga0102962_1000367_pt1 | contig 22801 bp, 20 predicted proteins | sample SalPonF2_C_D2_MG_FD_84519 | JGI IMG/M metagenome (GOLD analysis project Ga0102962, IMG submission 84519) | Salt pond soil microbial communities from South San Francisco under conditions of wetland restoration - Salt Pond MetaG SF2_C_D2_MG ...
ACGCTGTGTTCACTCCGACCCGGGAGGCCGCGCAGATTAATTCATTCGATCGACTAAGTCAAGCGTATGAATTGCGCTATAATCAGCCTGATGGATGGACATCACACTGTGAGTAATACGCAATGAATGCGAGCCAACAAAAGGAATCCGCCGTCCACGGCGATACCCGGGAACGTCTGGTGCAGGCGGGCCTTGTTCTGTTCGGACGCCATGGTTTCGATGGTGTGACCACCCGGGCACTGGCCGAAGCCGCCGGCGTCAATCTGGCCGCAATCCCCTATCACTTTGGCGGCAAAGAAGGCGTATACGCGGCTGTCGCCGAGCACGTGGTCAGCACCTGCGGGACCGAAATGCTTGACGTCATCGCCGAGGTATTGCCTCAAGGCGAGAGCCCCTCCACGCCTCTCGAAGCCACCCGCCGCTTGCGAACCCTGATAACCGGGGTAATCCGCGTCATCACCCGCTCCCCTACCCGCACGCTATACGGCAGTTTCATCGTGCGCGAACAGTTACAACCCGGCGCCGCCTTCGAGATGCTCTACGAGCACATGTTCCGGCATGTCCATGGCGCCGTGGGAACGCTGATAGGCATTATCCAGGGCACGCCTGCCGATGCGCCGCATACCATCATGCAGGCGCATGCCTGCCTGGGCATGGCACTCTCCTTCGGCGCCAACCGCGAAGTCATACTGCGGCGCCTGGACTTGAAAGACGGCTACACGCCCGAGGTCATTGAGCAGATCTGCGGAACGGTTGCGGACATGACAGAGCAAGCGGTCGCCAACAAGCTCTCCTGACCGCCAAGACAAGAATAATCGGCACCACCCTGGTCCGCGACGCAGGTCGCCCGAACAAACTGCCCGGAACAAACTCCGGGTTTTCCTTGTCGCCTTAATAGGCATCATTGATAGACCAAGCAGGCCCCTCCGGTCGTCCGACTGGCGAAATATCCGGAGCCTTCACTATCGCTTGCTCCCGGCTGCTTGCAGTTCTACGATGGAGCTACCCGGTCACGCAACGGATCGGGAATCTTGCCGGACAACAAGATTTGACGATGCAATCTGCATACCTACGAAACGCGCAGACGCAAGGAGTCCACCATGAATATTTTCGAGCGACTTGAATCAGAAGTACGCGCCTACTGCCGTGCCTGGCCAACAGTATTCGACACTGCCGTCAACGCTCGCCAGACGGATGTGGATGGCAAGGAATACATCGATTTCTTCGGCGGTGCCGGTGTGCTGCTCTTTGGCCATAACAACCCGCAGCTGCGACAGGCCATGATCGATTACATGATGCGCGATGGCGTCAGTCACAGCCTCGACATGTACACCCGCGCCAAACAGCATTTCATGGAACGCTTCGAAGAGGTGGCGCTCAAGCCGCGCAAGCTGAATTACAAACTGCAATTCCCCGCCCCTACCGGCACCAACGTGGTGGAAGCGGCCCTGAAGCTTGCGCGCAAGGTCACCGGACGCAACACGATCATGGCGTTTACGGACGGTTTCCACGGCATGACACTGGGCTCCCTGGCCTGCACCGGCAATGAGCATTTCCGCTCCGCTGCCGGAGTCGCGCTTAATGACGTCGTGCGAATTCCCTACGACGGTTACCTGGGCGCCGGAGTGGATACGCTGGAGCCGCTGCGGCGGGCGCTTGCGGACAGTTCCAGCGGCTTGACGCCGCCGGCCGCATTTCTCGTGGAGACCATCCAGGCCGAAGGCGGCGTCAACGTGGCCAGCCGTGAATGGCTGCAGGCACTCCAGAAACTCGCACGCGAGCACGGCAGCCTGCTCATCGTCGACGATATCCAGGTCGGTTGCGGCCGTACCGGCGACTTCTTCAGCTTCGAGGCCATGGGGCTCGATCCGGACCTGGTGTGCCTGGCCAAGGGGATCGGCGGTTATGGAACCCCGCTGGGCCTGTTGCTCATCAAACCCGAACACGACCAGTGGAAACCCGGTGAACATACCGGCACCTTCCGCGGCCAGGACCTGTCGTTCGTGGCAGGGGCCGAGGGGCTCGGCTATCTGGCCGACAAAAAATTCATGGATGGAGTGAACGAGAAAGGCAAACGCATGCATGCCCGGCTGGAAAAGATAGCCAAGGGCCTGTCCATCGACACCGAAGTGCGGGGACGCGGCATGATCCAGGGCCTCGACCTGGGCACAGGTGAACGCGTCAGCAAAGTGGTGAAGCACGGTTTCGAGAATGGCCTGCTGATCCCGAGCGCTGGCCCCGGGGGACGGGTAGTGAAACTGACCCCGCCGCTCACCATCGAGGATGACACGTTGGATGAAGGTCTGGACCTGCTTGAACAGGCGCTGAACGAGGGGGTGAAGTCATGAGGGAACACGACGGACTGGTATTCCCGATCGACGAATACGAACGCCGGCTGCATGAACTGCGTACGCACATGCAGGAACGGCTGCTCGATGCAGTCGTCATTTCCGACCCCGAAAACCTCGCTTACCTGTGCGGACACCAGACCACAGGTTACTCGTTTTTCCAGGCGCTTGTGGTGCCGCTCGAGGACGAGCCGGTCTCGGTCACGCGCCAGATGGAAGCCTCCAACATCGAAAAACGCACCTGGGTCGAGGACGCGCGCTACTACAGTGACACCGGTGACGCGTTGCAGATGCTCTACAGCGTGCTCACCGACCTGGGCCTCGGCGGGAAACAGGTCGGTTACGAGCGCAATAGCTATTTCTTCCCGGCCTACCAGCAGGACCGCTTCCATAACCTGTTCGCCGACGGCAATCTGCTTGATTGCTACGGCATCGTCGAGGAAGGCCGAATCTGCAAGTCGGAGGCCGAGATCGACCTCATGCGCAAGGCTGCGAAGGCCACAGAAGCCGGCATGCAGGCGGGCCTTGACGCCGTCGCCGAAGGCGTCACCGAGAACGACATCGCGGCGGCAGCCTGCGACGCCATGTTCCGCGCCGGCGGAGAATATCCTGCGGTACTGCCCTATGTCACCTCCGGACCGCGCACCATGATCGGCCACGCCACCTGGGAGGGCCGCACGGTACAGCCGAACGAGCACGTCTTCCTGGAAATGGCAGGCTGCGTACAGCGATACCATACGGCGATGATGCGCACCGCGGTGCTCGACGAGCCCAATCGCTCGATGCGCCAGGCGGAAGACATCATGATGAATGCGCTGGATGAGGTTGAGGAATTCATTCGCCCGGGAGTGACAGTCTCCGACGTCGACGGTCTGGTACGACGCATCATCAACGATAACGATTTCGGCGCCAGCTTGATTACCCGGGCGGGTTACTCCATCGGCATCGCCTTCGCCCCGGCCTGGGACGAAGGCTACATGCTGAGCCTCAAGCAAGGATCGCCCGAGATACTCAAAAAAGGGATGACTCTGCACATCATCCCCTGGATGTGGGGCATCGACGGTGACAAGACCTGCGGCATCTCGGACACCGTGCATGTGACGGAAGACGGTTGCGAGTCGTTTTTCACCCTCGATCGGCATTTCGTCGTCAAGTAAGGTCAATCACCTTCGCCGTGCGAGACGACCGGGCAACACGCCTCAGAACCGCCAGTCATCCTTATCCCTGATTGCATGAATGGGGGCATTCCCCCATGGATGGAAATTTTCTGTGACTCTGTTACACTCAAGCTGCTAGTCCCTCGTTAAATAACGCAGGCACGAACAGCAACAGGCCTCTACTTCATCTGACGGAAGGCCTGTAAAGAATTTCGTTCGGCCAGCTACAGGAAGAAACAGAATGCTTGTTGAAAAAGCATGGGGTGGCGTGTTCGGGTGGGGAACGCGCCGTGACCAGGATACGGTCGATTGTGATCGTACTTGTCTACCACTCAAAACCCAATTGAGGCACCCGCGCGCCAGGATTGCGAGAAACATTCTCGCCCTGTGCCTGTTGCCGACTCTCACGGTCTGGGGAACCGCGGCAGCCGCCCCGCCGGGTTCGTATTCCCGCTCTATACGTCAGGTCGACAAGGCGCTTGCCCGCAAGGATTACAGCGCAGCAACTGAGTTACTGCAAAGACTCCAGAGGAAATATCCCGGTAACGGGGAAGTACTCGCGCTCCTTGTGCGGGACTATTGCGGACAGGGAAAGTACGCTTCAGCCCGGCACCTGTACGCCGCCATATCCGCGAACCTGCGCCAAGGCGAACTGGAAACGGCTGTCCGCCAGTGCCATTACCGGCACGAGTTCGAGCAGGCGCAGGACGCTCTCGCGCATCATGCCCCCGAGCGTGCCCTCGCCATTGCCACCCCGTTGTATCAAGCAGGCGTCAATCGCTACCGGGCCGGATTGGTTATGGCCTCCGCCTACACGCGCTTGGGCCACATCGAAAAAGCGGTCGCCATGTATCGACAACTACATCGCCAGTATCCCAAGGACAAGGAAATTGCGAGTGAAACGAACAGGCTCGGACAGATCCAGGCCCTCCACAAAGCAAAAAATCTTTTATCACACGATGATACGCACGCAGCTATCGCACAGGTAAAGCCAATTTATGACAATGACGAGGCCACTTATCGTTCCGATGCGGGAGCACTGCTTGCAGCGGCATATAGTGCTGAGGGCGACACCAGCAAAGCATTGGAAGTCTACCGGACCTTGCTGGCCTCCAATCCGGGGAATGCCGCGCTGAGCAAACAATATGCCCGATTGCAAAGCAAAGCGCTGGTCGAGCGCGCCAATATACTGATAAAAAATAAAAGATACTCCAAGGCCATCTCCCTGCTAAGGTCTCATTACGATGGCTCAAAGCCCAGCTACGCTATCGGCATGGCACTGGCTACCGCCTGCATGCGTAGCGGCAACCCCGGCAAGGCGGCATCAGTCTACAAAGCATTGCAAAACGCCTATCCCGCCGATCATGAATTGCCCGAACTTCGGTTGCGGGCACTGGTGGCCGCCAGGCGCTATCCCGAGGCCTCGCGGATTTACGACAAACTCGCTCCCAGTAGGAAAAAATTCATCGCCAACAGTCTTGGATACGAGGCAAGGCACCTGTATCTGTATTCGGCGAGCGTAGGCGCCCAATTCGTAAAAGACGGCAATGGCTATCCAAATGAGCAAATCTATGAGCTGCGTCTTAAGGCGGTAACGCAAGCCGGTACGTTCGTGGGACATCTGCGGAATGAACACAGGTTCAACCAGAGCGCCGAGAACTACCGCCTCGACTATTATTACCACCTGAGTCGGGGTTGGTACGGGCACCTCAGTTACGCGCACAGTCCACAGCATTCTTTTCTTGCCGATAACGATTACACGCTTGCGCTCAACAAGAATCTTGGACCAATCACGTTGATGGCCTCATTCCGCCATCTCGCCTTTACACAAACGAGTGCAGATGTCTATTTCGGTGGCGTGGGCTTTTATCCCGCACCACGCCTACAGCTGATCACCGGGGCTTATTACGTGCCCCAGACGAGTGGGTACAGCCTGATGGCCGAACCGGTCTGGTACTTGGGTAACGGCGAAGCCTACGCCTATATCACGGCTGGCCAAATCGGAGAACAGCTGAACGTAAGTGGTGGCGTCAAACGAACCTCGAGTTATGGGATTCGCCTGGGTAGACGATTGGATATTACTCCATGGTTCGGGCTATCTCTGGATGCATTCTACGAGCACCGATCCAATCTCTATAACAGAACGGGCGTCAGCCTACATCTTACGTGGAGGTGGTAATGGCAACGATCAATGGCTTTGTTTTCGCTTTTATCCTTGTCTGGATTCTGAAGCTTATCATCGCATTCTTCCTCTCTTCATTGCTGGTGCTTTTCGCTGCGCTGGGGATTCACAAGATCCATATCCAGAAGACAGAGCGAAAAGACTGGGATCTATTGGCTTCATACAAGGCGGAGCTGTCCTCGGTTGCCGAATCCGGAGACAAAATAAGCAACCCTCAAAATCTCGCCGACGCCGTCAACCTTGCCCATGCATTATCAATCATGAGTGTTGGCGAATCGGTTTCTGCAAAAGCCGCAATGCGACAGGTTGTGCTGAAATCGAAATTGCCGGAAATACTCCGGCAAGCTTTGAAATCCAGGAGTTGGGGTACGCGGTTCAAGGCGTTGACGGGGTTTTGCGATTTTGCCTCTCCCACGGAATTCCGGCATCTCATAGAATTTGAATATGGGGAAAAAAATACTCGGGTCTTCGGTAACGGCTTAATGGCTTGTGCCGCATGTATATCATCAACCCGGGATTTCGGGGAGCTGCTGGCTTTAATGCAGCTAAGCATGGAAATCTCAGCTAGCTATTACGAAGGGATTTTCAGGACTGCTTTGAGAGCCCTGGAAGAGACGGTTGGAAGGGCGACCACAATTAAACATATCAAGCGCCTGCTGCTCGAATCCGACATCAACCCCGTGCTTAAGGCTTCTCTGATCCACGCCAATTCAAAGGAACAATTCCCGGAACTGGAAACTGCAGCGCTTGACCTGGCTAGAGACGTTGACGAGCCGGTCATAACAGTAGCGATCTTGAGAGCGCTGCGCAAATCGGGAAACTATGATCGGATCATCGAAGAAAATATCGGAAATTCACGCCAATATCTCAATATAGTCGCGCTGCATGCCAGTGGCGTATGCAAAGATCCGGGACCGGATCTGATAAGAAAAATAGAAGAGCAACTGCGCTCGCGGAATTACCTGGCCAGGACCGCCGCGGCAACCAGCCTCAAACAGCTGGGTGAAAAGGGGGAACAAGTGCTCGTCAGGGCCGGTCATGGCGATGACAGGTATGCGAGCGATATCTCCACTTACGTCTTGTCCTTGGGGTAGGAATCATGTTTCATAGTGTTGCCTATTTTCTGATCGCTTACCAGGTCCTAATCGTTCTATATTTCCTGGTGATCAACTCGATATATACCTACATCACGTTTTATGCCTTTAGCCTGATCAGAAAATCATCGCAGGCGAGCTTCGGTTGGGAGCGGCTTGTCAGCCTGTCAGAGTCGGCAAATTTTCGGCCTGTTTCTATTGTGATCCCCGCCCATAATGAAGCGGTAAATCTCGCCGACACGATCGTCACGGCGTTGGCAGTGCATTACCCGCAAAAAGAAGTGATTGTCGTCAATGACGGATCTGACGATAACACCATGCAGATGTTGCTCGAGTCATTCGACCTGGTGTCCTCCAAGCACCCCTTCCGCTCGAGCCTTGAAACGGGGAATGTTCTCGGCATCTATCATTCCCGCAAGCATCCTCAGTTATGGGTCATTGACAAGGAAAACGGCGGCAAATCCGATGCACTCAATGTGGGACTCCTGTTCAGTCATTATCCTTTATTCTGCGCGATCGACGCTGATTCCATGCTTGATCCCGACGCGGTCTTGAGGATGGGACATCAATTCCTTCAGGACAAGGACCTGGTTGCTGCCGGCGGATGCGTAAGAGTGCTCAACGGTTGCCTTATGGATAATCACGTGGTCAAACAGATCAGGGCGCCCCGCCGCATACTGGAAAACGTACAAATCGCGGAGTATCTGCGCGGATTCATGGCAGGACGAGTAGCGTGGGGTTCGCATGACAGCCTGATGATAATCTCGGGAGCCTTCGGGATTTTCAGGAAAGACTTGCTGCTGGCCATCGGCGGATACCGGGAGAGCGTCGGCGAGGACATGGACCTGATCCTCCGTCTCCACAAATACTGCGTGGATCAAAAGATAGCCTACCGGGTTCATTTCATACCTGAGCCGGTGTGCTGGACCCAGGTACCCTCCGATCTCGGCTCCTTGCTCAGGCAGAGGAATCGTTGGCAAAGGGGCCTTTTTGACAGCATCTGGCATAACCGCAGGATGTTCATGAACCGCAAGTATGGCCGGGTTGGAATGGTCGGCATGCCCTACTTCGTCTTCGTGGAATTGCTCGGACCGGTCATCGAATTTGTCGGTTATTTCGGGTTCGTGCTTTTTCTCATCTTCGGTCTCGTGAATCCTGTTTTCGCGATTCTGTTCCTTACGATATCGGTGCTGTGGGGAATGTGGTTGAACGCCTCGGCCGTGCTTTTCGACAACTTCATTACACAGCGCTACATGCGCCTTCGCGATTCCTACAAGATCGCCCTGCTTGGCACGCTTGAATATATCGGCTACAGGCAACTGGTCGCGGTAGAGAGGCTGATTGGCACTTTCCAGGTTTGGAAGAACCATTGGGGCCGGGCGAAGAGAAAACCCATTGTCACTACAACAGTTTCCTGAGCGGGTTGATTGGAAAGTTCATGATAATGAAAAAATTTCCCGGCATTTTTCTGCGCATCGGGCTTTTCGCAGTGATAATGACTGGCCCCGTTTATGTTTTTTTGGCGAATTTCGCGATTTTCGAGCCTTACATATATCCGCTACACCTACTGCAGGGCAATGTGCGTAAGGTTTCGCCCGATATTATCGTAGGCCCCTATCCCGACTATAGCCTTCTTGCCTCACTTCATGAAAGAGGCGTCATAATCGTAGTCTCTTTATTGGATCCGGACCTTATCTATGAAGATTCCCTGATCCACAAGGAAAAACAACTATCGTCAACGCTGGGAATGACAGACTACGATTTTCCGATGGATAGCAGCGAACCTCCTGGCAGTGCCCTCAATACGAGGGCCATGGCAAAAATCAGGATACTGATCGAGAAACATCCGCACGCTAAAATTTATATACATTGCTATCTAGGCAAGCACCGTGTTGGCGATGTCGTTGCCATGCTTAAACATGACGGAGAATCAAGGGGATATATTGCCGGAACGGCCCGTTAACGGACATGCCCAACATATACGGCGGTACATGCCCCCGGGATGCTAATCCCGTTTCGGACCTGACCACACCTGTTGGGCATTCACGAATTCATGGATGCCATGCGGGCCCAGTTCACGACCGTAGCCAGACATCTTGACGCCCCCGGATGGCAGTCGCGGATCGGTCTTCACGATGCCATTGACCGCCACCTGACCCACCTCGAACCGCTGTGCAAGCGACATCCCGCGCTCGGCAGTAGTCCAGAGGCTGGCGGCCAATCCGTATTGGGTGTCATTGGCTACTTCGAGCGCCTCGTCAATGTCCGCAACGGGCGCGAGCGCGGCGACCGGCCCGAAAGTCTCCTCGGTGAACGCCGGCGCGGTGCGCGGCACATCCGCCAGCAGCGTAACCGGATAGAAGCAGCCGGGCCCGTCCGGCAAATCCCCACCCAGGACGCACCTGGCGCCTTGTGCTATCGACTCACTCACTTGACGATGCAGGTCGTCGCGGATTTCGGCGCGGGCCAGCGGGCCGATGTCGGTGTCCTCGCTCGTCGGGTCCCCCACCTTCAGGCCTTCCAGACGTCCGCGGAACGCTTTGAGGAATTCATCATAAACAGGCTGTTCAACCAGGATGCGCTTGGCGGCGATGCAGGATTGCCCCGCGCAGATGAAACGGGAGGTGGCGATTGTGTCGACCGCAGCGCGGATATCGGCGTCGGCAAGGACCACTGCGGGATCGGAACCACCCAGTTCCAGGACCGCGGGCTTGACGAGTTCGCCGGCGAGGGCGGAGACTGCGCGTCCGCCCCGGGTCGAGCCGGTAAAGGAAACGGCCTGAATCCTGCGGTCGCGAAGGACATTACCGGTAGCCTCGTTGTCGATGCGCAGGGTCTGCAGCAAACCGTGCGGAGCACCTGCGTCAGCAAAAGCCTCTTCAATAGCGGCAGCGCAGCCTGGCACATGCGGATCGTGCTTGATCACAACGGTATTTCCCGCCATCAGCGCCGGTGCGAAAACCCTAGACGCGAGCCAGTAAGGGGAGTTCCATGGAAGGATGCCGAGTACGGTACCCAGCGGCAAGTACTGGACCCAACTCCGCGTAGCGTCGGACGGTATCTCCTCTGACGCGAGGTACTGTTCGGCGTGATCCGCGAAGTGCTCGCAGCACCAGGCCGTCTTGTCCACTTCACCGCGTGCCTCGCGGACCGGCTTGCCCATTTCCTCGATCATCAACGCGGCGTGGCGCTCACGGTCCTTGCGCAACTGCGCCGCCACAGCCTTCAGGCATTCGGCCCGCTGTTTGAAACTGTAGTCCCTCCACTGTCCGTAAGCATCACGTGCAGCCGTGAGCTTGGCTTCTACTTCCGTGGACGTATGCCACGGCAGGTCGCGAATCGTTTTTCCGGTAGCGGGGTTGATTACTGTCGGCATGAGCGCTCCTCGGTTGCGAACACGGATTAGCGGTCATGACAGCCGTCTTGCTTCACGGCTGTCGGCCTCTGTCAATGCGGCTGTTTTTCCAGCCGTCCTGTCTTCCAGACGTGGGTCACATTGTCCGGATGCGACAAAACTTCAATGTCATCGAGGGGATTGCGTGACAGCGCACACAGGTCGGCATTCCAGCCGGCCTCCAGACGCCCCGCCTTGGGCGCCTGCGGGCCCAGCGTCAGCGGTCCGGTCGCGGTTGCGGCCTCGATCGCCTGGAGTGGCGTCATGCCCGCCTCGACCAGCAGCACGGGTTCCAGGCCATGCAGTCCCCAGGCAAGGGCCGAATCCGGACCCGAGGTCAACGTATCCGTACCGCAGGCCACGGTCACGCCGGAACGAATCGCCAGGGCGATCGCCTCGCGATGCCGGTCCGCGGTCTCCAGCAGTTTCTTCCAGGCATAACCGGCCATGCCGTTGCGTTGCCCGTGCTCACGCATGCGCACCTTGACGAAGCGGGTCGCGACGAGGACCGCGCCGCACTCCTTCATCGCCTCGGCGGCTTCCTCGTCCAGGAAGGTGCCGTGCTCAATGGTGCGTACGCCGGCCTTGAGCGCGGCCATGATGCCGGCCTTGCCATGACAGTGTGCTGCGACAATGCGCTCGGCCCGGGCGGCTTCTTCCACGATGATACGAAGCTCATGGTCGGTGAACTGCTGGTGCATCGGGTCGTCGAATTCCGTCAACACGCCACCGGACGCGCAAACCTTGATCAAACGTGCACCCTTGCGCAACTGCAGGCGCACGGCGCGCAGACATTCGGCCTCGCCGTCGCAGGTGTGCAGCCAGCCGTCCCGTGCCGCGTAGTCGGCCACGCAGCCGATGGAATAGCTGTGCAGGTCGGCATGTCCGCCGGTGGGGGAAATAAGATCGCCGGCCGCGTAGATATGGGGCCCGCGTGCCTGGCCCTCGGCAATCACCCGAGACAGGAAGACGCCGTAACCGCCGACTTCCCTCACCGTGGTAAAACCCGCATCCAGAGCGCGCGCCGCATCGTCCGCAGCTCGTGCTGAGGCCACCGGCACCGGCACTTGCATGGCGAGGTCGAGGTTCGTGCCGCGCAACCCGGTGAGATGGACATGGCAATCCCACATCCCGGGCATGAGCACGGGCACCTTGAACGTGCGGGTATCCTCGTGAGTCGTGGGAGCTTTGGACGTCGGTCCCACCCAATCGATCACGCCCTCGCGAATGATCGCTGTGGCGTTCTCGAGGGGCTTTCCGGCCCCGGGAATCAACACGTCCGCCGAGATGCGTTGCAGTTTGTCCGCCACGAGCTCTCCGCTGGAAAAGTACCCTCAATGGTACAGGATGAACGCTGTCCGGCGCGAAGTACGCATTAATCAAGGTGATTCACCGTACCGCCGGGAAGAAGTACACTACGGGCTGCCTTTACGCTGAGAACAACTTCGATGAACGAACAGACCCTGGCCCGGTGGAGCGGACCGATACGCCGCCTCCACATGACCGTCGCCCTGCTCGTAACGGTTCAGATCATCATCGGCCTGACCATGGACCGTCACACCCCCACCCTCGTCTGGGTCCACTTTTACCTGGGGCTGGCCATTTCCGCGCTGGTGCTCTGGCATTGGTTCTGGATCCTTATCCGCGAACGCTCACTCTTGCACCATTTGTTCCCATGGTCGCCCCGCCGGCTCGGCGAAGCCATAGCCGACGCAAGGGCCGCCATAGGCGGTAAACTGCCGCAATCGGGCCCCTCCGGCTCGAGTCTCGCGGGCCTGGTCCACGGATTCGGTCTATTGACCCTGACCGCTGTTGCCGCGCTCGGCACCACCTTGTTCATTCTCATCGAATTGCACATGGCGAAGAGCGAACTCGGTGAAATCATCGAGGACCTGCATGCGACGTTTGCCTGGTTCCTGATTGTCTACTGGTGCGGGCACGTGCTGCTGGCCAGTATTCACGAGGCACGGGGAGACCATGTCATTGCCCGAATGTTTAGCCTTAAAAAATAATTTCTTATCATAGAGTTATATTATTTATTTAAAGTTATTTGAAATAAAGTGCTGACTCGGCTGCGTGTCGGGGTGTTAGCATCCCGACACGCACTTGAAAATTGCGTTTCCTGATGTCCCATTTATTTTGCGGCCGGCTACGCCTGGGTAACTGGCGAAAAGACTTCGACCGGGCCTGGAGAAAATGCAAGACCGCTCGCGGCTCCCTCGACGCCGAAGCGCTGGAAACAGTACGCAAGGACGTGCTGAATCATATTGGCGAATGGACCACTAAAGATCCTGATGAGGGACGTCTCGCCTGCCGCACCGAACTCATGGACAGCATGGAACGCATCTGCTTGCGTCGTGCACTTGCCGTCTTGGATCCGGAAACCCGCGAGAGGGTTGCTGAACGGCTACCGGAGTTTCGCCAGCTCAACCATGGCCAGGCTAGACAACTCGATGCCGAGAAACTGCGTGTGGAGTTATTGCGCACCTGGACCGGTCTGTTTTATGGGGACCGGGGCCGCGGCGACTGGTTCGATGTCTACACCAGGGCTGCCGAGATGCGCATGGAGAGCATCGGACGGGATTTTGAACGGATCGCCGGACTGCCTGTCCATGTCGCCCAGGACAACCGCGACGCGGCAATCCGCGGCCTGAATGCCGCAATCCGGTTACGATTGCTGCAGATGCCGCCCGGCCGGGCCGTCACACATCGCAGCCTGAGGACACGTTTGCGACAACTTTTGCATCATGAGGATGAAGTCTATGAACACGATGACTGAGGCCGATTTCAAGCACTGGCAACTCACACGTGACGAAAAAGGCATCGCCTGGCTGGGACTGGACCAGGCCGGCACTTCAACCAACACGCTGGGCTCGGAGGTGATGCAGGAACTGGGACGCGTGCTGGATACCATCGAGCAGGATATGCCGCAAGCCCTGATCGTGTTCTCCCGCAAGGAAAAGGGCTTCGTGGCCGGTGCCGACATCAAGGAATTCACCGCCCTGGAGACACCCGACCAGGCCTATGAGCTGATCCGCGGCGGACAGCAGGTTCTCGAACGCCTGGCGGCTTTGCCCTGCCCCACGGTAGCGATGATCCACGGATTCGCCCTCGGTGGCGGGCTGGAACTGGCACTCGCGTGCCGCTACCGGGTTGCCAGCGAGGCTGGAAGCACCCAACTCGGATTGCCCGAAGTGAAGCTGGGTATCCACCCCGGCTTCGGCGGTACGGTCCGCAGCGTTGCCGTAATGGGCGTGCTGCCCGCAATGCAATTGATGCTGACCGGCAAGTCGATGCGGGCCAGGCCCGCCCTGTCCAGCGGCCTGGTCGACCGCCTCGCTTCACCGGAAGAATTGCGCGAACGCGCCTGCAATCTCGCTTTGTCGGCCCCCGCTCCGCATCGAGCACCGCTGCTGCAGAGGCTGCTTTCGCTGTCCCCGCTGCGACCCCTGGTCGCCATCATGCTCCGGCGCCAACTCCAGGCCAAGGCCCGGGAAGAACACTACCCTGCGCCTTACGCCATAGTGCGCCTGTGGCAGCGTCACGGCGGCATACTCAGGCCGCGTAGCTTCGAACTCGAGGCACGCTCCATTGCCGAGCTGATGTGCGGGGACACCGCGCGCAACCTGGTTCGGGTCTTTTTCCTGCAGGACCGGCTCAAGGGCCTGGGCCGCAAAGCGCGCTTCAAGCCGCGCCGTCTTCATGTCATCGGGGCCGGCACCATGGGCGGCGATATCGCGGCGTGGTGCGCTTCCCGGGGAATGGAAGTCAGCGTGCAGGACCAGGAGGCGAAATATGTCGAAAAAGCCTTCTCGCGGGCTCATAAGTTCTTCGAAAAGAAGCTCAAGGCCAAGGAGAAAGTGGAAGACGCAGTGGCGCACCTGCATATGGATATCGACGGCAAATCGTTGCCCGACGCAGAGCTCGTGATCGAGGCGATCATCGAGGACCGGGAGGCCAAGCAATCGCTGCTCAAATCCATTGAGCCGAAACTGGCCGAACAGGCACTGCTTGCGACCAATACGTCGAGCATCCCGCTCGAGACTCTCGCAACCAGCCTGCAGTCCCCGTCACGCCTGGTTGGACTGCACTTCTTCAATCCCGTCACGCGCATGCCGCTGGTGGAGGTGGTTTCATCCGAACACACGGGAGAGGAAACCCGGGAACGAGCGTTAGCGGCGGTTCGCGCCATGGGCAAACTGCCCGTACCGGTCAGCAGCGGCCCGGGATTTCTCGTCAACCGCATCCTGGCGCCTTACATGATGAGCGCTTTGACCGCCTGGAACGACGGTATCGCGCTGGAGGCCATCGACCGGGCAGCCGAGGACTTCGGCATGCCCATGGGACCGGCGGAACTGGCCGATACGGTCGGCCTGGACATTGCGCTCGCGGTTGCGGAGGAGCTGAAGGACGTCATCAAGGTGACACCGCCCGAAAAGACCCGTCAAATGGTCGATCAGGGCCACGTCGGGCGCAAGAGTGGCCAGGGCCTGTATACCTGGGAAGACGGAAAGGCACAGAAGCAGCAAAGCCGGGCTGGTGCCGCGGACCAGGCACTGCAGGACCGGCTCATCCTGCCGATGCTGAACGAGGCCGTCCGGTGCTTGCGCGAGGGCGTTGTGGCGGAAGCCGACCTGATTGATGCCGGAGTCATTTTCGGCACCGGCTTCGCGCCGTTCCGTGGCGGTCCCCTGCACTATGCGCGTCAGGCCGGACCTTCAGTCCTCAAGGAAAGATTGAATAAACTGGCAGAAAAACACGGTGAGCTCTACAAGCCGGACGCCGGATGGGACACCCTTTGATTTTATTAATTTACAATAGGTTAAAAGGTATATTTAATGCATTTTGAGACACCACCGGACGATCGCCATGCCTCCGTCTCCACCGTGGCCATGCCGCGAGACACCAACGCTTTGGGGGATATTTTCGGCGGATGGCTGATGTCCAACGCGGACATTGCCGGGGCGATCCTCGCCTATCGCCGGGCGGGGGGCCGCGTCGTGACGGTAGCCGTGGACGGGTTCGTGTTCATCAAGCCCGTGGTTGTGGGCGACCTGGTGAGCTTCTATACCGACATACGCCACGTGGGACGAACCTCCTGTGCGGTCGATGTCACGATGTTCGCCGAGAGCGACTGGGGCGGAGAGGATATCCGCCGGGTGGCAACCGCCACGCTAACTTACGTCCATGTGGGAAAGGACAGGCGCCCTACCCCGATTCCGCCAGAGAAAAAACAGGGCTGAGAAGCCCTCAGATGGCGGCCAGGGCCTCGGAAAGCGTGCGCGCGGGACGTATATCGAGCCCGGCGAGCTTGCGGCCACGTGGCAAATTGGCGCTGGGGACTATGGCCTGCTTGAAGCCCTGCTTGGCGGCTTCCGCCAGCCGTTCCTCGCCGCCGTAGACCGGGCGCACTTCCCCGCCCAACCCGACTTCGCCGAACACCACGAGATCCTCAGGCAATGGCCGGTCGGCCAGGCTCGAGGCCAGTGCCAGTGCCAACGCGAGATCGAGCCCGGTTTCTGCGATTTTCAATCCGCCGACCACGTTGATGAACACGTCATGTCCATACAAGGCCCGGCCCCCATGCCGGTGCAAAACGGCCAAAAGCATGCCGAGGCGATTGGGATCGCAGCCTACGGCCACCCGCCGCGGGTTGGAGAGCGGGCTCTCGTCCACCAAAGCCTGCACCTCGATCAACAGGGGCCGGGTGCCTTCGCGCACCACGGATACAACGCTGCCGGCGCTGGGTTGGGTATCGCGGGCCAGGAAAATCGCCGAAGGGTTGCGTACCTCCTTGAGCCCGTGCTCGGTCATGGCGAATACGCCCAACTCGTTGGCCGCCCCGAAACGGTTCTTGACGGCGCGAATGGCCCGGTAGCGGCTGCCCGCGTCGTTCTCAAAGTAAAGCACCGTATCGACCATGTGCTCGAGGACACGGGGTCCCGCAATGGCACCCTGCTTGGTGACGTGCCCGACCAGGAGCACCGTGGTGCCGATCTGCTTCGCGTGACGCACCAGCAGGGCCGTGCTTTCGCGCAATTGCGAGACCGAACCGGGCGCCGAGGACAAGGATTCGGTATAAATCGTCTGGATGGAATCCAGCACCAGCACCGCCGGGCGGTCGCGCGCCACGAGTTCCAGTACGGCTTCCACGCGGGTTTCCGCAGCCAGGTTGATGTCGCTATCGGCCAATCCCAGGCGCTCCGCGCGCAGCGCGACCTGGGTCAGGGATTCCTCACCGGTTACGTAAAGTACCGTTTGCTGTCCGGCCAGAGCGGCCATGACTTGCAGCAGCAGGGTTGATTTCCCGATCCCCGGGTCGCCCCCTATGAGCGAAACCGAACCCGCGACCAGACCGCCACCGAGCACCCGGTCGAATTCCTCGAGTCCCGTCGCCGTGCGCGCTGTCTCGCCTTCGGCGCGGACTTCATTCAACCTTGCCGTGTCGACCTCACCGGCATAGCCGGTCTTGGGTGCCGCCTTGGCTCCGGGCCTGACCGCGACGGGACGGGTTTCCATCAAGGTATTCCAGGCGCCGCAATCGGCGCACTGTCCGCTCCACCGGGGCGCCTGTGCGCCGCAGGCTTCACAGACGTAATAGGTCCGCTGCCGCGCCATTCAGCCGGAGGCCTCGGCCGGACGCGGGGTTTCCAGCTCGATGCTGCGACGCGGCACACGGCGGGAAACCCGGCACACAAGCTCGTAGGGACTGGTATCAACGGCCCGCGCGACCTGCTCCACCGGCAATTCCGGGCCCCAAAGCACGACCTCATCGCCCACGCCGGCCTCCGGCAGCTTCGTCAGATCCACACCCAGCATGTCCATGGAGATGCGGCCCGCAAGAGGCAGCTTCCGCCCCCGGATGACCACGTGGCCGGCAGCCTGCTCCCGCCAGGGATAGCCGTCCCCATAGCCGATGCTGACGATACCGATACGGCAATCCTTGTCAGCCTTCCAGGTCGCGCCGTATCCGACCCGGTCTCCCGCCGCGACATCCTGGATGGCGATAAGCCTCGCGCTCAGAGTCATGGCGGGACGCAACCCGAGTTCCTGACCGTGCCCTGCCGGCAATGGGGAAACCCCGTAAAGCATGATGCCGGGACGTATCCAGTCGTCATGGGTCGAGGGATGCAGAAGCACTCCGGCGCTGTTGGCGCAACTGACCGGACTTTCCGGAAAAACCGATCGCACCATTGCAAAGGCCTGCAATTGCTCTTCCGTGTTTTCGCGCTCGGGTTCGTCAGCGCAAGCGAGGTGAGTCATGATTCCCGGATTCTCGGCGCCCAGGGCGTCCAGCCGCTCGCGCAGCGATGACGCCAGGCCGGGGGGAAAGCCCAGGCGGTGCATGCCGGTATCGAATTTGACCCAGATTCTTTTCAACCCTGCCACGCCCTCTTTTTCCAGCAGCTGCAACTGCCAGGGCGCATGCACGACCAATTCCATCCGATGCCGCCTGGCCTGCGCCAACTCTTCCCCGCTGAAAACCCCTTCCAGCACGAGGACCTGCCTGCCCGGCATGATCTCGCGGACTTCCAGGGCTTCGTCCATGCAGGCTACAGCCAGAGCATCAGCTGCGTCGAATGCCGGCCCGAGGTTGGTCAAGCCATGGCCATAGGCGTCGGCCTTGACTACCGCGTAGACGCGGCTTTCAGGGGCCTGGCGCCGTGCGACCTCCAGGTTATGGGCCAGTGCCGACTGATCGATCGTCGCAACGACGCGCATCAATCGAAGCTCTCCGGCAGCGCGGCCTCCGGGATGTAGTTCTCGAAGCGCGTGTAGCGCTCGCGGAAAGCGGCCCTGAGCGTGCCCGTGGGGCCGTTTCTCTGCTTGGTAATGATGATTTCGGCCAGGCCCTTGTCGGGGCTGTTTTCGTTGTAGTACTCGTCGCGGTACAGCATCACAATCACGTCGGCGTCCTGCTCGATACTGCCCGACTCGCGCAAGTCGCTCATGACGGGTCGCTTGTTGGGGCGCTGCTCGACGCTGCGGTTCAGCTGCGACAAGGCCACGATAGGCACGTTCAATTCCTTGGCGAGCCCCTTCAGCGCCCGGGAAATCTCGGAAATCTCGGTCGCGCGGTTCTCGCGCGTACCCGGCACCTGCATCAGCTGCAGGTAGTCGATCACGATGAGCGACAGGTTCTGCTGTTCGCGCTTGAGCCGGCGCGCACGCGTACGCAACTCCGTCGGCGAGAGTCCCGGCGAATCATCGACATAAAGCGGCGCGCCGTCCATCAGCTCGATCACGGAAGTGACGCGCGGCCATTCATCTTCTTCGAGGTGGCCGGTCCTGAGCCGGCCCTGGTCGATTCGCCCGAGCGATGACAGCATACGCATGGTGAGCTGGACTGCAGGCATTTCCATGCTGAAGATCGCGGTGGCCAGCTTCTCGCCGACCGCCACATGCTCGGCGATGTTCATTGCCAGCGCCGTCTTGCCCATCGAGGGCCGGCCGGCGATGATGACCAGATCGCCCGGCTGGAGCCCGGCCGTGCGTTCATCGAAATCCTGGAGCCCCGTGGGCACGCCGGTGATATGGCTCTTGGAATGCTGGAGCTGGTCGAGACGGTCGACCGCTTCTCTCAACAACGATCGAATCGGCTTGAAGCCGCGGCCGCGCCGGTTGCCCCGCTCGGCGATCTCGAATACCCGGCGTTCCGCCTCGTCGATGATCTCCGCGAGGCTGCGTCCTTCGGTGCTGAACGCATTGCCCGCAATCTCGCCGCCTGCCCGGACCAAAGCGCGCAGCATGGCGCGCTCTGCGACTATGTCGCCATAGGCCTTGACGTTCGCGGCCGACGGAATGTCCTGAGACAGGCTGATCAGATACGCCAGCCCACCGGCCTCTTCCAGATCATCCCGCGCTTTCAGCCAGTCTCCTATAGTGACCACGTCAAAGGGCGCGGCGCGCTCGGCGTGGTCGGCTATGGCGGCAAAAATGTGCTGATGATCGCGCCGGTAGAAATCGTCGGCCTCGAGCCGGTCACCGATTTCTTCCCACTTGGTATTGTCGAGCATAAGGCCGCCCAGCACGGCACGCTCCGCCTCCACAGAGTGAGGCGGCACCTTCAGCCGTGCTACGGCCTGATCAGTCCCTTCGGCCGGATTGGCCACGGGACCGGGTGTCCTTATTCCTCGGCAACGACCGCAATGGTTACGGTCGTGTCGACATCTGAATGCAGGTGGATGCCGATTTCGAACTCGCCGAGTTCATGGATCGGCCCCGTGTCGGGCATGCGAACCTCGCGCCGTTCGACTTCGATGCCTGCGGCTTTGAGGGCATCGACCACGTCTGTGGTGCCGACCGAACCGAACAGCTTGCCTTCTTCGCCCGCACGGGCACGGACTTCGAAACGCTTGCCTTCGAGTTCTGCCTTGCGGGTTTCGGCCTTTTTCAGCTCCTCGTTCAGCTGAGCTTCGAGATCAGCCCGGCGTTTTTCGAATTCGGCCAGATTCTCGGCCGTCGCAGGCACTGCCTTGCCCTGAGGGATCAGGAAATTGCGCCCGTAACCGGATCGCACCTTGACCTTGTCACCAAGGCCGCCGAGGTTCTCGACCTTATCCAGCAGTATCACTTCCACGTCTTCGACTCCTTTACTTGCTCAGGCCTTCGGCGGATTTTTCAGCCGCCGAAAGTCAAACCAATTGTCCACTAACCCGGCGCCGGATACCAGCCCCAACAACCAGAGGGGCACCAACGCGAGGCAAACATAAAAAAACACCAGTCCCAGGCGCGGCCAATTGCGCTTAAAACGCACCGCGTGAATAACCGCCAGCCCCTGGAACAGGAATAGGCCCAAGGCTACGATTGCCAGGCTTTCGAGCACCGGTCCGGCCACCAAAAGCCGTGCCACCAATATCAAGGATCCGGCGATACTGACGGTCAATCCCAGGCTGAACCGGCGAAACTCCTCGCCAAATGCCCCCGGCCGAGTCAACCGCGCCTGGAAATAGCGTGCCAGCAAAAGCATCGCACTGATGCCCACCATCGCACTGGCAGCGAACATACCGGGCATCAGGAAGGCCATGGCTTCCAACCGTGCCTTCCAGGCTGCTGGCTCCTGCGTCTCGGGCACCTGCTTGACGATAGCCAGAAGCTGCGCCAGCATCCCGTGCCAGAATCCTATCGGATCCGCCATCAACGCCAACTGCGCCACCACGGCCAGGCATGCCAGCCCTGCGGCCACCAGTATCGCCAGCGGCAGTGACCTCCCAGCTCTCAACACGCCGGCAACCAGGAACATGGGGATCCAGATTCGCATGACCGGTCCGGACAGAGGATCCCAAATCATCTGCCAGGCGCCCTGCCCGGTTGCCCAGCTGATGATACCCACCCCGATTATTGCGGCAGTCAGTATCAAAAAAGACCTTGCATATCCCCGTTGGAGCACGATCAGGGCCAGCAAAGCGCCACTCAGCAGGCCGAACAGCGGAATCAGCCCCAAACCCAGCAGAACCAGCGCACTGACTGGGGCATTTCTTGTCAGTCCGCCGACCAGATGATCGAACGGACTGACCGCGCTCGAATTCACGTCGGCCTTTAGTGACGGTCCGTATATGGCAGCAGCGCGAGGTAACGTGCCCGCTTGACTGCCAGCGCCAGCTGCCGCTGGTAATAGGAACGGGTTCCGGTAATGCGGCTGGGTACGATCTTGCCGGTTTCGGTTATGTACTGACGCAGGGTCGTGAGATCCTTGTAATCGATTTCCTCGACGCCCTCGGCGGTAAAGCGGCAAAATTTCCTGCCTTTCCTGAAATGTGCCATGGCTTAGTGCTCCTCGTTCTCGTCGTCGTCGTCATCATCATCATCGGAATCGCTATCGGAGTCGTAATCTTCTTCGTCTCCGTTGTCTTTGTTGTCGAACTCATCCGATTCCGCGGCTTCACGTTCGGCCCGCTGTTCGGCGGCCCGCTGCTCGGCAGCGGCACGGGCCTGCTTTTCGGCATCCTCGCGCTCACGTTCCTTGACCAGGGGCGAATCTTCCGTATGAGCCTTATCGCGCTTGATGACCATGTGCCGCAGGACGGCATCATTGAATTTGAACGCATCCAGCAATTCACTCAGGGTGTCCTGCCCGCACTCCACGTTCATGAGCACGTAATGGGCCTTGTGCAGCTTCTGGATGGGATAGGCGAGCTGGCGGCGGCCCCAGTCCTCAAGACGGTGAACCGTGCCACCGGCAGCCTCGATGAGGCTCTTGTAACGGCCCATGGTTCCGGGCACCTGCTCGCTCTGGTCCGGATGGACCATGAATACGACTTCATAATGACGCATGGCTACTCCTTATGGCTTCCAGCCTCCCGTGGCGTCTCGGTGAGGCAAGGAGAACAAAATCAAGCGGCAAATTATCCCCTAACCCGGCGTTTAAAGCAAGTTTTTCCCTAATGCGGCAAAGAAATGGGCTCGCCATCCCGAGACGACTCGGTTGCCTTGTCGTGGGACGCATGGCCAGGGCATCGGCCGATGCCGCAGTTTGCCTCATTGCAAGATCTCGAAAGCGCAGCCGCACCGGTAGCTCGGGCGCTGAGCAGCAATGACATCAGCGTCACGCTCATTGCCATCGATGGCTCAGCATCGGCTTCATATGGCGTTTTCGCCGCTCCTTCCATTGAGGACAAATCCGCTGAAAAATAGTAGACTACATGCCGTAGAACGGTTCTAAGTCAAATAAAGTGAAAATCGGCGTCGTGGGGTGGAGAGGAAGACGATGATCGCCATTATCATGCGACCAGAGAGCCCCTTGTGAGTGAAGAACGCAAAGTCGATGTAGCAGACCTCAAGCCGGGTATGTACGTGTCCCGCCTGGACAGGCCGTGGCTGGAATCCCCTTTCCCATTCCAGGGATTTATGCTGGAAAGTTGGGATCAGATAGCCGAAGTCCGGGATGCCTGCCAGTATGTATTCATCGAGGAAGGCGGACCCGATACCGGCGATAGCCGTAAAAGACCAATCCCGGGCATCCCGCAATCAAAACGCCCGGAAGACAAATTCCGCAGCCATCGGGTATCCAGGCCGCAAAAAGATGCAGCCAAGGAACCCCCAACGGCATGGAGTGTGAGCTTGGGGCTTACGAGCGGAGAGTTGCCGCAACGTCCCCGGATCAAGAGCCCATTACGGGAAGAAATCCGCGCTGCGCGTCCATTGATCAAAGAAACTCATGAATTAGTACGCCAGCAGGTACTGGATGCCCGCCATGGTCGCAGCCTCGACATGCCGGCTGCCCGCGAAAGTGTAGCCAGGATCACTGACAGTATCCTGCGTAACCCGGACGCCCTGGTCTGCCTGTCGGCCCTCAAGAAACGCGACGAATACACCTATCTTCACTCGCTCTCCGTCTGCATACTCAGCGTTTCTTTCGGCCGCTATCTGGGATTGCCCGAAGAAACCCTGCTGGAGCTAGGGTTCGGCGCGTTCCTGCATGACATCGGCAAGATGCAGATCCCGGACAGCGTACTGAACAAACCGGGACGATTGGATCCCAACGAAATGGAAATCATGCGCAAGCACCCCGAGTTCGGGATCGAAATCGTCGACGGCTCCGAACGTATACCGGACAGCAGCCGCGACGCGATCTACTCTCACCATGAACGTCTAGACGGCAGCGGTTACATTGTTGGTGCCAGCGG